>Ga0209152_10000171_pt1 | contig 34660 bp, 39 predicted proteins | sample GraSoiAngelo_107_FD_185873 | JGI IMG/M metagenome (GOLD analysis project Ga0209152, IMG submission 185873) | Grasslands soil microbial communities from the Angelo Coastal Reserve, California, USA - 14_0903_09_30cm (SPAdes) (version 2) | ecosystem: Environmental > Terrestrial > Soil > Grasslands...
ACCGTCTGTCATCCCTATCCCCTGCGCCGCATGGGCGTTATCACCTAAGGCAAGAGCCGGATGCGGGAAACCCGCCTGTCCGGATCCGTGGAGGGGGTTGTGAGCAATCATGATCCCTACTCCGACTCGAGGTCCGCCCCGGTCTCTCGGCAGCTCTGCCGTGGACCTACAGGCCATCACTTCCCCTCGTTAAGGAATAGCGACAATTTAAGGTGGGAATTGCAGTCCTAACGCAGCCTATCCGGCTTTTTCAACCCCCGCGCCGAACCATCCTCGCCACGGCCATTTTGATGGCTGAATACCTCGTCGCGCTCACCATCAGCAAGGACCCGAGAATCAGCAACAGGATCGGCCAGCGCGACCTCTGCTTGAAGATGTCTTCTTGCATCCTCACCAGACCGATCGCCAGAAACAACATCCCGACGACAAAATAGTTCTTCATTTGCTTCCGGATACTTCCATACACAAATACCAGCGCGGCTCCCGGCAGGAGCATTTCAAAGACGCGCGCCTCCCTCTTCTTCGCGAGATCGTTCAGTTGGCCTTCCCATCTCTCCGTCGCCGTCAGCCCTAGAAAAAACAAGGAAGTCAGCACGTGTCCAGGTATCGCAAATCGGAACGCTTTGCCTACAGCGCGAATTTGCGACACTGAGAACCGTTCGCAAATGACCTCCAGCAGCAGATAGATCCCCGCATTGACAATAAAAAGATACTCGATCTGCCCACGTGTCCAGGGCAACTTCGTCGCCAGCCAATCCTGGTACGGCTTATGAGCGCTTGCCAGCCCGCTAAGCGCGGCGAATGTGAAAACCACTGCGATCGGGTAGAAGTACCTCGAGTCGTTCGGCAAATGACGCCGCTCCACTGTCAACGCCATCGCGAAAAACAGCAGCGCGCCCGGGATCAGTCGGAAATAGAATTTTCCTGGGTCGGTGTCTAGCCACTCCAACAGCCCCATTCGCATCAGTGTGACCACCCATAACCACGCCGTCATTACCGCGAAAACGAGCGAAAACACCGACGAATTCGTAAACCGCCTCAGCCACACGTACGCTGGCAGCGACAGAATCACCGCCCACCAGATCTGCGCATTCGTAGTTTGTTTGAACGTCTTTGAGATACGCCCCAGCAACTCCCAATCCGGGTTCGCCGCAGCCTTCGTGAATAGCTGATACGCCCCAAACGCCACGAGCAACGCAATCGGAAGCAACAGGCAAAACGCCAGCAGGTAGGCGATTCCAACCCGCAACTGTCCCGATTTCCAAAGCCGCAGTCCGCGGTCCGCCATCAATGCCGCGACTCCAGCCACCACGATGACCCCGAGCGTTCCCGAAAGATCCACAAACTGGAACAGGAACAACAACGCAGCTCCCACCGTGAGGATCCAGGCACCGAGATACAAACTCACTTGCGGCAACGACAGCCTTCGCGCATTCAAGATCCACGCGTCTTCTCGCTCCACTAGCCGTCCGTAGTCTTTGCGCAACGCTTCGTACTCATGTTCCGAAACGATTTCCTCCTCCCGCCAGCCCTCCAGCTCGCGCAGGTGTTGCTCGATCATCCCGGACATGAGGTTCGAATACGCGGTAGGCACCGCATGCACTTTTTCTCCCGCTAGGAATCGTTCCAGGTCATCCGCCATTTCTCGCGCCGACGCGTAGCGGTTCTCCGGTTTCTTTTCCAGTGCTTTCAGGCAGACGTCCTGGAAATCCCCAGGTATTTCTGGATTCCGACGCCGCGGCAGCGTAGGATCCTGTTGGCGGATCCGCCGCACCTGCTCGCCGAACGTTTCCCCGTGAAACGGCGGGCTTCCGGTCAATAGCTCGTACAGTATCGTGCCCAGCGAAAAAATATCGCTTCGCCGATCGAATCGCGACCCCGGCACGGTGTGTTCCGGTGAAAAGTAATCCGGCGTGCCCATGATCTCGCCGGGCCGTGTCAGTCGCTTGCTGTCGCTCTCCAGATGCTGTGCCAGCCCGAAATCCAGGATCTTTGGTTCCAGGTCCGCGCTGACCAAAATGTTCGTCGGCTTCAGGTCGCGATGTACGATCTGGTGCTCGTGTAGAAAATCCACAGCCAGCGCAACCTTGCGCATCAGCTCCGCTTTTTGCGTCAGCGTCAAGGCTCGCCCCGCTTCCACGAGCGATGTTCCCTCCACCAATTCCATCACGAAGTGAGGAAGTTCGTCCGGCGGGCCCAGGCTGAAGATATGCACGATGTTCGGATGGCTGATCTGCGCCAGTGCGCGCGCTTCGTGCATAAAGCGCGCCTTGACGGATTCTTCCGTGCGGTAGCGTCCTCCGAGTATTTTGATCGCGACTTTTCGGTTCAATCGCTCGTCAGATCCTAGCAGAACCCGTCCCATTCCCCCGGTGCCAATCTCCCCGAGAATCTTGTGCCCGGACAGCCTCTCGGGCAGTTCTTCCCCTCCTTCGGATTCCGGAGCAGAACTCTCGGAAAATGGCGGTCCATCCATCTCATTCAGGGATTCCAGCAACGGCCGAAGCTCGTTTTCCAGTCCGGGACGAATCTTGCAGAACGTATCAATGTCCACCGTCTCTTCGCGCGACACGCGATCCAAGTACGCCGCCAGCGCTTCGGCTACCGCACGCTCCCGCTCCGAGGATTCTTCCCCGCGGGGCGGCGGATTCCGAGGATTTCTTGGGAATTCTTCGGCGTTCATCGTCATTGAGCCGCCGCTTCCAGCTCGCGGAAGCGTTTCAGCGCGCGGTGCAACGTAAGGGCCACGCTCTCACGCGTTTTCTCGACGCGTTCGGAAATCTCTTTTGTCGTCAGTCCCTCGAACTTTGCCAACAGGATCATTTCCCGGTATTCCGCCGGGAGGGCATCCAGTTTTTTGAGCAGGATCTGCAAGTTTTCTGCCCGGGCAAACACGCGGCTCGGCGTTTCTCTATCCACCGGTTCCGGCCCCGCCGGGTTACTCTCCGACCGGAACCTCAACGTCTCTTCCGCGTGCCGCTTCCCACGGTTCTGGTAACGGGCCGCATCCACGACCACGTGGTCCGCAATCCGCGATAGCCACGCCATAAAGCTTCCCGGAGACTGATAAGTGAAATTGCTTATATCCTGAGCCGCCGCCAGGAACACCTCCTGCAAGATGTCATCCGCCTCAACTGCACCACGCAGCTCCGGGCTCATCTTGTAGTGCACTAGCACCGCCAACCTCCTCTGGTACTTCCGGAAGATTAGGCTGAACGCCTCCGTCTCACCCTTCTTGAACCGTTCTACCAAGCCAAATGTGGATGTAGCGGAGTCCATACTCGTCCCAGTCCCAGGATGCGCATTGCGAATCTTCGTACTCTATCCACATCACCGATACATAGGCAAGGGACCATTAAGGTTGGTAAGGTTGGAATCCAGCTCACGCGTCTTCTGCTTTCACGGCTCCTCACCAGACGGCATGGGTCCCTCCCATAAAGCAGACGCTAGCCTCCGACTCCACGCTCCCTCGCTCTCTCTCGTGCCCCAAAGAAAACGGGGCAGAAAGAAAGGTAAAGGAAAATGTCCTATCTATATGTTAAGTGGAATAGCCTCGGACTGAGGTGCCCGCCGACGTTTCCGACATTAGAGCATGGTTCGTCTTGCGCTGGCCACTCCTGTAGCGAAGACCTGCGACGCCGAAGGCGGCGCGCGTAGGTCGTAGCGGAGGGAGTGGCCAGGGACGGATTATTGGACGAATCTCGTCCGAGCGGGTAGCCTTGCGAATGCCGTCTGGAACATTTGCATTACTTCCGAGTTGCTCGTCATCCGTCCCACAATCGGCGGCAAACTCCAAATGGAGCTTCCAACTTAGTCCCAAGCGGCTGCGACGGCAACGCGCTACAGTCAGCAATGAAACCGGTAGCCAACTTGGACGATCCGCACTGCGTTCATTGGTCAAGGGCTCCTGCGAACTTTTCAGGAGTTGCATCAAACTGTTCTTTGTGGTCGCGCGAACAGAAGTAGTAGATCTTGCCTTTATAGGCAGATTTCGGAGCGGTTGACTTATCAACATCCATCTTACACACCGGACAGAGAGGATGCGCCTCAGTCGAGGCCAGTTCTTTCAAGTAAATGCTATTTGAATCTGGGTTCTTCCAGCCTTGACCTTGGTATTCCAACTGGTAGGCAGTTTTACTCGTGACTTCACGGCCGAAATAGCGCTCGACCACTCGAAGCGCGAGATCGATGCCGCAAGAAAGTCCGCCCGACGAGGCGAGATTGCTGTCCTCGACGAACCTAGCACCACGCTTGAATTGGACATCCGGAAACTGCATGACAAAGCTTCGGTAAGAATTGTGATGCGTGGTGGCTGCTCTGCCTGATAACAAGCCAGTGCGGGCCAGCACAAACGCTCCAGTGCAAACCGACATGGTTACGTCTGTGTTTTTTGTCGCCTTGCGAATCCAATCCATCATGGCTTCGCTGCTTCCGTCCTGGGCCGGAATCACGATCACCTTGGGCGCAGGAGCAGTATCGAAGGTGTATTCAGGTATGATTTTCATCCCGCCGCTAGCATGAATCGGGCTAGTCGTCTCCGCAACGGTGTAAAGCTGGAACGGGTTGCCCGCGCGGCTAGGAACGTTCACATTTTCGAACACCTCCCATGGTCCACAGAAATCGATGATCACCGCCCCTTCTGAAACCAGAAATGCCACCGGGATACTGCCATGGGCGGGAGGCGCCAGGGGGTTGGAAACTGGTTTAGTTTTCTCTGTGGCACTCTTCGCCTGGAGTCCGCTCGTCTCTGCAAACAACTTGCCTGCCACCAGGGATGGAGTTCCAGCTGCCAAACCGAGTGCCGCCGATCTCTTTAGCAATTCTCTTCGATTCATAATGTCCTTTCACTCCTTTTTATGACGTCTTCTGTCTTAATCTGAGTAATCATTCCGGGGCTTTCGTCATCTCCGTGAACCGGTGCCGGTAGTCGTTCGGAGGAACATGCAGAACCCGAAAAAACGACCGGCGCAAACTCTGAATCGAGCCAAAACCACAGTCGTTTGCAACCTTTTCGAGTTTGTCGTGCGATTCCTCCAATCGGCGCCGGGCTGCTTCAACGCGCAGGCACTCCACGAACCGTGCCGGGGTTGTACCAGTGTCCTTCAGGAACACGCGCGCAAAGTTACGCGGACTCATACCGGCCTTTGCGGCAAGCTTTTCTACCGGTAGGTCCTGGCGCAGATTGTCGTGGGTCCAAGAACGAATCTCTTCGATTTGTTTCCGGTCGGAGGCCTGCAGAGACAACGCAGTACTGAACTGCGATTGACCTCCAGCTCTGCGCAAGTACAACACCATCTCTCGTGCGACCTTCAAGGCCATCGGTGCCCCAAGGTCGTCTTCGACCAGAGCCAACGCGAGGTCCATGCCGGCTGTGATCCCTGCAGTGGTGTACGTGTTTCCATCGCGGATGTAGATGGGGCCAGGATCGACAGTTATGTTCTTAAATTTGTTTGCCAGCTCCGTCGCCCATTTCCAATGTGTCGCCGCACGTTTGCCGTCCAAAAGCCCGGCCGAAGCAAGTAGGAAGGCGCCAGTACAGATGGAGCCAATGCGGCGCACTCGCTGAGCGGCTTTTTGCAGCCAGAGAAGTAATTCCTCGTCATGGGCAGCCGTTTCCATGCCGCTTCCGCCAGCCACGAGCAGAGTATCGATTGGTCCGCGGAGAGTGCGGAAAGTCTTGGTTCCAGTTAAGACTAATCCGCAGTTTGTCGCTACAGATCTGCGGCGGGTGGTACTTGCCAGCAGCACGTTATAAGGTGCCTTCCGTCCCGGGCACTCTTGGACGAAGAGCTCCGCTGCACGGACAAAGATTTGAAATGGGCCGGCCACATCGAGGATCTGACTGCTTGGCGCCGCAAGAAAGACGATGGTTCTTGAACGATTCTTCGCCGGAAGCAGCTTTCTTGAGCTTCTCATGGCACGATGCTAATGCCTGAAGCCGATGGCAGCAATGACAAAAAGGTGTCATTTTCTGCCATTTGGAACGCAGTAGTGAACCGCTCCTCAGTCAGCTGCCGCGGTTCTGGACGAGTTGTCCGTCATCCGCCCACAATCTCGGCACCCCCAAAGTAGGTTTGAACTCCAACCCGCGGGCATCGTGACTCAGCTATGAGATTTCGTTCCATTTGATGTAAAGTCGCTTCCACTACCGGTATTTGTTTACCGCCTAATTGTGGGAGCCGGACAAGGATTTAACATGCGAGTCGCGGCACAGTTGCTGCCGCACTTCGCTGCATAAAGGATAGAGATAAATGTCTTTCGGAGCCAAGCCGTGAGCTCGGTGTTCGCTATCCATCCTTCCACGTCCTTGCGTTTGCCCGATGTGAATCCAGTTCGCCGCTCGATAGCAGGTGCCACGGAAGCGGCGCACGTCCACCAAAGTCTCTAGCAGAAGCGGCCGGTAGCCATAGCGGAGTTCCCAGTCACCGGGAAGTTGCCGGGCACACTGCCCCAGAATCTTGCTGGCTAGTCCGCGCACTCGCACCCAAGGCAGAATTAAAAAGCGGCTGTTCCCGAACGAATTCGGTATGTTAACGCGAATCTGTTTGGATATCTGCACGGAATGGGAAATGGCCAACGCTTTCCGGTCGGCGCTCTACGAAATCAATTCACCCAGGACCGAACTGCGTGAAAGAGAACGGCTCCAAGGAGAGCAGCACCGGGAATCGTCAGCACCCAAGCAAGTACGATACGGCGAGTCACTCCCCAGCGCACCGCAGTCAAGCGCCGCGAGGCGCCGACGCCGACGATGGCACCGGTGATTGTGTGCGTCGTGCTTGCAGGAATACCAAAATGCGCAGTCGCAACTAGCGTCAAGGCACCGGCTGTTTCCGCGGCGAATCCCCCAAAAGGTGTCAGCTTGGTGATGCGCTGTCCCATAGTCCTGATGATTCGCCAACCTCCCGCCATCGTACCGCCACCCATCGCCAAGTGGCAGCAAAGGATGACCCAATAGGGGACGTCGTACGTCTTCATCAAGCCACCCGCGAAAAGGGCCGTCGCGATAATGCCCATTCCTTTTTGCGCATCATTCGTCCCGTGACCGAGGCTATAAGCCGCGGCGGAAAGAAGTTGGAGCCGCCGAAACCATCGGTCCACCCGTAGCGGCCGTTGCTTGCGGACGATCCAACTCGTGGCCACGGTCACAATCATCCCGATCAACATCCCAATGATTGGCGATAGAAAGATGAACGCCACCGGCTTCGTCCAGCCGCCCGGAATTAACGCCACAAAACCGGCTTTCGCGACCGCCGCGCCGCCGTACCCGCCCATCAGCGCATGCGATGAACTCGTAGGAAGTCCCAGGGTCAGTGTGATCAGGTTCCAACCGATGGCTCCCAACAGTCCAGCCAGCAGAACCTTCTGGTCGACCATCTCGATGTGCACCATACCCTTGCCAATCGTCTTCGCCACCGCCGTGCCGAACACGAATGCCGCAATGAAGTTCCAAAACGCCGCCCACACAACCGCACGGAACGGCGTCAGCACTCGCGTAGACACCACTGTCGCGATGGAGTTCGCAGCGTCATGCCAGCCGTTCGAAAATTCGAACGCAAGGCTAAGTATGATTACAGCTATAAGCAGATCAAATGGATTCACGTGGTCAGGCGCTCTTCAGCACTACGCCTTCTACCACATTGGCGACATCTTCGCACTTATCGACGGCTGTCTCGATAACTTCAAAAATCTCTTTCCACTTGATGATCTGAACCGGATCGGTTTCTTCATCGAAGAGCTGAGCGATCAGTGTGCGGCAGAGACGATCACTTTCATTCTCAAGACGATTGATTTCAATAGAGTGTCTGAGAGCCTCATCCCGATTCTCGATTGCGTGTACCAATGCAGTCACTTCGGTACAAGCCTCCTGAAGAATCTTGGCGAGGTCGGCCGTCCCGTTTCGCACCGCGTCCACTCGGTAGAGAACGAAACGGCTCGCGGCTGCGTCAATTAAATCAATGACGTCGTCGAGGGTAGAGCACAGTTCGTGGATGTCCTCGCGATCGATGGGCGTGATAAAAGTCTGGTTGAGCTTCGTGATGATGGTGTGCGCGATCTCATCACCTGCGTGCTCGATGGCTTTAATGCTCTGTACCTGCTCGTTCACCGCAGTATAACGCGAAAGCATGTCGCAAAGCGCCCGAGCGCCCTTCTGAATATTCTCCGCTTGCCTCGCGAAGAGCTGGAAATAATCGTCGTCGCGCGGTAAAAAACGCTGCAGAAGTCCTGGCATCGTCTTTGATCCTAGGATGAAAAGGTCCAATCGTGTTGGTGCGATCACCATAGCAGAGACACGCAAGCTCAGGCAACAATGCCAGCTGCCACTGGATAAAGAACGAAGCCTTTGTCTCGATCTATATAGCTGATCTCTGCTCAAACCCAGTTCTTGCTGGCCAACAACCGCTGTCCAGTAGGCAGGTCCATCGATATCCCCGGTCGCGGCCTTAGCTTCCAGTAAAGTCCCGAGAATCGCTCATGGGGAATGCCGCAAACGAGCGCCATACCTTTCATATCCTCCAGCGTTTGCTCGAGGCAAAGAACGTTTCCGTAATCGAAGACGACTGCCCGAACCGAACGCTTTTGCAAAAGACCTTGTATGGCGCTACGTTTGGCAGTATCATGCATAAATCGGATAATACACGTATATACGTGCATATCCAAGTGTATTCGTGCAAAATGGACAGAATGAAACCAGAAGCGGAAGCAGGCCAAATCGCCCTAAAGGAAGAGCGCCACCAGTACATCCTGGAGCTGCTTGGCAGTGAGGGCCGAGTCCTCGCCGCGGACCTTAGCAGTCGATACAAGGTCTCTGAAGACACGATTCGTCGAGATCTGCGCGAATTGGCGAGTTCGGGAAAGATCCAGCGGGTACACGGCGGCGCCCTGCCTCGCCGTGCCGAGGCCGTTCCTTTCGTGTCTCGCCAACAAATCGACATGGAGAGCAAGATCGGAATTGCTCGAGCGGCGGCTGACATGATCCGCGACGGTCAGGTGGTGCTGATTGATGGAGGTACCACTAATCTAAGAATTGCTTCCTACCTTTCAAGAGAGCGTTCGGCGACGATTGTTACCAACAGCCCACCGCTTGCGCTGGCGTTGGCGGATCATCCGAAGTTGAGCGTGCTGATGCTCGGAGGAAATTTTCTTAAAGAGGCGCGGGTCACGACAGGCATCGAGACCATTCGTCGAGTCGAATCCATTCGCGCTGATCTATGTTTTCTCGGAATGTGCAGTTTGCACCCGGAGGTCGGAATAACCGTCGGCGACCGAGAAGAAGCTTACGTGAAGCAAGCGATGATAGGAGCTTCAACGGAAGTGGTTGGCCTGATTTCACTTGGGAAAATGGGGACATCTCTGCCTTACCTGGTCGGTCCTGCTTCCCGACTGACACGTTTGATCACCGATGCATCGGACGAAGATGTCCTGAATCCCTACCGCTCCCAAGGCATAGATGTCACAAGTACGTAAACCGAAGCGGTTGGCCGCTCGATCGTTCCGCTTGTTCCTGGCATCTTCGGACAATGCGCGCCCTAGCAGGAAGTCTTCTCTTTCGTTGAAGTCCTTCATGCGCTCGATTGCATTCCGTCTTCACTCGAGGAAATTCGTCATGTATGAATTCCGCTGCGCAAAGGAACACGCAATAGCTCGAACCTTTCATAAGGCCTTCCAACTGGTAGAGACGTGTTTGCTGCTGGGACTGATGGTCGCGGTCTCGCTTGAAGCACAACAGAGTTCTCCGTCTGCGCCAGCGTGGACCGGTGTCGTACGCACGGCTGCCGGTGAACCTGTGGCCGGAGCGAAGGTAACGGTATACACGGCGGCCGCTAAAGAGAAAATGACAGCAGTGACGGGAAGCGACGGAAGGTTCGCGATTGCGGACATTCGACCCGGGCCACATACCGTGAGCGTGCAACTGCCCGGGCGAGGTCCGACAGCGTCAACTGGAGTGGATATTACTGGCATAGCAGTTATGCTGACGGTATCCGATCAAAACGTGCTGTCGATTGGAGCCAACCCGCAAACTCCTGCAGCAGGAGTCTCGAATGGAAACCCGAGCACAACTTCGAACCCGGCTAGCGGAACAGGCGGGGAGAAAGTCTCGAGCCAAAAAGTAAATGAGTTGCCGTTGAATGGACGCGACTTCAGCGCGTTGTTGTTGTTAGCAGCGGGCACTATGACCGACGTGAACGGGCAGACGAATTTCACCCAGCAGTTTGCCATCAACGGACAGCGCGGCGTTGAGGCCGTGTTCGCGATGGACGGTGCGGATGTGAGCGATCCGGAGATGGGCGGGAGCACGTTCACGAATTTCGACGTGGACGCGATTCAGGAATTACAGTCAAGCTCGGGCTGGATGCCGGCGGACATCGGGCGCGGTGCGGCGGGCTTTACCAATATCGTGACACGATCCGGGAAAAACGGTTTTCACGGATCATTCTTCGAGTTCTTAAGGAACTCCGCTCTCGATGCGCGGAATTATTTCGATCACCCATCGATTGCGGAGCCGGGCAGAATTCCTCCATTCCGTAGAAATGAGTTCGGATTTACGAATGGCGGGCCGGTCGTGTTGCCGCATCGGTATGACGGCCGAGACCGCACGTTCTATTTTGTGCAGTATCAGGGATTCAGGCAGGTGCTGGGAACGACCCAGGTTTTGGCTGTACCAACCGCAGCCGAGCGAGCCGGTCAGGACATCGTGAAGTACCCGGACGGCAGCACGGACACGCTGCAGGTACCGGTGAATCCGGCAATTGCTGCGGTGCTGGCCCGCTATCCACTCCCCAACAACCCAACCGGCGCGTATGGTGCGCGAACCTATGCTGCGCCTTCAAACGTGAACACGGACACGGATCAGTTTTCTATCCGCATCGATCAGAAAGTTGGCGCAAAAGGACAATTGTTTGGTCGATTCAATTACGACAATCTGACGGGACCGACAACAAATCCGGATCAAACGCTGCTCGATCCGAGCTTTGGCGTGCAGTACGTGGATCGGCAGCGGAACGGGGTCATCACTTACACGCGCACCGCGTCACCGCGCTTTCTCTGGTCGACATCGTTGAGTCTTACACGGACGACGCCTTCGTTTGTGACCCCGAACCACACCGATCCGGCCCTCAAGTTCAACGATGGTCTGTATGAGGCGTACAACAGCGCGGCGGGCTCCGTGATATCAGCGTTCGGGAATTTGTTCCAGTTACAATTGAATTTTGCCTGGACGACAGCGCGGCACGCGGTGAAGTGGGGTACAGAAGCACGCCTCAATCGCGACACGACATACTTTGGCATCAGCCCGAACGGGGAATACGATTTTGGCGGCGGAACGGTTTATTCGCCCGTTTTCATCCCTTCTGCGAGTGGACGGCACGACGTTCAGCCTGGCCAGTCTCTGCCGGACACTTTGAGCAGTCTGTTGCTAGGTTTTCCGTACGCATACACGATCGCGGTGGCTCCGCCTTACGCATCGAATGGCGCGCACATTGGGCCCGCGGCGATCAACCGGAATGACGTGAACGCTTACATCGAGGACACGTGGAAAATCAATCCGGAATGGACGCTCGAATATGGGCTGCGATATGAGTTCTATACGCCGATTTCGGAGCGGGCGCACCGAACGTCGAGCTTTCTGAATTCGTTCCCACCTGCGGGCGTTGGGCAGGAATACTTGATCAATCCGCAGCCTACTTATCAAACCGATTGGAACGGTTGGGGGCCGCGTGTTCACGTGGACTGGAACGCGCCCCACGCGGTGCATGTGCACATGGGCGGGGCGATCACAGTGATTCCGCCTAATATCTGGCAGGACAATCTTCTGACAGGGTCAACGCCTTACGTTGTTTATCCGCGCGTCAATGCAGCGCAAAACGGGGAGATTTCCTACGGATTCCAAATCACACCGGACGAGTTGCCACAGGTCTACAACACAGCGGGTGTGAACGTGCTGGCCAGTGGCAATCCGAAAAACGTCCCGGCGAACACGGTGATGGACGTAAATCGATACCAGCAGGATTTGGCGGCGCTGGCGCCGAGTCATCAGCTCTCGCTACTGAGTCTGGCCGGGATCGACCGGCGCTTCGGCAATGGCTACTTGCAGACTTGGACATTGGGGCTGGAACGGGTTTTCGGCGGCCTCACGGCCGATGTCGCGTATGTTGGAACATCGGCATTTCGACTTCCGAGAATGTCATATCCAAACGCGTATCCCGGAGCGGGGTCGGAATTTGCGCGGTTTACAGACTTCGACGGTAGCGGCGTGGTGACAGGTGGTTTCGGATTCGAGTCTGTGATGACAGCGACATCGCACTCGTCGTACAACGCCTTGCAGACCTCATTGTCGGGAAATGTTGGGCACGGCGGACCGTCATTGCAAGCCGGCTACACCTGGGGCAAATCGCTGGATGATGTCAGCGGCATTATCGGAGGAACAGGATCCACCGGCGCCGTGACGTTGTTTAGTCCGCAAAACCCGTTCGATACACGAGCGGAAAGAGGGCCGTCAAGCTTTGACGTGACGCACGCCTTCACGTTGAGCGCGGCCCAGGATTTGCATTTTGAGCATTTGGGAATTCAGTCGGATCGAACCCACCTGTTGACGAAGGGCTGGGAATTGCTGAGCATCTCGTCGATCACGAGTGGTTCGCCGTTTACGGTTTATTCGGGTATCCAGCAGACGGGCGCGGGAACGATTGGCGCGGACCGGCCGGACCAGATTGGGTTACCGGACCTATCGAGCGCCGGCAGTTCAACCCGACCGCGCGACGATTATTTTGGGCGGGGCGCGAACAACGCAAGCTTCTTTGCCATTCCGATCGGGATCGCAGGTGGAACTGGACCAAACTCCGGGCGCTTTGGAACGCTCGGCCGTAATACCTTTCGCGGCCCGGCATATTACGATTTCGATTTTGCGCTCGTCAAGACGACTCCGATTGGCCACCGAGAAAGCGGTTTGGAGCGAGCGGATCTGCAATTCCGCGCAGAGTTATTTAATCTGTTTAACATCGTCAACATGGGACTACCTGCGAACATCATCGAGGGCACAGGGTTTGGCATGATCAGCAAGACCGCCGGAACTTCACGGCAAATTCAGTTTTCTTTAAAGCTCATCTATTGAGGCGCGTCCTGCAGCGACACAGGGTTGGGGGGGAGGACAGAAACATGCGTTTCAGGAAGATTCTGCGTTCGCCAACGTCGACGAATCACAGCTTGAACGCACGATCTCCTCTTGTAAACGACGAGCGCGGTTTTGCAGTCCGCGGCAGAAGCAGTGGGTCGTGTAACGTCGGAGTATGACGTTTGGCCGGAGAGGATTCAACAGCTAATCTCCACCTAGAGTTTCCGGTCACACAGTAACAATGAAGCACTCCTTTGACAGGGTTTCTTAACAGCCAGAGCCTGTATCTTCTGTGCATCTAGGTCATGGTAACCCGACCGTGAAAATTGCGGCGCGGACTTGACTTCGAAGCATCCGCTCGACAACTCCCAGATCACGGGCAACCGGGAAGTGATTGCGGGCCAGAAGCCGGCTTGTGGGAAGTTGCGAGGCAACAAATATTCCGCCACCGGTCGCAATCGGGATAGGGGGAACGGTCACCCGTCCTCCCCTCCCCCCCACCGTACATGCGGGTCCGCATACGGCGGTTCGGCGGGTTGAGCTAGATGTGAATAGCCGGGCTTTCGATACTGCGCGTCGCCAGAGAACGATTCGGTCCCTTCGTAGACGTCCCTTGGAGCTTCACTCCTGCTGACGTCCGGAAGGCCAACAAGGTTGGCTTTTCTGCCGCTGGTCGCTCCTGAGATCGCGCGACTTACTCGCCACTCCCTTCCGTTCGGGCCTTCCTCCGCTCTTCTGGAGTAATACGCCCTTTGCTGACTTCTGCGACATGATCAAGGTGAATCGCTTCACCCTCAGTCCATTCCTATCTTCGACGCCAAGACGATCCGGTCGCCCGCGAAGGCAATGGAGCGAGTCGCTAAGAAAATCGAACCAGTCTGGGAATCTACTCGCGGCCCCGAGAATGTCGCGCCTTTTGCGCCGAAAGCAATGCCCATAACTGGCTCGCCCTTCGCCAGAGGGCCTACCGACCACACAGGTGTTGGCGATGGCAATTTCTGAGCGAAACTGATGACGACTGATCCCAGCAGAAACACCGTTACGATCCCAAAATGTCTTGAAAACTGCGGGCGCGGTTTGACCATCATTTCTATACTCTACCGTACCGTTAGCTCGATTCGGCAATCAATGACCTTGGCCGAAGTGAGAGCGAGCTAACTTCTCGTTATTCTCGTATATCTAGGAGCTCGACGTGGCCTCCAGAGCCGACCAGCAGATACTTTCCATCGGCAGACAGAGCAGTCTGAGACTGCTGGTACGGTAGTGGGCCAGACTTCACAGCAAATGCGGCACCCTGCTTTTCGGTGTCGTAAATGACCAACCATTCGTCCGTCAAGGAAGGTGGGTCGCCCGGCCGATAAGAAGTGACTGAGATGATGAATTTGCTTCCATCGCTTGTCCTGCCTCCAAAGTGAAGCCCTTTAAGCCCTTCGTCTGCAAAGGAGTCCGAGAACAATATGTGACCGTCAGTACCGATGACCGACAAGACGTTGCAGCCAATCATTACAAAACGCTCTTTGGAAAGAAACGAAGTGTGCACGAGGCCACAATCGGTTTGCAGAGTGCTTTTTGAGCCGTCTTCGTGAGCAATTTCTATTGTTGTTGGCCGGTTGCTGCTCCCCAGAGTCACCTTGATTTGCTGCGTATTCGGGCCGACCGGGTTGGTTTTCTGTTTGCCTATGACTTCCCCATTCTTGATGAGGAGCCAGCCGTCGTCGTATGCATAAAACTCGTTATTCTTCGTGCAGCAAAATATGCCGGGACTGAGTCCGAGTGGGCCTTGCCGTGGCCATTGCGTATTCTTCAAAACGGCTCCATCTTTTATTGAGAGCGTGACCAGGTGAATATCTTGAACTAGCTGGTTGCCAGCATAACTGCTCTTTTGAAATGTCACTGCAGCGACGGAACCTGATATTGCGACAGTAGAAGGAGCAGTGTAGTCAAGATAGGGCGAGTCAAAATCTCCTTCTGAGAAACCGTAGGGATGCAAGTCGGCGTCCCAGACAATCTGCGGACTGCTGACCGCAACTGTAGCCAGCTTCTTAGAAATAGATTTGACACTGCCCTCGTATTGATAATCAGTGACTAGGGTCCCCACAATTACGCCTGCGGCGCATAGGGCGAGTAATACGCCTAAGCTGATCGCAACAAAACGAATGAAACGCCTCATTCTCGATTTCCTATGCTGACCGTTGCGAGTCCCATCATACCCTCGTGCCTTTGATTGGGCGACTGTGGCGAGCCAAAGTCCCGTCTCCGTTAGGGGCCGCAGTGAGCGACCTCATCGTACTGAGGCTGTAACGAAGGTTCCGCCCCAGCCCCAGAATGGATCGAGTACTCAGGAGCAAGGTTGACGCTACGACCGCTTGGAGAGGAGTGACGGTCGCGGCATCCCTGGTTGCTTCCCGTACCCTTTTAGGGTACGCTTGACCCCGGAATGGGTACAATCAGCATTCTATCCGAAACCCTCTTTGGGCGTACTCGAGGCGCGGTACTTTCCATTTTATATGGCCACGTGGGTAAAGGCTTCTATCTGCGGCAACTTGCCCGCCTTACCAATATTGCCCTCGGGCCGGTGCAGCGTGAGATACGGCAACTGGTCGAAGCTGGCCTTGTCAGTAAGAAAACCATTGGGACGCAGACTCTCTACAGCGCCAACCGAGAGAGCCCAGTCTTCCGGGAGATCAAGGGCCTGGTTACGAAGACAGTCGGCATGCACGATGTTCTAGCGGAGGCGCTCAGTTCGCTGCGAGACGAGATCAATCTCGCCTTTGTCTATGGCTCCGTAGCCCGTTCCCGAGAGCGCGAACACAGCGACGTGGACGTGATGGTTGTCGGCAACGTGGACTTCGACGCCATCGTAGAAAAACTCCGCGACGCGGAGAAAACCTTGAACCGGGAAATCAATCCAACCGTATACTCTATTCGGGAGTTCAGCAAGAAGTTGCGAGGGAATTTCCTCAAGACAGTTTTGGCGGAAAAGAAGCTCTTCATCATCGGGGATGAGGATGACCTTAGAGACCCGGGTCAAAAACACCTGGCTTGAAAAGCGCGGCTCGGATCGCGAGGAAATCGGCCGCCTGCTTGCACTCGCGGATGGGCGTCTTGAAGACTATCGCCGCGCCACTGCGGGGAAGCTCTCTGCAGATGTTCAGTTGGGTTTGGCTTACGACGTGATTCGAATCTCCGCTACGGCGGCCCTGCGCGCCGCGGGATACCGAGTGGTACGAGGCGGCGGCGAACATTACCGAACCATCGAGGCTCTCGAGTTTTCGATCGATCCGCAAAAAAAAAGACTCATTCCGACGCTCGATAAGCTGCGTAAAAAGCGGAACACCGGATCGTATGATGATTTCGGGTTAGTCTCGCAAGGCGAAGCCGACAGCTGCGGCAAGATGGCCGTCCGTGTTCGAAAAGAGGTCGAAGACTGGATTCGCAAGAACCATGCCGACAAAATCGGCTAGCTACAAAGCGTTGACCGCAGCTGCAATGGTTGGATTATTCGCGATAGCGATTGCCTTCACTTTGGCAATGTACTCTGCGGCGACGCCGTGTTCGCGAAGTCCGCGGACGATGTAGCCGACGTATTCGACGTTAGTTCGTAACCCCGCCCTCGGGTGGATCACACGATAGGTGGTGGCGGCAAGCAGCTCGCCGTTCGCGCACTTCACGGTAATCGGGTGGCGAGCATAGTTTGTGCCTTCACCTTCAATGGCATCGAGGGACTTTTTTTTGCGCTGTGCGGCGGTGTCCCTAGCCAGTAGAAAATCGGGCACGTCGTAGACCACACCCCAAACCTTGTTTCCAGGACTCGCTACGATGTCAGATGCGGCGCATCCACGTCCTGTACTCCACACATCGAAGGCGAGCTGGCAGTCGTCAACCGTTTCCGCGATGGTCACAAACTTCGCGTTACCACACAGGCGGTCCTGGCTATTGAACTGGCTTTCGGAACAATTGGAGCCGTACTGAAAGACCAAGGCCATTGAAGCATGCTCCCTTCTTTCAAATTAGACCTAACTCAGAATTTAGGTAAGCCACTGGTTCGACCAGTGAGACCAGAAAAGGTTTGACCGTTCCGTTTGGGCATAACATCCCCCGTGGCTTGGTGAGAGCCAGAAAAACTTACAGTCCCAACTGGAATGCGCTAAGAGGGACACCTGCTGCCGGACCATGTGCACATGTGCATCGCGATCCCTCCGAAGTATCCGGTGGCCTCCGTGATCGGATTTCTAAAAGGGAAGAGCGCCATAGCGATGGCCCGCTTGTGTGGCAAAGAGCGGAATTTCACGGGCGAGCACTTCTGGGCCCGTGGATACGCAGTGTCCACAGTGGGCTTGAGTTGGAGCAAGTCCGCAAATACATCCGCGAACAAGTTGCAGCGAAGCTAGTTGATGGTCCAGTGGGTGAAAGTCCCACCAGGGTAACTTGCCCAGTTGCCCCTGTAGTGATATCCGGCGGCGGAGCGGGTGACCAATCCGTTGGAAGCCCGGAAGTAAAAGTCCTCGTTGGCTGGGCCTAAGGGCCTGGTCAGCTCCGACAGGAGGGCAAGCAAGTCGGCAGGTCGTAACGATGGAGAACCGTAGTGAAGCCCCGAAATCGGATGTCCCCACATAGAATCGGAGCGTGGGATGTGGAAAGTGCCGAGCCTGTCTTGTTCAGGCGAAGGCCAGTGTCATCGGTGAAGGAACTGGGTGGATGCAACCGATGGACTTTCCGGGGTCTCAGAGGGCGACATGTCGGCAAGGGATAGTCAACGAAAGCTCGGGACGCACAGCGAGGGCACCTCGTATAAGCCGTGTCGGTGAAATCGGGGTGTGCTGGCGAGTGGGGCGCATGGGGCCGATTAAGTGACGATGGACCGGGACACTATAACCCGGACCGGAGCGAGGGCCCCTGGGGTAAAGCGGCTATGGCCGCTTGAACGGTGGTGCATCAGCGCACCGCGTCCCCCGACTTAGAACGGGGATACGACGGTACAGGCAGCGAGGTGCACGAAGGGCGGTTGCAAACCGTGCGACGCAAAGATCTTGCTGTCGTCGGGAAGGCACCGCCCGATATATCGGCCTTGAAACCGTACTGCGGGAAAACTCACCGTACGGTTGCAGCGATGCTAGTTGGTGTTCTAGCGGGTGAAAGTCCCGCCAGCGGAACTTGCCCAGTTACCGCTGTAGTCATATCTGGCGGCGGTGCGGGTGACCAATCCGTCGAAAGCCCGGAAGTAAAAGTCCTCGTCGGCTGGGGGAAACCCCGGTCAGCTCCGACAGGAGGGCAAGCAAATCGACAGGTTGTAGCGAACGCAAACCTTAGTTAAACCTCGAAAACCATCGCCCCACGAGAATCGGAGGGTGGGGAGTTTCGGAAGTGCCGAGATGTCCGACGTAGTCGAAGGCCAGCGTTGTCGGTGAAGGAACTGGGTGCAAGCAGCCGACGAACTTCCCGTGGTCGCAGAGGACGACATGTCGATAGAGGATGCCAATGAAAGCACGGAACCACTCAAGGGTCGCCTAGGCGCACCTGCACAGCGAAGGCATCGCCTATAAACCGCAGTGCGGCGAAATGGCGATGTGCCCATGAGTGGGGCGCATGAGGCCGATTAAGTGATGATGGACTGGGACAATATAACCCGGACCGGAGCGACGGCCCCTGGGGTAAAGCGGCAGATAGCCGCTCGCACGGAGGTGCTTAAGCGCATTGTGTCCCCCGACACAGAGCGGGGCAGAGACGCGAAAGCGGGAAGCACGAAGGGTGGAGGCAAACCGGGCGACGGGAAGTTTTCGCGTCGTCGGGGAAGGCCCTACCTGATCTTCCGGCCTTGAAGCCGTAACGGGTAAAACCCGCCTTACGGAATTTTAGGGGGAGCGATGGAAACGTCAGCATCATTCGTGAGCAGCCGACAAGGCTGCGAATCTTGCGAGGTGAAAGTCCTCGTTCCGCCAATTGCCTGTAGTCGGGCGGATAGCATGTCCGATGCGTGTGAAGGCAACGACACACGTTCTGCTCGGATGTAAAGAGCCTCGGCTGCCCTGCAAGGAAACTTGCTGCGGTAGGAACGATCTGGGAGGCGAGCAAACTTGGAGGCTTGAACACAACGAAATAGCTGCAGCCTCGAAAGCCGACCCGTGGAAAATCGTATTCGCGGAGACTAGCGGGAAGCCGACCCAATCGAATGATGGGGAAGGCCGATGAAGGCTGAAGAAGAACCAGGCAAACGCACTCAGCCTACCGCCGGGGTATGGGCTCAGGCATCCAAGGAAAGATTCGCAGAGATAACGTCGGGAAGATCCCGGTGGCAGCGGGGGCTGGTGGCAACCTGCACAGACTCCTCCAACGAGGCGAAATGCCGAAGTAGGGGAGAGCCACAGGGGATTGGCGAATGAGTCCGTAGGAGCTAGGAACGGGGAGTAATGTCCCCGGAGGAGGCGTACACGTCTCCCTGAGGAGGGTAACACCCAACTCAGGCAAAGGGACTCTGGGCACTTGGTGGTTCCTACGACAGGCGCGGGCTCGGCTTGATAAAACCGGGTATACCAAACCGCAGTCAGGGCCAGGAACGAAGGGATGAGCAAACCATGCGACGACGGGGCGTAGGCGCACCAGCGCTTAAACTTCGTGGCGGATGGGAAGACTCATAGCTGAACTGCCAAGGCTTCAAACCGGACCTGAGAAACTCGGCCGTCCGGCATTATAGGGGGGCTTCGAGAAACGGGATAGTGGTGAAATTGTGCACCCACCTCGCAACCGAAAGGGCGAGAATGGTAACCCTTCACCTTCCTATCGTCGCGCTCGATTTCTATCCCAACAAGCCTGGTCCGCGCCATCGCCCTACCCGGCAATGATAGGGGGGACTGTGGAAACGGCGGCATCATCCGAAGCCCGGTCCGCGCCACCGCCCTACCCGGCAGGCCGCGGATGGTAACAGCGGCAGTTTCTAAACTCATCCACGAAGGCGCGCCTTAGCGCGACGCCTCAACCAACGGGACAACCGCCTTTGAGGCGGCCCCACTCACCAAGCCACCCGCTCCGCGGGGGGTGTCTGACTCGCAAGTACGACGCAGACGGATTCCGGAAATTCTGGCACGGTCTGTACTCGTAGGGAAGATCCGTGGCAGAGGGTGAAATGACGCGATCTCCCAGGGGTCCGTCGAGATGAATGAAGCATCCTTGTTCTGGGACCCGCTCGAGGACAAGCTGCTGAGATTACCGCCGACTCCAATCAACGGCGGGAGACGAAGCAATCCAAGTTACTACCCTGTTTATTGCCCTCTCTTGAGGGTATTACCCTTCTGTGCCAATGCGCTGACGGGCCGCGAGAGGCAAGCCACACGGCCCGCCATCGGAGAATTCTTGCAGGCCTGGAACGAAAGCCCCAAGCCATCCAATGGCTCCCGACGGTCGCTCCTGTAAACCCCTGCTTGACAAGTGTGTAGAAAGTGTGTATCGTGTCTTATGTCCAGCCGAGAAGTCATACGGCGCTTGAAGCAGGACGGCTGGTATGAGGTTGCGCATATTGGGAGCCACAAGCAGTTCAAGCATCCGGTGAAGCCAGGACGGGTCACTGTGCCACATCCTGTTCGAGATATACCGATTGGCACGCTGAGAAGCATCGAAAAGCAAGCAGGCATTAGGCTGAGGTGATTGATGGATTACATCGCTTATCTGCATAAGGATCGTAAATCGGATTTTGGCGTGAGCTTCCCAGATTTTCCTGGGTGTATTACGGCTGGTAGAACTTTGGAAGAAGCGCGGCGCAGAGCGGCAGAAGCCTTGAGCTTTCATATCGCTGGTATGGTTGAGGATGGCGAGAAGATTCCCAGTCCATCCACTGTTGATGACGTGGTAGGCGATCCTGCCATTAAGGATGCCGTGGCGTTTCTTGTCCCTGCTCATTCTGAACGGACAATCCGCGTCAACATAACCGCTCCGGAGAGCCAGATTGAGAAGATTGACCGTTTGGCGCGCTCTGCTGGCCTAACGCGATCGGCTTTTCTCGTGAGGTCGGCCATCCAGTCTCGGCCAGCGAAAGAGAAGAAATACAAGAACAAAAAAGCCTTCGCCTAATCCGCCAAGAGAAAATAAAAATAGGTCATTCGAGAGCCGATGGCCTAAGCTGTTGGCACTCTCTTTTTGCAAACTATTCCTGTCTAGCTATCCTTTCCCAGGTTTTTGAAAAGCGATGCCTGATTTACGGTCCTCTGTCCGTCATGGTCGGTTGTAGTGTAGGGGGAAAGCCGTCTTTTCGCGCCGGAAGAACTGCCGCGGTTGCTCGGTGATGCTGTAGCTCCGGCGGGTGGGACACGCTGTTGAATTGAGTGGCGCGCCCTCTGGCGTTTGGTATTTCTTAGGGCGCGGCCTTTCTAAGTGCGCCAAACCAGCCGCCGAGGATGAGGCTGTGGCGTCCAGCGCCGGTGGCTTGGCACCCTTGATCAGAAGCCAGAACATGAACGCCAGCTTCCCGAAGACGGTGGGCTGAGTGAAGGCAAACACCTTGTCATAATATTGCAGCGACAGTACGCCCGTAAGGCTCAGGATCACCTACGCGAAGCGTGGCCCCATGTAATGCCGTCGATTGAACCAGAGTTAGGAAGAATTCCCAGATCATCCCGCTTCAGGGACAAAGGCCGTTCCTGATCGCGTATCTCCTGCCAGAGTGCGCCACAACGCACGATTCGAAAATTTGAGTAGGATGATCGCCGTCTTTTTGGAAGGGAAGGCGGTGATTGAGGCCCCGTTTTTCTTGGGCGAAAGACAAGCCTGAAACCACCGCCGCCATAGACGGTGGTCATTCTACACAGCCTTGCCATTGTCGTCGAGCTTCTTTGTGCCCGAGCCGCGGGCGCGCCTTCCGCGGAAGAGCTTCGGCCTCGATTCTGTACGCGATGTGGGCAGTTGTCGTGGGACGGCGGAAAAGTGTGGGTGCAAGGGCACGGCTTCTACAGCCGTCAGGTCTGCGGCTTAAGTGCGGGGTGGATGGTGATTGGGGTGCGGCGGTACCTGTGTCGGAGGTGCGGCCACACCATGAGCCGATTGCCCGATTGGCTGCATCCGTGGCGGTGGTATGCGGCGACGGTCATCGTGGAAGCGCTCTATCGGCACGTGATTCTGAGGGAGACAGCACGCGCGATCGGCGCGAGATGTGGACGCGGCGATAGGCAGGAATGGCGCAGTCTGCGGCGGTGGCGGGCGCAGTTGTTGGTGTCGCCGACGTTGTGGGGTTGGCTGGGATCCAGACTGGGCATCCGGAAAGCGGCCGAGACCCGCCAACAAGGCCAAGCACATCTGACGCGATGGCTCGGCGAGATGCGCCTGGCTTGGGAATCGCCCGCCAAAGTTCTCGGTGCGTTGGCCGTGGCGGTGAGGTCGAGCCTAAACGGGCTGGTGCACGACCGGCATTCGGCGTGGCCCGCGACGCAGTTCCGTCCCGGAACCGATGGGGGTTCGCCTTCCGGCGCCAAGCCGACGGCGGTGCCCACAGAGGAAGACCCTGTGCGCGGGCCGCCGAGCTAGCCATGCTGGGTTCCATCACGTGAACCAACACGAGGAGGAACTCATGACCGACGAGGAACGGGATCAGGAAGCGCTGTTTCGGCATGCGATTCTGGGTGATGTACTCAGTCGGAATTTGCGCCGGGGACAGCTGCGCCCGGAGTTGAAGCAGCTCGCCGAACAGACCTATCAAGATCATCACGGACGGCCGCGCCGCGTGGCTTACAAGACGCTGGAGGAGTGGTTCTACAAGTATCGTCACGGCGGCTTTGACGCTTTGAAACCGCGTCCGCGCTCGGACCGCAACCGGAGCCGGTGCTCGCCGAAGACCTCCAACAACTGGTCCTGGATATGAAACGAGAGGATCCGGGCCGCTCGGCGCATCTCATTTTGCGGGAACTGGAACTGGCGGGAAGGATGGTCGCCGGCCAGGCGAGCGTGTCGAGTGTGCAACGGCTGCTTCACCGGCACGGTCTGTCGGTCCCGCGCATGGAAGTGGGACATGCGGCGCGCTATCGCTGGGAGGCCTCGAGGTGCGGGGAACTCTGGCAAGCCGATGCGCTGCATGGACCCTTGCTGATGAATCCGGCGGCGGGACGAGCCCAACGCGTGATTGTGTTTGGGCTCATCGATGATCGCAGCAGGCTGATTCCCTACCTGGAAGGCGGTTTTGGCGAAACCGAGCAACGTTTCCTAACCGTTCTCTACCAAGCGATTGCCCGGCGCGGTATCGTCCGAAAGCTCTTACTCGACAACCATGCCAGCTTCACGGGCTATGACCTGCGTCTGTTGTGCGCACGGTTGGGGATTCACTTGGTGCACAGCCGGCCCGGTGATGCACCCTCAAAAGGAAAGATCGAACGCGTCTGGAGAACGCTTCGCGAGCAACTCATCGAGCGGATGAATCTGGAACGTGTCACGACCATCGATGAGTTCAATCTGCGTCTGTGGACTTGGGTGGAAAGCGAATACCACCACCACCCGCATGCTTCGCTTTCGGGCCGCACACCGCTGGAAGTCTGGGAAAGCGATGCGCACGAGATCCGCTGGGTCGAGGATCACAGCCAGCTCGAACAGAGTTTTTACGGTGAAGTCGAGCGGCTGGTCCGCAACGATTCCACGGTGCAATGGCGCGGGGTCTTCTATGAGGTTCCGCCCTATCTGCGCCGGCAACGAGTGCGTCTGCGTTATGCGCTGTTAGACGCAACCCGCATCTGTGTACTCGATGGTGGAACCGAGATTCCCCTGCACCCGGTCCGGCCCGTCGATAATGCGTACCGCTCGCGTGCCACCGTGGAGCCGGCGGTTTCTGGCAAAACCCCCAAGTCCGGCCTCAACGCCGCCGAACTGATCCTGGCACGCGCGGCGGGCAAAGGCCCTAAAGGGGGAAGCCATGAATAAAATGCTATCGGTCTACGGTCTGACGCGGCTTCCTTTCAGCAAGGACCTTCCTGCCTCGGAGATGCTCGATACGGAAGTCTTGCGAGCCGCGCGTGAGCGTCTGCAAGCTGCGCTGGAAGGCCGCGCCTCGGCTGTGGTCACAGGAGATTCCGGCTGCGGCAAAACCTGCCTGCTGCGCGCCATGGAAGAGGATCTTCCTCAAGGACGCTACCGCATCCATTACGTGCACAACGCCACGGTGAACCGGCGCGATTTCTACCGCCATCGGCATGGGACTGGAACCGCGCGCCACGTTTGCGGCGCTGTTCGCTTCCATCAGCCAGCACATCGAGGATCTCGCCAATCAGCATAAGCTGCGCGTCGTGTTGTTACTGGATGAGGCGCACCTGTTACCGATGCAAGTTCTCGATCAGTTGCATATCCTGTTGAATTTTCAACGCGACTCGAAACCGTGGCTTTCCATCATTCTTGTGGGTTTGCCCGAACTCCGCGAGATCCTCAAGCGCAATGTACTGCAGTCGTTAACCGGCCGCATTGCCATCCGCGTTCACCTTCCGCCGCTCGATGCCGATCAGGTCAAACAGTATGTCCGTCACCGCATGACCGCGGCGGGTTGCCGGCGCGAGGTCTTCGCCGAGGATGGCTTGCTGTTGATCTCCAAAGCCACCGGCGGCATCATGCGCCGCATCGACGTGCTGGCGACGCGCTGTTTGGAGTTGGCCGCTCAAGGGAAGTCCAACCTCGTGGATGTCACCGTTGCCGAAGGCGCCATCCGCGATTGTGCGGAGGCGTTGTTATGAACGCCGCAACAGCTCCGACGCCTTTCCCCGTCGTGCGGCCTGCGGATCTGAGCACCGCCCCCGCTTCCAGTGCGCCCTGGCTGATCGATCAGCTTTGGACGGCGCACGCGGTTGGCATCATCGGGGGAACCCCCAAAAGCTACAAGACGTGGATGGCGCTGGAAATGGCGGTGTCGGTGGCTTCCGGGTCCGCGTGCCTGACTACGTTTGCTGTCCCCTCGCCCGGCCCGGTGCTTCTCTATGCGGCTGAAGATTCCCAAGCCACGCTACGGTTGCGCCTGGAATCGCTCGCGCAGCACCCGGCCTTGCGCTGGCTGGCTTGGACCTTCGCATCATCACCGCGGATTCTCTGCGCCTGGACCGCATCTCCGACCAACAGCGGCTTGAGGCCACTCTCCTGCTTCACCGCCCCGTTCTTCTCATCCTCGACCCCTTGGTCCGCTTGCATGCCATCGACGAAAACGCCGCCGGCGAGATTGCGGCATTGCTCGGCTATCTCCGTCTGCTGCAACGCAAGAGCGGCGCGGCGATTGCGTTGGTGCATCATAGCCGCAAAAATGTCTCTGCCTCGGGTGGAGCCGGCTACAGTCCAAAAGTTCGCCAAGGAGATGCAAAAGCCTATCGAAGCGATTCCTACCGCGGTAATGAAGGGGCTGAGGACTTGGGACTGGCCCGGCAATATTCGTGAACTCGAGAATTTCATTGAGCGAGCCGTGATCCTGACGAGGGGCAAGTCGCTTGAGGCTCCGCTCGCAGAACTCCGAAAAACCAATACGGAAGCATTCGTGCATACTGACCTGCACGAAGTTAAACCAGTCGCTGGAGAAAGAGCAAATTCGCCAAATGACAAAAGTAGCGCTGCTAACGAATATAAAGGAAAGCAGCGCGATCAGATCATACGGGCACTGACTGCGTGCAAGGGGCGCGTGGGCGGCGCCGACGGTGCTGCCGCGCGCCTGGGAATGAACCGCACGACTCTCCTTTCTCGAATGAAAAAACTCGGTATCTACGCGAAGCAGTATGCTTAAGTTGCACCCCACCTCTCTGTCGGCTGCCCTCAGGCAATAGCTTCGACAGTTTCGACTCTTTCAACTTCTTCAACCTCGACATTTTCGACTGTTGGTGTTCTTTCCCCGAAAATTCAGCAACTTACGTTCTGCCGACTATGGCGTCTGTCTTGCCCTTGTCATCCCTTGGCGCTTGGAGTTTCGAAATGAGTTCGTCAACTTACGACCTGGCTGTTATCGGCAGCGGTCCGGCGGGGCAGAAGGGCGCAATTGCTGCAGCGAAGGCTCACAAGCGCGTCGCTCTAGTCGACCGCACCGTCATGATGGGAGGCGTGTGTGTTCATACTGGGACAATCCCGAGCAAGACACTGCGTGAGGCTATCTTCCAGCTCACTGGCTCCACCGTAAACGCCCTATACGGTAAGCCAAATGGCGACATTTCTGTTCAAGATCTAGCTTCACGGGTCAGCGCCATTGTGTCGCGAGAGACTGAGGTAATTCGAGCGCAATTAAAGCGCAACGGGGTCACTGTCTATCAAGGCTGCGCGGTATTTCTAGATCCGCATACCTTGGAAGTTCAAGGCGACGGCGAAAAAACGGAACTCAAAGCCGAGAAAGTACTTGTCGCCTGTGGCACGCGACCAGCACACAGCCCAGAGATTGCTTTCGATAATCACCGCGTCGTGGATACGGATCACCTTTCTGGCTTAGGCCGTATCCCCAAGGAAATCATCGTCGTCGGCGCTGGTGTCGTAGGCATGGAATATGCTTCATTCATGGCGGCCTTGGGCGCTGATGTCACACTGATCGATCAGCGTCCAGCGATTCTTGAGTTCGCGGATCGGGAAATCATCGAGGCGCTTTGCTATCACTTGCGTCAGCTGGGCGTCACTTTCCGGCTAGGGGAAAAAGTAGCTCAAGTTAGGATCGATCCCCAACGCGAGTTTGTTTTTGCGGACCTGCAGAGTGGCAAGAGGGTGCATGGGGAGGCACTCATCTATGCTGTCGGCCGCCAGGCTAATGCTGATCAGCTCCAATTGGAAGCCGCTGGGTTAGCCGCAGACTCGCGCGGAAGGTTGAAAGTGAATGAATTCTCTCAGAGTGATGTTCCACACATTTATGCCGCAGGCGACGTTATCGGATTTCCGGCGCTCGCCAGCACATCGATGGAACAGGGGCGCCTCGCCGCCAGCCATATGTTTGGAATTCCCTTTGAGCACATGCCCGACCTATTCCCCTACGGCATCTACACCATTCCAGAAATCTCTATGGTCGGCCAGACCGAGGAAACGCTAACCGCCAACAAGGTTCCTTACGAAGTAGGCATCGCCAGGTATTCTGAACTGGCGAAAAGCATGATGCTCGGCGACGAAGTCGGCATGTTGAAACTCCTTTTTCATCGCGAAACTCGCGTGTTACTTGGCGTGCACGCGTTAGGGCAACGTGCGACTGAAATTATTCATATCGGCCAGGCGGTACTCTTCTATCGTGGCTCGGTCGAATACTTCCGCGACATGGTCTTCAACTATCCAACCCTGGCTGAGGCTTACAAGGTAGCCGCGCTCGACGGCTTAAATAAACTTTGACAGATAACTCATCGAAGACCATCTCAAGGCGCTGCCGCGCGGTTGGGAATTAACCGCACGACGCTCCTCTATAGAATGATGAAGTTTTGGTATCAAAGCGAAACGTTTCGCCTGATCTGAAACCCGTCCCTTGCTGTAGCCCCGAATCGCTCCGACAGTTTCAACCCTTTCGACTTCCTCAACTTCGACACTTTCGACCTATGGCGATCTTCTCCTGAAAAATCAGCGACTTACGGCGCGGCGGGTTTGGAGCGGGCTTTGCCCTTACTGGTGGTTTGAGCAAAAGCAAATGTTGAAGATCACCATTCTCGATACTCCCGATCGGCGACGGTTGGTGCTGGAGGACAAGCTGGTCGCACCGTGGGCGGCTGAGTTAGGAAAGAGTGCCGGGGGGCCGCAGCGGACCTACGGGGCCGGGAACTCGTGATTGAACTGAGGAGCGTGACCTGCATCAGCGAAGACGGACAAAACGTACTGCTAGAGCTGATGAAAGAAGGGGTCACGTTCCGCTCTTCGGGAGTGTTCAGAAAACACGTCATGAAACAGCTGGCCCGCAAGATTCGCTGAAATGTACAGGAGCCGAAGAAATGAGAGGCCATGTTAGGTACCGGCTGGTCCGAGGCCCTCTGCGCCCTGCAATTTTGGCGACGAATACAGACAGCTCGGCATCTATGCGAAGCGATACACCTGAGTCGCGCTTCCCCCTTTCCATAGCCATCCGAATCGCGTCGACACTTTCAACTTTTTCGACTTCTTCAACCTCGACATTTTCGACTTCTGTCGTCTTCTCCTGAAAATTCAGCGACTTACGATCTTTGTCAGTTTGGCGCGCGTCTTGCCCTTACCGCACGTGCAAGAACGTAATGCACGAGAGAGGGGACGCTATGTCACCGATTCTTATATTCATCCGCGAGTGGAGCAAGTGGTACCGAGTGCTGCGGTATCGCAAGGGATTCGGACTGCTGGACTCCGTGCGCTATGGCCTGTGGCTGGCGCACAGCTGACCGGAAGGTACTGTCATGAATAACGGACGCTCAGTGCATGTGAGAGCAAATCTTCGGCCAGCGTTTGCCGGCCGAGGCGCAGGTTCCTTGCTGGAAATCGACGCTTGGATACCGAGCGAGATCAGCGCGATCTCACCGCTGGTGAAACGACTGATGCGGGTCATCGAAGGGTCGCATTGCATCACGGGCGAGGAATCCGCCGTCGAACTGGCGCTCCAGGAAGCTCTTAATAACGCAGTCGTTCATGGCAACCGGCTGGATGCTCACAAATTAGTTCACGTCCGCTGCCTTTGCAAGGTCGGTAAAGGAATCTCACTGACCGTTTCAGACCAAGGTCAAGGGTTTGATCCGCGCACCGTTTCCGATTCCGTGACTGTCGAAAACCTCGAAGCGGATCACGGACGCGGCATTCATCTCATGAAGTTGGCGATGGACGAGGTCTCGTTCGAACAGCGAGGCACCGAGGTTCACATGTGTAAGAGGGCAGCGCGCACTCCAAGAGCCGATGTGCGAAGCGACTCGCGCGGTTTCTAGGAGGAAGTCATGGCCACTCAGCGGATTTCGATTCTTGGTCCCGAGCAAGGCGCACCTGCAAGAAAGGCCGCGGGATCGCTCCGTCTCCCTCCGACCATGAACAACGATGTTTTTTTGAATGCTTTGCTCGAGATGCCCACGACACAGCAGACGCGCAGGAGCCCTTTGAAGTGGCTCAGCGCCATGGGATTTCACATTGTGATTGTCGCGGCGCTGATCATCGTGCCGCTATACACCACGGGGACAATTCACCTGAACGAATATCACGAAATCCCGGTGGTTGCTCCACCGCCGCCCTTGGCACCGCCCCCGGCCCCTGCGGGAGGTACAGTCGCTCCGCATATCACGCACCCAAAGGCAAAGTTGAACTACATGCTGCAACAACTGACGGCACCTACTGCGATTCCGAAGACCGTTTCCGCAGGCTCAGATAACGTCGGCGAAGCAGCTCCTGATTTCGGTGGCGTCGAAGGTGGTGTGCCAGGGGGAGTGATCGGCGGCCAGATCGGCGGAGTCCTGGGAGGAACAGGGACGTCGGCGCCAACACCTCCTCCCGCGCCGCGGCCAGTACAAAAAATAGTGCGGGTTGGTTCGCATATCAAACCGCCGCGCCAGACGTATTCTGCGGATCCGGTGTATCCGCCGCTCGCGCGCGAGACGCACATTTGGGGCACGGTGGTTGTCGATGCGGTGATTGATGAACACGGGAATGTCGTCCAAGCGCGCGTGGTGAGCGGGCACCCGTTGCTCATGGATGCGGCGCTCAAGGCCGTGCTGCTGTGGAAGTATGAGCCGACTACCTTGAACGGGCAGCCGGTTTCGGTTGAGTTGCAAGTGCAGGTGCAATTCAAACTGAATTCATAGAATCGGCTGACCTGCGCGTGAAATTAAGACTGGTGCGAGAGGAGGTCCTAAATGGTCACGTTTCTATTGATCGGTGCAGTAACGATTATGGTTTTTCTCTGCTTCATCGGTCCAGAAGGGTTCACTCGTACCAAGTATCACAGGTGAATCGGGTTTTCGCAGGCGGCTTTGGATTGGGCCCTGCATCCCGGTGCGACAGCGCACTTAGCCCAGCCCTTCGCGGGCATCGCTTGTCGTTCTGAACGGCGATACCGCGCGAGTCGACACGAAGTCCCGGCTGCCCCCGCCGGGACTCCTGGCGCAAGATTTTGACCGGGAATGGGATAGGACTTCTCCCATGCCCCCGGCGCCAATCTTTTCCAGAATGCGATAATGGCCAAGCGTTTGGCCAGCCATACGGATGGCACCGCCTATTGCTGGGTATCTTAGGTTGCGTAGCCGATGCGCGAGGTCCAAAACGGTCCAGAATCCGAAACACTGAAACGACAAAGCCAGTCAAATCTCTTCGGTGAGCCTCTTTCGAAATCCTCGACATTACCCCGCAGCGAACCCACGTCCGAAGTATGGGGAACGTGTGCGGTAATTCCTCTGATTGCGCACGACCGAGGCAAGCAAGAACCGTGGCACTCGCACGCATAGAGCGTTTTTCGGTCGAGTGAATCATCGTCTAACCTTGTTCTTCAGCTTTCTCCCTGGCCGGCTCGTAGGTTTTGTGAGCCAACTGAACGAGCAGCTCTCTCCGACTAGCTTGCAATTCGCGAATGGTTGATTCCTGACTTTGACAGCAAATTCGAATGTCAGTCGATTGGACATTTTCGACTTTTCCGACTTCTTCGACTTCCAAGCCGATGTTCCACCAGAAATCAACGACTTACGCAATCCAGGATTTGGACTGTGGTTTGCCCTTAGTTCGAGCAAGGGCAAACGCACAGGTTCAAGAGCGTGGGCCCATTGGAAAGGTGAAGCATCATGCTGGGTCAACTTCGAAACGAGATTGGCAAACGAGGCGTTACTTCCTCTTCTGATGCCGCTGCGGACGAGGAACTCGTGGCCGCCGCCAAGAATGGAGATGAACTGGGTTTTGAAAGTCTCGCCAAGCGTCACCAGCGAAGGATTTTTGCACTCGCGTTTCGTTACACACGAGTTCGGGAAGATGCCGAAGACATTGTCCAGGAAACTTTCCGGAAAGCATTCGTCCACTTGCAGAAGTTCGAAGGGAAATCCTCCTTCTCCACATGGTTAACGCGTATTGCCATCAACGAGGCCCTGATGTCGCTGCGCAGGCGACGCGCACTGCACGAGGTGCCGGCCGATGATTCGAGTGGCGACAACGGAACCACGCCTGGCCTCGACTTAGCTGATGCAAGCCCGGACCCTGAAGCCACCTACTTGCAGAAAGAGGAAGCACGGATTGTGTCTGCGGCGATAAGGCACCTGAGGCCGGGAATGCGAAGAGCCGTCGAGTTGCGGGAACTGGGAGATTTATCAACCCAGGAGACAGCCTGGCGGATGGGGCTCTCGGTCGCCGCCATTAAGGGTCGCGTGTTCCACGCGAGAAAAGAGCTAGGCAAAGCGCTGAGGTACCACGCGGTTTCTCTGGAGGGCCGGAGTTGAGGTCAGGTTGGTATATGACCGAGCTGACCTTGGATTGGCAACTCTCTAGTCCGGTGCGACAGCGCGCTCAGCTCAGCCCTCCGCCAGTATCGTCGTTCGGTTCTGCCAGTTGAAAGTCGAAGAAATCCGTTGGAAGGAGACAAAACTATGAAATTGCAAGACCCGCTTACGAATGCTCAGACCATGTCAAGAAGCATTCTTCGGTCAAACGTCGCGGAAGAAAGTCGCAACAATGGGCCATCTTTGGCCGAAATTCGTGAGCGAGCGTTTGAGATTCACATCGAGCGTGGCGGAATTCACGGCTGCGACCTGGACGATTGGCTCCAGGCGGAACGCGAGCTTCAGGAGAAGCTCAACAAGAGCAACGACGGAAGGCCGAAAAAGAAATGACCTGCATATCAACACAATCGTTCTTGCGATCGCAAAGACTCTTTTCACTGACAAGTCCTGAGGGAAATAGCATGTTGAAAATCAGTTTCAGTGAAACACCTGCCGAAGAAAGATGGATTCTGCATGGCCGGCTTACCGATCCCTGGGTGCATGAACTCAGGACATGTTGGAGGAAGAACCATCGCACGCATGTGGGTCGCGCTTGCGTCGTGGACCTCAATGAAGTCACGTTTATCGACAAGAGCGGAGAGCGGCTCTTGTGCAAGCTGGCTAAAGAAGGAGCGCAATTCACGGCCAGCGGCACCTACACGAAGCACATTCTTGAGCACCTAAATGTCCTACGAAAGCGCAACAGTTGGAATTTGCTCGGCTTTCTGATGGTGCTTGTCTTCGTGACGGTGCTGGGCGCCGGCTGCGAACGGAAGGTAGCTTCCGCAGCGGCCCCTCCGGCGCCCACAGTCGAGGTGACGCCGGTCATCCAGAAGGATGTGCCGGTGCAGGGTGAGTGGGTAGGAACGCTCGAAGGGTACGTCAACGCACAGATTTCGCCGCAAGTGAGCGGTTACCTGATTCGACAGGATTATCACGAAGGCGCATTCGTCAAAAAGGGTGAAGTCCTCTTCGAGATTGACCCACGCCCATTTCAGGCAGCGCTCGATCAAGCCAAAGGGCAATTGGCCCAGGCCGAGGCGCAGATGGCCAACGCCGAGCTCAACGTGAAGCGTGACATTCCCGAAGCGGAAGCTCACGCGATTCCCCAGAGCCAGCTGGATACCGACACGCAGTCGCTCCGTGGTGCAAAGGCGGCAGTTGCGGCCGCCCAGGCGGCGGTCGAACAAGCCGAGCTGAACTTGGGCTACACGAGCGTCATCTCGCTAGTTGACGGAATTGCTGGCATTAACACGGTGCAGGTGGGCAACCTGGTAGGACCGTCTACGGTCCTCACCGCAGTCTCGCAGGTAAGTCCAATCAAAGTTTATTTCCCGATCAGCGAACAGGAATACCTGCGCATGGCGGATGGCGGTGGTCGGGGGAGCGTGGACTTTATCACGCACGCTTCACGAATCCCGTTGCAGTTGACTCTCGCCGACGGCAGTACGTACCCGCATCCCGGCAGAATCATCTTCGCGGATCGCCAAGTAAACACGCAGACTGGAACCATTCAAATCGTTGGCGAGTTCCTCAATTCCAAAAACCTATTGCGACCCGGCCAGTACGCGCGCATTCAGGCGCCGACGGGAAACATCACTGGAGCGCTGCTGGTGCCTCAGGCGGCGGTGAACCAGCAGCAAGGAACCTATCAAGTAACGGTTGTCGGCGCCGATAACCGGGCGCAACTCCGGACCGTGGCGGTTGGTCCGAGAGTTGACACGCTTTGGGTAATCACATCCGGCCTGAAGCCGGGAGAACGAGTCGTGGCGGTCGGTGCGGAGAAGACAAAACAAGGTGAGCTGGTAAATCCCACGCCGTACACGGAAACGGAGGAGCGTTAAGTCATGGCGAACTTTTTCATCCGACGCCCCATAGTCGCGATTGTGATCGCGATCGTTACCGTCATCATTGGCGGGATCACGATTGCGCTTTTGCCAATCGCACAGTTTCCGAACATTGCCCCACCGGAAATCTGGCTGCAAGCTAACTACCCTGGTGCCGACGCGAAGACTCTGGAGCAGTCCGTAGCTACTCCGATCGAACAGCAAGTCACCGGCGTCGACAATATGGAATACATGTATTCCGTAAACACCACCAATGGTTCGCAAACCTCTCTGCTCGTCGATTTTGATCTCAAGACTGATCCCAACATGGATCTCATTCTTACGCAGTCGCGTCAGCAGCTGGCAAACGGTCAGCTTCCTCCCGAGGTGACCAGCTATGGGATCACGTTGCGAAAGTCGGCCACCGCTCCTTTCCTGCTGGTGGGCTTGTACTCGCCCCACGGCACCCGCGACGCGGCGTTTCTGTCTAATTATGCATTCATCAATCTCAACGACCCCATCGGCCGGTCCTATGGCGTGGGCCGGTCGGAGGTCTTCGGGGCCGGCCAGTATGCAATGCGGCTCTGGATAAAACCCGATCAACTGGCGAAGCTGGGCATCACCGTAACGGACATTACTAACGCCATCCAGGCTCAGAGCAAGGTAAATCCGGCTGGCCAGATCGGTGGCGAGCCGGCTTCCACAAATCAGCAATACACCTATGCGTTGCTGGCACAGGGCCGTCTGACATCTCCCGAAGAATTCGGCAGCATCGTTGTTCGCGAAGCTCCGAATGGCGGGATCGTGCGCGTGAAAGACGTTGCTCGAGTCGAGCTGGGCCAGCAGGACTACAGCACGATTAGTCGGCTGAATGGCAAGCCCAGCGCCATCATTGCGATTTACCAACTTCCGGGATCTAACGCCCTTCAAACCGCGGAGGGCGTCCGCAAGCTCATGAGCCGGATGAAGGAGCGCTTTCCCGAAGATGTCGACTATGCGATATCGCTCGACCAGACTCTGCCGGTCACTGAAGGCATGCGGGACGTTGTCGAAACGCTGGTGATTGCGATTCTGCTGGTCATTTTTGTGGTGTACCTCTTCTTGCAAGACTGGCGGGCCACCTTGATCCCTATGCTGGCTGTCCCTGTTTCGCTCGTCGGCACGTTTGCCCTGTTCCCGCTATTCGGCTTCTCCATCAACACACTGTCAATGTTGGGCTTGGTCCTGGCAATCGGGCTGGTGGTCGACGACGCGATTGTGGTTGTCGAAGGTGTGCAGCGCCATATCGAGGAGGGACTGGCTCCGAAGGACGCGGCACTGAAGGCGATGACAGAGCTCTCGGGACCGGTTGTGGGGATTGCGCTGGTGTTGGCTTCGGTGTTCGTCCCTAC
>Ga0209152_10000172_pt1 | contig 34366 bp, 24 predicted proteins | sample GraSoiAngelo_107_FD_185873 | JGI IMG/M metagenome (GOLD analysis project Ga0209152, IMG submission 185873) | Grasslands soil microbial communities from the Angelo Coastal Reserve, California, USA - 14_0903_09_30cm (SPAdes) (version 2) | ecosystem: Environmental > Terrestrial > Soil > Grasslands...
CGGAGCCGCGGGTACCGCCAAGCTCCTCGCATTGACGGTCCGCTTCGACGGCGGTATACAGACCGTCGGGGAAGATACCCTCGACCTCATTGTACGAGCCCGGTGCTTTGGAGAAATTCGTCACCACACCAGTGCGCAAGTCGATGCCCATGACCGAGGCTTGACCGCGCGGCTCATAGCAGGTGAACGTCATTTTGTCATCAAGTTCTGCGACGGCCAGACGCGAGGATTTGGATGCCAAATCGGGGTTTTGCTGTGAAGTCTCCGAGTAGGAGATTTAAGAGACTTTTTCGAAATGGCGGCGCCTTCGCTCATCTTTTGGCCAAGCTTAATGGGTCGCGATCCGCGCTCCTTGCTGAGAAACCACAGTTCGTTGTCGCGGGTGCGGCTTACGCGGATGTTCTCGAAATGATCGGGACCGATCAAGATGTAGTCGCCGGTCACCAGGTGCATCACCCGCAGAAACACGGCGGCAGGCACATTGCAGGTGAGGCAGCGCATTTCGCGGGTCTTTAAGTCGATTACCATGGCATCGCCGAAGCTTTTCGCCATGAAAGCGACGCGCAGATTATCAGGTGAAATGTCAGCACGTTCGCCGAAATGAGTGAGGACTTCGAAGTTGGGAGGCAGATGATCAAGTGGATTTCCCTGCTTGCGTTCGGCCGGCAGGGCTAAGAGCAGTGCAGCGAAAAGGCTCAGTGATACGCGCATGCCGACATCCTATCAGACCGGGCAGCGGGTCTTACGGATCCTACTGTCGCTATGGGCATCGTGCCCTTCTTTTGTTGCGCTACATTAACTGCGAACAGAACAAACATGTGCTCGAAACCTGAGGTGAGTCGGCTAGTGTAGACCAATCCAAGTTGTAGGGTTCCGTTCTGGATATTACGGCCTGTTCAGACAACTGCCGTCTCTCTTCGCTGGCCAGTTTCAGGAAGTGGGAAGCTGCTGAACGGTGCTCGTGCTCCCATCGTTTCTGGACCGTGAGGTCTGTTAGCTATTTGTCCGAGATTCCGACTACTACGGTATGCGCGTCATCTGTCTGCAGTTCCACATTTTCATAGAAAAAGAGTATTCGGTGCGGCGCCGAATGCTCATGAATTTTCCAGGGAGCTATAAGTCTAAATCGTTGAGAATCAGTCAGCCGATTTTTGATTTCATCAAAAAAGAATTCGAAAAATCAGGATGTTGGACCCAAGATGAACCCAACGGTTGAAGTGGCATCATTTCGACCGCTGTATTAGAATGAAAACAAATGTGTTGCGCCGTTCCCCGGTAGCTCAACGGTAGAGCATTCGGCTGTTAACAGAGAACTTCACATCACATAACTCGTTTCTCTGGCGTCAGTTAACAGCTTCCGGATCATCCCCAAATACGTAATTCTTGTCCCCCATATGTCCCCCGCCATTAGCTGCTTCCGCTGGCTGCGAGGTGACGCTGTGCTGCACCCCAGTGCCAGTGGCATGCAGAACAACCTTCGAACCGCATTTCCTCCCACGGGACAGCGTCGTCCGACCTGGTCCATAACTTCAGTGTTGCCCGTCATCCGCTCAAAGTTCAAGCGGTAGGTGCGCGGATGAATCGTGAACCGCGGCGCTTGCCAGGCAGCAGGAAGAGTGTTCGGGACTATAATCTGCCAATGTCATTGCCAGGACAGTCGCTGGACATTCGCCTTCTGGTTGACCGAATTCCTGCGTTTACGTGGTCAGCTCATCCGGACGGCTCCGTGGAGTTCGTAAATCAACGATGGCGCGAATACGCAGGTCTTTCGTCAGAAGAATCGCAAGGCTGGGGCTGGCAGGTTGCAATCCATCCGGAGGATTTACCGTCACTCATGGAAAAATGGCGGGAGCTGTTGCGCTCTGGAGAACCAGGTGACATCGAAGCGCGCATGCGCCGCCATGATGGGGTCTTTCGTTGGTTTCTCATTCACTTTGAACCATTCCGCGACGAAACCGGGAAGATCGCCATGTGGTACGGGGTAAGCACTGACATTGAAAACCTCAAGCAGACTGAGGAGAAACTGCGTGAGGATGAACGCGAGCTTCGGCAGATTACGGACGCAATACCGCAGGCGGTGGTTGTGCTGGACCCAAGCGGCATGGCGATCTACGCCAATCGGGCGACTCTCGACTATACGGGTCTTACCGCTGACGATGTGATTGCGCCGAATTTTCGGGAGAGGCTCTTTCATCCCGAGGACATCGAAAAAAACCGAAACGAGCGGAAGGCTGCCTTGGCGCGTGGTCTTCCGTTCGAATTCGAGTATCGGGCGCTCAGGAAGGACGGCCAGTACCGTTGGTTCCTGACTCAATACAATCCTTTTCGAAACGAGCGCGGACAGGTTACTCGATGGTATGCAACGGGCACCGACATTGATGACCGCGTCCGGGCGGAAGAGAGAACGCGGAACGAAAATCTGGCGTTGCGAGAACAAATCGATCGCGACTCGATGTTCGAAGACATTGTCGGCTCTTCGGAAGCACTGCGTAAAGTGCTACGTCAAGTCGCCAAGGTGGCTGCTTCCGATTCCACCGTGTTGATTCTGGGTGAAACTGGCACTGGAAAGGAATTGATGGCTCGCGCTATCCACAAGCGATCCAAGCGTACGGAACGAGCATTCATCGGCGTAAATTGCGCCGCCATCCCGCCTTCTTTAATTGCGTCGGAACTCTTCGGTCACGAAAAAGGCGCTTTTACGGGTGCGACACAACGCCGCACGGGGCGCTTTGAATCGGCCGACGGCGGCACGATCTTTCTCGACGAAGTCGGCGACTTACCTGCAGAAATCCAGATTGCACTATTGCGGGTTCTGCAAGAACGTGAAATCGAACGCGTTGGCAGCAGCCGGCCAATTCCGGTCGACGTGAGAGTGGTTGCAGCCACGCACCGCGATTTGAACGCGCTTGTTGCCGAAGGCAAGTTTCGCCAGGATCTCCTGTACCGGCTGAATGTCGTGCCTATCCGGATGCCGCCATTGCGCGAGCGAGTAGCTGATATTCCCTTGCTGGTTGAGTACTTCATCGATCGCTTTGGAAAGAGGGCTGCAAAGAAGTTCAGAACTATCGACAAGAAATTCCTAAAAGCGTTCCAGGCATATGGATGGCCAGGCAACGTCCGTGAACTACAAAATGCAATCGAGCGCGGCGTGATCCTCAGCGAGGATGACACTTTAGCCGTGGACGAGACATGGCTCAAGTGGGAACCGACCCAAAATCCGGTGCGGCCCCGTACGCTGGATGGCGCCCTCGTAAGGCAGGAGAAGGAAATGATTGAAGCCGCCTTGGCAGAAAGCCAAGGCCGAATTTCAGGGCCCGCAGGTGCGGCAGCTAAACTAGGGCTGCCAGCACAGACCCTCGAATCGAAAATCAAGCGTTTGAAAATTAACAAATATCGATTCAAAGCCCCACAGACTGACTGATCCCCTGCGTCGACCTATTAAGCCAATCGTGTTTTCCTCATCAGACAGAAATTCCTGAAAATTCGGGACTGCACACAACTCTAACTTCCATTCCTGCAAGGAATTGCGAATGGCTTGGTTATTGCACTCGTTCGACTGTTCTTCAGAGCAGGGATCTATGACGCTGAAGATCAAGCGGATTGCTGGAAAGCGCAAGACGCGCATTTGTTTGAGCGGGCAGCTTCGATCTGAGCACCTTGATCAGTTGAAGTCTGAGGTCGAGCGTGGCGGACCACGCGTCACCTTGGATTTGGAGGAACTCGATCTGGTGGATATCGAAGGTGTTCGTTTTCTGAACGCGTGTGAGTCGGCAGGGGTCTCGATCCTGCACTGTTCGCCATACATCAGGGAATGGATGCTGCAGGAGAGAAGCCGACCGAAAGGCCATCCGGAACTTGGATGATTCATTGAGGCTGAAACTAGAAAGGGGAATGATCATGAAGAAGATTTACGGGGTTGTAACGCTCGTTGCTATGCTGATGGGCGCGACTCTGGTGCTGGAGAGGACTGTTAGAGTTGCTGCTGCGGCGCCAGCCGGCATCAAGAACGTGGTTCTGGTGCATGGAGCATTCGCCGATGGCTCCGGATGGGAAGCCGTCGCGAAGATCCTCGAGAAGGATGGCTACACGGTGTCGGTAGCGCAGCCCCCCGAGACCTCCTACGCCGCCGACCAAAAGTACACGAAGGCCGCCATCGACGCCATGGGCGGACCGGTCGTCCTGGTCGGCCATAGCTACGGCGGGTCCATCATCAGCGAGGCCGGCAATGATCCAAACGTTGCGGCACTGGTCTACATCGCCGCATTTGCACTCGATGAAGGTGACAGCTGTGCGTCGATCGAACAGGCCCTGCCGCAAGCGTCCAAAGCATTCAAGCCGGACAGCAACGGGAACTGGTGGATAGACGAGACGCATTTCGCGGCCGACTTCGCTGCGGATATTCCCCCCGCCGAGTCCCACTACATGGCTATATCGCAGGTGCCGATCTCCACCGACTCGTTCACCCATAAGGTCACAAATCCCGCCTGGAAGACCAAGCCCACCTGGTACATGGTGGCCACCGCAGACCGGTCGATCAATCCGGACCAGGAGCGTATGATGGCGAAGCGCGCCAAGGCCAAGACGGTCGAAGTCAATGCCAGTCATGTGGCCTACATGTCTCACCCGAAGGAAACGGCCAAGCTCATCGAAGAGGCTTCTACCTCTTCGATATCTAATAAGTAATAGTTAACCAAAGGAGAATATAATGACAACTACGCAAACCAAACCGAGTATCGTGTTCTGCCACGGGATCTGGGCCGACGGTTCGTGTTTTAACAAGCTGATTCCCACACTTCAGGCCGAAGGCCACCAAGTGATCGCCGTCCAATATGGCCTCGACTCACAGGCAGCCGACGTCGCCGCAACCAAGCGAACACTAGGGCGTGTAAGCAGCCCGGCCATCCTTGTCGGCCACTCGTATGGCGGGGCCGTCATCACCGCTGCCGGAACCGATGATCGCGTTGTCGGGCTGGTTTACATCGCCGCGGTCGCTCCCGATGCCGGTGAAACCGTGCAGAGCCAGCTCGACAAGTACCCCACACCAATCTTCGGCCACATCGAAGTTGCCGACGGACGGGTCTGGATGCTCCCGGAAGGCGTTAAGGATTTCGCCGGCGACCTTTCGGAGCAGGAGCAGAAGGTCGTCTGGGCCACCCACTTCGCGCCCGACGCAGACCTGTTCAACCAGAAGGTTGACGGCACCGCATGGAAGACGAAGCCGAGCTGGTCCATCGTTGCCACCGAGGATCGCACCGTCCATCCCGACCTGGAACGCTTCCTCGCCAAGCGCATGGGCGCAACGACCGTCGAGGCGAAGAGCAGCCACGTGACCATGTTGTCGCAGCCGCAACTCGTGCTCGATGTGATCCGAAAAGCGGCAAAAGCCGCTCAGGGAGCCGCGGCAACAGCGTGAAAGTGCCTCTTTGCTAGCCTCAGCGCGGGCCCGCCATGCTGAACCCGCTTCGCTCGATAGTGGGCCTCCGCCGATCCAGACGACGACATCGGCGGAGGCCCAGATAAACGTCCTCTCAGGAGAACACAATGAAAGATCGCATCACCATTGAAGGCCGGGACGGCGCGTTTGACGCTTATATCGCGCGGCCGAAGACCTTGCCGGCTCCCGCCGTCGTCGTTTTGCACGAGGTGTTCGGGGTGAACACCGACATTCGCAAGACCTGCGACGAACTGGCGGAACAAGGCTTGATTGCGGTCGCGCCCGACCTGTTCTGGCGTCAGGAGCCCGGTGTCGACCTTGGTGTCACCTCCGAGGCCGACTGGCAACACGGCCTTCGCCTCTACCAGGCTTATGACAGGGACGCCGGCGCCAGAGACGTTAAGGATACCGCCAACTCGGTGGCCAAGCTCCCGGACTGCAGTGGTAAGGTTGCCGTCATGGGCTTTTGTCTCGGTGGCCTGATGACCTTCCTGACGGCTGCGCGCTACGGCGTCGACGCCGCGGTCGCTTATCACGGCGGTGACACTGAGAAATATCTGGGCGAGGTCAACGGTCTTGATGCGCCGCTGCTGATGCACCTGGCCGAGGAGGACGAGTTCATTTCCAAGCCTGCGCAAGCTGAGATCAAGAAGGCACTTGCCAGCAAACCAAACGCGACAGTCTATAGCTATCCGGGTCAGCATCACGCCTTCGCTCGGCATAATGGGACGCACTACAATGCCGCGGCGGCAGCGCTCGCCAACGGGCGGACAAGCGAGTTCCTACATCGACGTCTGCGATGACCACCTCGCCGTCCCGCGGTTTCGAGGTCTAAGAAGGGAGAAACATGTGGCTAATACTAATTCTGCGCCGCACGTGCGGGTGATCGAGGAAACGCCTGCGTACTGGAGGGTTGTGTTCGATTACCCGCCTTTCAACATCGTAGACGCCAGCATATTCGAAGCCCTACAGGATCTGCTCGCGGGAATGAACGCCAGCCCGAGCCTGCGGGTCGTCGTATTCGAAAGCGCGAACCCCGAGTTTTACCTTGCCCACTTTGATTTGACCGGCAAGATAGGGAACATCATGACTGCTGTCGGGGCTTCGGGCCTCCCGATCCTGATGGATACGTTCGTGCGTCTCACCAAGTCCCCGGTGGTCAGCATCGCGAAGATCCGAGGCTGTGTCCGGGGCGTGAGCAGCGAGTTCGTCCTCGCCTGCGACATGCGCTTCGCGTCGCGCGAGAACACGCGACTCGGCCAACCCGAAGTCGGGGTGGGAGTGCATCCCGGCGGCGGCGGTACGGAACGTCTTCCACATCTGGTCGGTCGCGGTCGGGCGCTCGAAATCGTTCTCGGCGCGAACGATTTCGACGGCGACACCGCGGAGCGATACGGATACGTCAACCGGGCACTTCCAGACGCCGAACTGGACGGCTTCGTCGACGCGCTCGCGCGCCGGATCGCCTCCTTCGACCGGCGTGCCATCGCCGCCGCGAAGAATCTCGTCAACCATGTCTCGTTGCCGTCCGCCGACCGGCTCCTCGCCGCCATCACTTCTTTTGGGACCGCGCTGACTTGGCCTGAAACGCAGCAGCGAATCCAAGCTCTACTAAAGCGCGGACTCCAAAGGGACGGCGACTTCGAAGCTCGCTGGCCCGAGGTACTCGGCACGCTGCTTGAGACCTAGTCACCGTGTCGCGATGCGCAGCCTCGCCGAGCTAATATAGCCGTTCCGGGTCGAGACATCGCAAGCCGCACTCGATGCCGAGAGGAGACAAGCCATGTCCTACAGCGTCTCGACCTTGCTGATCCGCAATCTTCGTGATGTCTTCGGTGAAAACGATCCCGCTCGCCGGCGCGCCGCCATCGACGAGATTTACACTGAAGATTGCGTTTTCTACGACCCCAGCAAGGGAGTGTATCGTGGCCGTGAGTGACGAAATCGACCGCATCGCGGGCGCGATCAAAGCTACTCACCCTGAATTCCGATATCAGCCAATTACCGAGCCCGCGGAATCGGGCAATGGCGGGCTGGTCCGCTGGGTATCAGGCCGCCCGGGTGAGGCGCCAGCATACGCTGGTACTGATTTCATCATTGCCCGGGACGGCCGGATTGCCGCCGTTTATCTTTTTTTCGACAAACTACCCTGATCTGGACTCCGCCGTCCTTAATAGGCACAGGGATAACGAGCGGTTTGTCGGGAAGCCGGAAGTGACTCGGTAACTTCCGCAGCAATGCCGGGCGCAGGTTATCGCCCTGTGGCACGCGGACACCGAGAGCATGCTGGTTGACGCGGAGCTCCATCGTCCGCGAGTGATCACCATGCTTTATGGAGATTCCTAAGCCCTTGGAGGTAGTCATCCTTTTCTAGCCTGCTCTCTACTCCAAATTCTGTCAGGATCGTGATCATCTGCCCCAGAGGAAGCCCGGCAAGCTCCGCAGCCCTGCCGAGGGAAGCCTCTCCTTTCTTGTATCTCTCAACAGCGAGCAAGATTCTTCCCCGAGTGACCAGGTCCCGAACAGCCTTGGACAAGTCACTCCGCTCTTCCTTTGTGATTTCGTGAAGAAACTCATAGTTGTCGCGATCCATACGGATGCTCATCGTCTTGCTCATGGCTTTGCCTCCAATTTCAGTCTTGCATCCTCAATAATTGAATGTTTGTAGCGCCCGTATTTTGCCAGCAGCGCAAGTTTGGCAATGGCATCGGGCTTTTCAAGCAATCCTTTTTCCCGGCTTCGAATCAGAATGCCCACAGCCGTCGTGAACGCAATGCCCAGCACTTTGCAGGCATCGATCCCGTTCTTGTCGTCGATGCCGACGATCTGGGCCTTTTCGACTAGCGCTAGTGCGATGGCTTCGGCTTCGCCCTTGCCCAGGCTGAAATCTGTCTGTAATTTCGCAACGAGCCGACGATTCCTGGGCGTGAAGACTTCGATTCTTGATTCGTCCAGCGCCTTCTGAATGATTATTGCATCCAACGCTTTCTTCGAACCGCAGCATTCCTTCTCAACCTCACCGGGAATGGCTACTGGTACGTTAATGCTGGTCAGAAATAGGTCAAGAAGATCGGCCTTTGCGATCAGGATCAGCGTAGATGCGTCGAAGACAATCATTATGACAAAATATGACGAACGTAATTCTAGCAGAAAAGAGATGTAAATAGAAGAACCAAAGGCATTCCTCACCGCCAACAAATCGCAGCAAAGGCTTATCGTTCTAACGTTCAACAGCTCGCACTGGCACTGTTCTGTTTCGCGCGGCAACCATTCGGTCGCGAACCGAATGCTCGTCGCTGTACAAGCTGTTGAGAAATGGGATGTTAGCTGCGTAGGAATTCGAGCCCATGCTTTGCCGCGATGACAAGGACGAGTGAAGGAATTTTGATCTGATGTTGATAAAACGAGCTAAACCGAAGTTCGTAGGCAAGTTAGCACCGAAATCGATCGTCCGTTTGCGCTCGTATCCAAATGTGTTTCTCCGCGATTGTTGCGGGTCATGTCCCCCATGTCCCCCCAGCCGCTGCTTGAAAATACTCCGTAACTAGCACAAAATGGAAATGATCCCCGGTAGCTCAATGGTAGAGCATTCGGCTGTTAACCGAAGGGTTGCTAGTTCGAATCTAGCCCGGGGAGCCAACCTAATTTTCAATCCCTCAATCAGTTAAGCGACTTTCTCCAGTTTCGATTTTTGCTGTTTTGGTAGCCCAAGTAGCCCAACTGAGCTTTCCAGAGTCGGCAACTTGAATCCGAGACCAATCTTTTCAGCCCATTCCTTGCGCCACTGGATGTTCTCAATCAGTTGCTTCGCGTATCGCGTGCCCATCTCCCGATTCTCATGGCCCATCCAGTAATCCACCAAAAGATTCCGGGCGTCGGACATCTGAAGCACGGATTCGCGGAAACGCCTGAAGCAGTGGAAACCCGCCCTCGGCTGCTTGAGAGCGAGAAGCGCGGGATGCAGGTTGTCGCGAACAATGTTGCGTGCTGATAGCGGCTTACCGCTTGCGGAGCAGAACAGGAACCCTTCTTTGCGGTCGCCAGCAAATTCTGATAGCAAAGCGGCGAGTTCCTTTGGAACGTCCACATCCCGAACGGCGGCGTCTGTCTTGGGGTCCTGCTCTTTCCCGCGCCAGATAGCCTGCCGAATGTAGATCGTGGAACAATCGTCGGAGATCTTCGAGTATTCATCCGACAGAGGCCCTAATCTAATTGCGAGGGCCTCTCCGATCCGCAAACCACTTCCAGCCAGCAATGCGTAGAGAACGCGATACCGACCTGCAACAGCGGCCAAGATTTTTTCGATCTCCTTGGCCGTTCGCGTCGGTCGGTTCTGCTTCTTCGGGTTGACGACTGGAAGCCCGATGAAGTGAGAGTTCCAAGTTCGAGGGTGTACCTGTTCGCCTTCATCGTTAACGACGCTTGCTATCACCGATTGAAGGACATGAATGTAGTTGACGATTGTTTTGTCGGAAAGATTCGCAGCTCGCATTTTGATCACAAGCTGCTTGGCAACTTCATTCTTGATGTCGACCAAGGGCGTCTCGCCAATGATCTGGTTGAGCCAGTTCACGGCAGCTTCATAACCAGCCAGTGTGGCTGGCTTGATTGGCTTACGCTTCCTTCGGCTGACAATTCGTCCGGCTCGCATCTCGTCCAACCACCACTGTGCTTGCTGCTTGAATGTGGTGGTGGGAGAGGTGACTTCCTCGAAGGTCTCGGGGGAGTCAACTTGCGTCTCGCGTATGTAATCTCGTAGCTTACGTTCCGCCATTGTTTGCGTCACTTCGCCGAGGGAGATCACTTTACGAAGACGTTCGTGCTGGCCGAGCTGGTCCACCCAATAACGGCCATACTTCGGACACAGACCTTTCTTGTGATTACACCTCCCGTTTTTGCATTTTGGTTTCACGAACACATTTCCGTTCTGACCAATACGGCGGCTCATCGACTTGCCTCTCCGCCTTATCGGTGTCGCTACGGCGAGAATATCACGCCGAGCTTGCGGCTCAGGAGTACTTTCGACACGGTACCGCGCACGAGTGCCCGGTTCGGTGTCACCGGGGCTGCTGTCCGAAGACGAGCCTGTGATGGGGCGTCCTGGCGCCAACAGGCTGGGCGAATGTTTGGTACCCAGCGTCCCGCGCAAACAGACGCTCTGACTGTTCGCTGTCAAAGCTTCGGATTTCGTCCCCGTACTCATTTCTGAACTCCGAAGGGCAAGGGATTGGAGTGGGAAAGGTGAAGTGGTTAAGGGGGAATGGGACAAGGGAATGGAGTCCGCCCTGTGGGTAGTGCAAGGGCGCGAACGTTTTCGCTTTTGCAGTTGCTGCGTTTCATTGTGTTTGTCGAAGGAACTCGCGGAACAGTGGGTGGTACAGCTTGTAGCGGCCTCGTCCTGTGCGGATCAGCACGCCTTTCTCAACGAGGCGCGCGCGATGCTCTCTGTGTATTTTCCCGGTGAGGTGATGCGCAGGAATATCGCTTTCGGAGAAGCTTGCGAATTGGTGAGCGAGCCCGAGTTCTTTGGCACTCAGTTGGGCAATATCAGACCGGAATTTCTCGCGACCCAATTGATCGAATATCGCGGGCCAAATCGCTTCGAGTTTCTGTGAATGAATCTGGCCCTCCAGGGTGGATAAACGCTTACACACGAAAGCAAGAAAGTACGGGTGTCCGAGGGTTTTTTCGTGGAGCCAAGTGGCGATTATCGCGCTTGGATCAGGTGAGGTTCCGAAGACCGACCGCGTATATTCGATGGTCTCTTCGAAGGTAAAAGGCTCCAGATAAACCTTTGTGTAAAACCGCACTGCTGGCTCCGCTAGAGCCTTCGTTTCCGCGAAATAGTCGGGTTTGGCTGAGAAGCAGACACTGTAATTCATCCCTTCGATGCCGAAGAACTGAAACTGGTCTCTGATCGTCAGGGCGAGGTCTGATTTGCTTATGCCGATGTTTTGGAGATCATCCAAAAAGAAGATCGCGCCGTTTAATTGTGCGGGCCGGAAGAAATGATCCCAGGCTTCCTTGAGCTTGTGTCTGAGGAGAGAACTTCCCGAACTGAGGAACAGGCGGCGGGAGTGACGTTCCAAGCCGACCGCACCGAGATTAAGCTGTTTGAGTCTCCAGTTTCGAAGTTCGGCGCGCAAACGGGCCTCCAGGTTTGGCATAGCCAGCAAGGCATCCCCGAATTTGTCGAGCAGGCTCTCGGCGAGGCGCATGTAGTCGTGAACGTCGGTCGAAGCTGAGAAAAGAATCGGGAGGAACGCAAATGCCGGTTCGGCGCACACGGCCGCGAATTTCAACAGCAAACTGCTCTTGCCAATTCCCCAATCGCCGAGAATCGCGAACGAACTCGTTCGACCTGCCGTCAGTCCTTGTTGCAAGGCCTCGCGGAACGCCTCAATGTGCTGCCTCCGGCCAACAAACTCGTCAGGTCTGACTGGGAAATTGGGCTCAGGACGCATGTCGGACCTCCAAAATCACAGAGCGATGCTTGTCAGCGTATTTTTGTGACTTTCGTGACTTTTGTGACTTTTGCTGGGCTGCACGGTAGGCGGCATGAGCACACGCCGCCTACCGTGCAGAGGTGGAAGGAGTTATTTGGTGGGTCTTGCTGCTTGTGGGTGGGGAGTCTGAGGGGGTTAGTTCGCGGTTTTGGGAACGAGGGCGTGGTTCTCAACGAAGGCACGGTCGATCACGGCTTCCGGCCTGTCGATCCCGAGCTTGATGAATGCAAGCGAGATCCAATCGTTGCATTTCTCGATCACGCAGGCCTCGCCGAGAACGACTTCCTTCGATACGAGGTAATGCGTGAAGCCGTTTCCCTCACTTGCCATGAGGCACCTCCAGTTTTTGGATTTTGCGGTTTTGGGTTATTCGAGCGGCAGGGCTTGGTTCAGTTTGTGGATCGTTCAGTCGCGGATTGGTCAGCGGGCTCGTTCGCTAGGTTCGTCTGATCCGGCAGGTCGTCGAATAGAAGGAATCCCTGCGGATCAGATGTCGCTGCGGCCTCGATGAGCACGTCTGGTATTCCCAGTTCGCGCAACTTCTCGGGCCGGAAGACCAGTCGCGGCTCGGGACTGCGGTCGTCTGGATCGAGTATCCGCAGATCAACCAAGGTCGCGCCTGGCTTCCGATACGCCGGCCAGTGCGTGTTGTTGATGGTCACTACGCGGTCGTACATGGTTTCACCTCCCGATGCCGTAGCCGCATTCCCGTCCGCCGAAGGTGTTGTAGGAGCCATCGGGCAGATCGAGGTATACGGCGTAGCCTCGCGGATCGCTGTTGAAGTGGTTGAGGACCAAGCCCGCGCGTTCCAGCACGGTCTTGATCCGGGTTTGTAGGTTTTGCTTCCGTCGCTCTTGCCGCTCAGTCAGGCCGGAATTGCAGGCGAACTCGCTCAAACGATTGAGCGAGTTCGCGAATCTGCAAAGCTCGGCGGCGTCTTGAGCAGCGTCGCGCGGCGTGCGCTTTCCGATGGACGCGATGTAGGCACACAGAACTGCCTCCTGCGTGTTCGTTCGCATGGGTGTTGCTCCTGAGTTGTGGGTTGAAAAGCCGAGAGGGTGGGCTGGGGAAGCTTGAGGGTGTACTGCTGGACGCACTGTTCCAGTTGTCAGAGGTTGTGTGTCAAAGGGATTGTGGGATTAGAAGGTTCGGTGAGCTATTCGTGCCGCAACGCAACCGCAGGATCAACCCCCATCGCTCGTCTCGCCGGAATGTAGCACGCAGCCAGCGCTACCATCATTAGGACAATCGCGATGCCTGCAAACGTCCACGGGTCGCCAGGCCGGACGTGGTAGAGAAGGCTCTGCAAATATCGCGTAACGCCGACGGCCACACCGAGGCCCACCACAACCCCCGCCAGCGTTACCACAAGGCCCAGTCTAGCCGTTAGCCAAAGGATTTCGTGCCGCCGGGCGCCGAGCGCCATTCGCACGCCGATCTCATGCGTCCGCCGAGCGACTCCGTGCGCCACCAGTCCGTACAGGCCGATGCAAGCAAGCGTGAGCGCAAGCAGACCGAAAAGGATCGAGAGCGTCGCCACAAGACGTTCCTGGTAGATTGTCCTGTCGATTTCCTCCAACTGCGTCATCATCTGCAGAATGAAAAAGTCTAGGTTGACCTGACGAACAGCATCGCGCACAAGCGAAACAAGCGCCTTCGGATCACCCTCTGTCCGCAACGCGAAGGTCGACAATCTGTACATATGCGGCGTAAAAGCCGTCGCCTCGGCCTCTTTCCGAATATTTTCGTACTTTGTGTCGCCTACAACACCGATGATTTGCCAATCAGGCGTTTGAGATTCACCCTCGCTTAGCACGCGCCCGAGTGGATTGTCATTGCCAAGTAGGGTTCGAGTGAAAGTACGGTTGACAACAATGGGTTTCGGCACTGTTGACGATTCAAAATCGGCCCTCGTGAAAGTCCTTCCCGCAACGAGTGGAATCTTCATCGTTTCGAAGAAACCTGGCCCGACAGGAAGGAGCTCCGTTGAGAGCACAGAGGAAGAAGGCGTGCCAAGGAGGTGAAATTCGCCGCCGTAAGAGCCGCCACTCAACATCGGCATCGCTGAATAACTCGCTGAGCTTACGCCAGGCATGGCCGCGAAGCGGCTCTGCAGTTCCTGGTTCAGTTTGTCACACCGTGGATCATCGATCGCCAACCCACTCGCCGTCATGTCCACGTCAAAGAGAAGAAGATTGCCGGTTTTGAACCCGGCATCCGCCCCTTCCAGATTCAAAACCGTTCGGCCCAACAATCCGGCCCCGACAAGTACAAGAATCGAAACCACCACCTGGGCAACCACGAGAATGTTACCGAGATGCGCCGATTGCCGGGTCGTAGTGCCGGATTGGCCGCCGCTTAGTTTGAGGATCGGAGCGACATCAACGCGAGAACCACGAAGAGCTGGGGCAATTCCGAAAAGCATCCCTACTAAAGTGGAAGCGGCCAATGTAAAGCCGAGAATGTGCCAATCGATTCCGACATCGATCTGGAGCGGAACGTACGAATTTGCCGATAGAAAGGAAACTAAGGACCTCGCGGCGAACTCGGCGAACATGATCCCGAGCGCACCACCCGCCGCGGACAGCATAAGACTCTCCGTCAAGAGTTGCCGCACGATCCGCACACGCGGCGCGCCAAGTGCATTGCGCACAGCCATTTCATTCTGCCTCGCCGAAGAGCGCGCGAGCATCAGACCCGCTACGTTGGCGCAAGCCAACAATAGGATCAAACCTACAGCCATCATCAGCACATACAGTGGCTTTGCATATGCCGTGCGAAGCGACGCCAGGCCTTCGGCTGCTCGATAGAGTGTGAGTCGTGGTGCATCGTCTGCTTTGAAGAGTGCTGTCGGACCACTCGTCGTGCTTGAGATGAACATCGCGTTGAGCTCTGCCTCAGCGCGGCTGTTTGTCACGTCGGGCTTGAGTCGCGCCAACACGTAAAGCCACAGCGAGTTGGCATCCGTCCGGCTCGGCGCATGTGGATTCACGATGGACTCAGCGGCTAGCGGAAGCCAAAAGTCTACCGGCACACCGGGATCAAAGTCGGGGAAGTCGCGGCCGGTAATGCCGACAATCCGGAATGCCTTGAGATTGACCGTAGCCGTCTTCCCAAGCACGCTTTTATCGCCTCCGAGCTCGTTCTGCCAATAGCGGTAGCTGACGACGATTACCGGCTCTGCACCAGAGACATCATCATTGCCATCAAGCGTGCGCCCGACGGCTGCCCGCGCACCAAGCGTGGGGAAAAAATCGCCCGAGACGTACATTCCCCAAAGTTTCCCAGGGCTGCCCTCTACGCGAACTGCTGCGTCCGCGCGCACGAAGGAAAGCACGCCGGTAAAGATATCCCGCATCGACCGAATTTGCTCAAACAAGGGATACGAAAAAGAACACGCGGTTGGCGAGGAAGAAGATCTCCCTGACCCACTCGGGCAGCCGCGGAAGCCTGCGAAATAGTTTGCGTTTGGTTTCTTGTGCGCCGTCCACTGCAGCAAAACGAGTTGCTGTGGATTAGGCACAAGCAGTAAGCGTAGCGCCACCGCATTAATCAGGCTGAAAATAGCAGTGTTGGCGCCGATACCAAGCGCCAATGTGAGAACCGCAACTGCGGTAAAGCCCGGTGCCTTGCGTAGTACGCGAAGACCAAAGCGCAAATCCTGAACGAAGTCCTGAATCCAATTCACTCCGCGGGCGTCGCGGCACTCCTCCTTGGTCTGCTCGATACCGCCCAGGTCGAGCCGCGCGCGGCGGCGCGCCTCTGCTTGCGCCATCCCTTGCGCAACGTATTCTTCGGTTTTTCGTTCGAGGTGCTCGCGCAGCTCATCATCCAATTCCTGGTCCGCCCGCGCCCAGCGAAACAACGACCGCAGCCGCAGGGGAATCGTGAACAGCCAATGCTCCGGTCGCATGCTCCGGCCCTCCTTCACTCATACCTCAGAGCGACCATCGGATCGACGCGCATCGCCCTACGCGCCGGAATATAGCTCGCCGCTAGCGCGACACCGACCAATATCGTAATGACAGCAAAATACGTAAGCGGGTCCGTGGCTTTTACCTCAAAGAGCATGCTTTGCAGCAGCCGTGTGACCCCCGCGGCGCAGAGCAATCCAAGAACAATGCCTGCGGCGGTCAAGGCAAGACCTTGCCGTAGGATCAACCGCAGAACATCGCCGGGACTGGCGCCCAGGGCCATGCGCAAACCGATCTCGCTGGAGCGCTGGCCGACTACATAAGACACCACACCGTAAACGCCTGCCATTGCCAGAATCACCGCCAAGGCCGCGAAGACTCCGAGCAGCAGTGTGCGAAATCGCGGGGCCGCGACGTTCTCGCTCACGGATGCTTCCATCGTCGTGAATTTCACAGGAACGTCGGGGGAAAGCGCCTGCGCTTTTTGCCGGAGGGTTGGGAAGAGGGCGCTTGGTTCAAGCGCTGTGCGCACCAGGATGTTTAAGTCCGTCGAGGGCCCTGGATGTTGCAGATAAGGAGCAAAAATCTCGCACTTCGGCGACGCGGCAGGTCCAGCCTGGCGGACATTGCCAACCACACCGACAATTTTCATTGGCTCTGGTGAGTCCATTCCCCAATGGATCAAATGGCCTATCGGGTCCTGTCTCGGAAACGCCTCAGTAGCCAACTTCTGATTGATAATCGCCGTAAACGGCGCGTCAAACGTGTCGCGGTCATCGAAGTCGCGACCCTCGATCAGAGGAATTCCCAAAGTCGCGAACGCACCCGGCACGGCGATCGAATAAACGGCACTTGACGGATTCACGAGGTCCGTTTGTTGGTCGATGTAGTAGCTTCCGACCGACAGCACGTGCACCGGAAGCTCCATAACGGCACCGGAATGCAATACGCCCGGAATGGCCGCAATTTCTCGCAGCAAGTCTTTGTAGAATGCAGTAGCGCGTTTCTGACTTTCCTGGTCGGATGCTGGAAAGCTAGTCTCCATCACCAACACGCGCTCGGGGCGGAATCCTAAAGAGACGTTCTGGAGCGCGACAAAGCTCTTCAGCAGCAAGCCTGCGGTAATTAGCAAAATCAGGGAAAGCGCGATTTCGGCTACAACGAGTCCTCCACGAAAGCGAGCGGCCATGGCCCCACTGGCTGCACGGGTCGTTCCCTGCTTCAGCGATTTATTCAAATCCAGTCGCCACACCTGTAAAGCGGGCGCCAGCCCAAAAAGTGAGCTGGCAAGCACAGAAACGACAAAGCTAAATGCAAGCACGCGGGCATCTACCGACGTTTCCGAAAGGCGGGGCACATCGGTGGGAGCTAGCGCGACGAGGGCGCGTTCGCCCCAAAATGCCAGGAGCACCCCTATCGCGCCTGAGAGCAAAGTCAGGACGAGGCTTTCCGTAATGAGCTGGCGGGCGATGCGGACTCGACCCGCCCCTAGGGCTAACCGAACGGCTATCTCTCTGGTGCGTCCCACCGCCTTGGCCAGCAACATACTCGCCAGATTGGCGCACGCGATCAGCAGCACAACACCCACGGCGGCGAGCATCACCCAGAGCGTAAGCCGGAAGTTGCTCACCATGTCATCGCGCATCCGCGTGACCGCAACGCTCTCGTCACCATTGCTGTCTGGATACTTTTCTTCCAGCCGTGAGCCGAGTGCGGTCATTTGCGCTTGCGCCTGCTCCAAAGTGACGCCTGGTTTCAGCTTTCCGATCACACGGTAGTTGTGTCCGGACCGGAATTCGTTGTCGCGAAAGATGGTGTTCGCAGGAAACCAGATGCTCGTTTTGTTCGGGAAGTAAAAACCAGGAGGCAGCACGCCGACAACATCCAAGGTCCGGTCAAACATATGGATTTTTTGCCCCAACGCTTTGTTCGGGTTGCCATAGTGACTGACCGCGAAAGCGGTGCTGATCATCGCTGCGCCAGCGCTCCCCGGCTTTGTTTCGTCAGCGTTGAATTCGCGGCCAATCGCCGGTAGCACGTGGAAGACTCGGAAAAATTCTCGCGAGGCCAGGGCCACCTGGGCGTACTCGGCCACGGGCCCGGCCATGACCGCGGTGTCGCGGCCTTGGTAGTAGGCTATGGCTTCGAACGCTGTGCTCTGGTCGTGCCAGTCGCGAAAATCCGGCGCAGAAACCGGACCATGCCCTCCGCTCTTCTTCCACAGGCTCGCTAAGGTCACGATCCGGCCCGGATCATTAAACGAAAGGGGCCTCAGCAGCACGGCATTCACGACGCTGAACATGGCCGCGTTAGCGCCTATGCCTAAGGCCATCACCAATACCGCCACCGAGGTAAACCCGAGATTCTTGCGCAGCATTCGCATGCCGAAGCGTATGTCCTGAAGCGCCGTCTCGATCACCCGCACGCGACGTGCGTCGCGGCATTTCTCTTTGGTCTGCTCGATACCGCCCAGGTCGAGGCGCGCGCGGCGGTGCGCCTCTTCTTGCGTCATCCCTTGCGCGACGTATTCCTCGGTTTTTCGGTCGAGGTGGTCGCGCAACTCGTCATCCAGTTCCTGGTCGGCCTGCGCCCAGCGAAACAACGACCGCAGCCGCAGTGGAATCGTGAACAGCCAATGCTCCGGTCGCATTCTCCGGCCTCCCTCACTCGTATCTCAGGGCAACCATCGGGTCGACGCGCATAGCGCGCCGAGCCGGAATGCAGGAGGCAAACAGCGCGACCCCGGCGAGAATCGCCGATACAAGAACAAACGTCATCGGGTCGGTTGGCTTCACCTCGTACAACAGGCTGGACAAGTAGCGCGTCAGCCCAATGGCCCCGGCAATCCCGGCCCCCAGGCCAATGATGGTGAGGCCGAATCCTTGCCGAACGACGAGCTTGAGGATGTCACTTTCTTTCGCGCCGAGCGCGATGCGTATGCCGAATTCACTGGTTCGCAGACTGCAGGAATACGCGATTACGCCGTAAATCCCGATCACGGCAAGCAGGAGCGCGAGAGCCGCAAAAAGCCCCAACAACAGCGCCCGGAAGCGCCGCGGAGCCACGGAATTCGCGAGGACTTCATCCATGGTCATGATCTCGGACACGGGCTGATTATTATCTACGCTTGCGACGGCACTTCGCACGGCGCTCGCGAGCGTTTCCGGGTTGGAATCGGCCCGCAGTATGAACGCCATCGCGAAAGTCGGCTGCTGCGTGTACGGGACGAAAAGCTCCGGGGCGGGCTCCCGTTCGAGCGCATCCTGCCGCATGTCTGCGACGGTGCCCACGATTTCGCTCCAAGGGGCAGGCGGCGGCCCGAAGGCAATGTGCTGGCCGAGCGGGTCTCGGCTGCCGAATACCAATTTCGCGAGACGCTCGTTGAGGATCGCAACATGCTTGCCTGCCGAATCGGTTTCGTTGAAGGCGCGCCCGTTCAAGAGGCGAACCCTCATCACATGGAAGTACTCCGGGCTGATGGCAGTAATCGAAACCGGCTGGCTCCGGCGAAAGTCTTCCGCACCTTGCACGTGCACAATCCCCGTGGCGTTGAGAGGCGGACCTAACGGATAACGCTGCGTCAGTGCCGCTTCCTTTACTCCGGGCAGGCTGCGAATCCGTTCGAGCGCGTCGTGGAAGAACGCCGCATGCAACTGGGAATCGAAGTTTGCCGCGGTCAGAGGCCTTTCCACCGTGGCGATCAGGAGATGATCGGGATCGAAACCAAGATCCACTTCCGTGAGACGCAAAAAGCTCCGCAATAGCAGGCCGGCCCCTACGAGCAGAATCAGCGACAAAGCAATTTCGCCGGCGGCCATCAGGCCGCGCAAACGATGTGTCCCCGAAAAGGCTCCCGAATGCAGGCCTCCTTCTTTGAGGGTTTCGTTCACGTCGGTTCGGGAGGCGATGAAGGCGGGAACAAGACCAAAAATCAGTAGCGCGACGGCGGAGATTACGGCGGAGAAAGCGAAGATGCGCGGGTCAAGATGCACATTAGCCGGAAGGCTCGCCGGAATGAGTTCCTTCAAAATTTTTGTGGCCCAGAAACCGGTTACCGATCCTAAAAGCGCCCCAATCACCACCAGCAGCAAACCCTCCGTAAGCAATTGCCGGACGAGCCGCAGGCGCCCTGCACCAAGGGCTACTCGGACAGCGATCTCCCGGCCTCGAGCAACGCCGCGCGAGAGCAACAGATTGGTGACGTTGGCGCACGCGATTAAGAGCACAAACCCGGTGGCTCCCAAGAGAATCATCAGAAGCGAGCGCACGTTGTGGACCAGCACCTCGTGCAAAGGGATGACTTCCACGGCTACGTGCTCGCGAAACCGCGAGGCTTGCGGCGGGTATTCCTTGTTCACCGCCTGAGTAAGGAGTTGCAGGTCCGATTGCGCCTGGGTCACTGCTACGCCGGGCTTCAGGCGCCCAATGGCGATAAGCCTCATCAATCGCGGGGAGTGTGGTGAAAATATTTCCGCATCCAGAGCGAGCGGGGTCCACACATCAGCCTGGGGAAAACGCAGGCTGGCGGGCATGACTCCGACAACCGCATAGCCTGTGCCGTCGAGCTGAATGGTCTCGCCAATCGTTCGCGGGTCGGCGCCGAAGCGGTTGCGCCACAAGGTCTCATTGATCACGGCCACGTGCTCCTGGCTCTGTTTGCCCTCATCGGGCAAAAATACGCGGCCTGCAATCGGCCGTACGCCCAGCATCGAGAAAAAACCGGCCGTGACGTTCGTGACTGTGACGCGTGTCGGCTCACCTGCGCCGGTGAGGTTGGCGCCAACCGTTCCGCCGAAAGCTCCAATTTGCTCAAAAACGTGGTTGCCGTCCTTCCACGCGGGAAAATCCGCGCTGACTACGGTGGAAGGACCAAACCCGAAGTGTTCGGTGGCCCACACCAGCCGTGAGGGATCGCTGTAGGGCAAAGGGCGGAGCAAAACGGCGTCCACTAAACTGAAGATGGCTGTATTGGCGCCGATGCCGAGCGCGAGCGTGAGGACGGCAATTCCGGCAAAAGCGGGAGATTTGCGCAGCGAGCGCGCCCCTAAGCGCAAATCCTGAACGAAATCCTGAATCCAATTTACACGTCGCGCGTCGCGGCATTTCTCTTTGGTCTGCTCGATACCGCCCAGGTCGAGCCGCGCGCGGCGGTGTGCCTCTTCTTGCGTCATCCCTCGCGCGACGTATTCTTCGGTTTTTCGGTCGAGGTGGTCGCGCAGCTCGTCGTCCAATTCCTGGTCCGCCTGCGCCCAGCGGAACAACGACCGCAGCCGCAGTGGAATCGTGAACAGCCAATGTTCAGGTCTCATTCTCCGACCCTCCTTACTCGTACCTCAGGGCAATTATAGGATCGACACGCATGGCGCGTCGCGCTGGCAGATACGCAGCTAGCGCGGCTGCGATAATCAGAACGAGGCATGCCACGATTATCGTTCCTGGATCCTGAGGTTTGACGCCGAAAAGCAAGGACCGCAGCCAGGAGGTTGCAAGGAGCGCGAACGGAACACCCACGGCGATCCCTACGGCAACAGGACGTAGCGCTTGCTTTAACAGCATTCGCAAGATCGCCCTTCGTTCAGCGCCAAATGCCAACCGAATTCCAATCTCTGTCGTGCGCTGTGTGACAGAATATGACGTCACTCCGTAAACGCCGAAGCAGGCGAGCAGCATGGCCGCCGCGCCAAACGCAATCACGAGGTTAGTCTGGAATTGGCGTTGCGCCACCGAACCTTCAACGACTTCGTCCATCGTTCGTAACGCAGAGAGCGGCAGTTCAGGATCAATGCTACGAATTACCTCCCGAATCGCCGGAACAATCGCTGTGGGAGCGTTGGCCGTCTTAATGGCGAACGACGCGGCGGTGAAGTAGCCCTGCCAGTAAGGCAGGTAGACGTTGAATGACGGTCCAGCCTCCAGGCTGACGCCTCGCACATCGTTCACGACTCCGATCACTTCCTTATCGGGATTGCTCGGGGGACCAAAATGGAAGCGCTTTCCGATCGGGTCTTCGCCGGGCCAAGCGCGTCTGGCAATTGACATCGAGATCACCGCAACCTGGCGCTGCTGATCAGCGTCGGTGAACATGCGGCCGCTTTGCAGCGAGATGCCCATAGTCCTGAAGTAATCGCTGTCCACAGTTCGAATATTGCCGACTGCATGCTCGAAGAGCGGGATGTCCGTACCTGGAATCACCAGTTGGCTATTGCCGCCCTCCCCGGCAAGGGGCAACATGTTCGCGGCTGCAGTGTCGGTGACTCCCGGCAGCACCCTAAGCCGATCCAGCGCCATGTGGACGAACGCGATGCGGCTTTCAGGAGTAGGGTAACGACTGTTAGGCAAATCCACACCCACTGTCATAATGTGGCTTGTATCGAAGCCGCGGTCGACATTCAGAAGATTGATGAGACTCTGCAACAGGAGACCGGCGGCGATTAGGGCTACGGCGCTCAGCGCCACTTGCGCGCCGATAAGCCAAAAACGGAGGCGCCCGGCTTCACGGCTTGCCGTCGATCGCATTCCGCTTGCCAGGGCTTCGCCAACCTCGGCTCTGCCTAATTGCGAGGCAGGCGACACGCCTATCACAAGGCCTGCGATGGTGGAAATAGCCAGTGCAAACACGATGGTGGGTACGTCGATGTGGACCTCGTCCAGCCGCGGAAGGTCAGCGGGCGCTAGGGCCAAAATCGCTCGAATCCCTAGATAAGCGACGAGCATGCCACATGCACCACCCACCGCCGATAGCGTGAGGCTTTCAACAATCATCTGACGCTTGAGGCGCCAGCTGCTGGCCCCGAGCATGGACCTCACCGCCAGTTCGCGGCGACGCGAGGAAAGGCGCGCGAGCAGCAAGTTTGTGATATTGATGCAACCAATGAACAACACGATGCCCACGGCCAACAGCATCAACTCGAGACCAGTTTTCGCTCGTCCTACGATGCGGTCCTGAAGTGGGACTACGTGTGATCTGAGTTCCAAGCCAAGCGCTTTCGGCATCTGAGCCGAAAAATTCCTCTCAATTGCATCGACTTCGGAAGCCGCCTGTTGGCGTGTAACACCTGCTTTGAGGCGCCCAATTGACACGAAGTTGAAACCGCCAGTTGGCGCAAGCTCCTCAGGGGTCAGCGCGATTGGTTTCCATATTTGTGGCTTGTCTTCCACGATCGTGAGTGGGTACAGGTCACTCAGCTTTGGAAAATGAAAGCTGGCGGGGAGGACCCCCACGATCTCGTAGCGCTCACCGTCGATGGAAAATGTTCGACCTATAATCTCGGGATCGGCCGAATAGTGACTGCGCCAGAGTTCGTTGCTGATTATCACGACGTGATCGCGCCCTGGAACGTCTTCGTCGTTGAGAAAGATACGGCCCAGTTGTGGTCGAACGCCTAGCAACGGAAAAAAGTCGGGTGAAACTCGTGCGGCGGGGAGACGCTCCGGTTCGCTGAAGTCTGTCACGTTGACGTTCCCGCCACCGATAAGCGCAATGCCCTCGAATGATCTCGCTCCCCTTCGCCATTCTTGAAAATGCAAGCCGTTCACCGGGATGGATCCGACGCTTGGCGTCCACTCGTCAATCATCACCAGCTGGGTCGAGGCGGCGTACGAAAGCGGCCGAAGAATAATGGTATCGACGACGCTGAAGACCGCTACCGTCGTGCCGATTCCTAAGGCGAGCGTGAGGATCGCCGCAAGAGCAAATGCTGGACTTTTTTGAAGCATGCGCAGGCTGAAGCGCAAATCTTGAGCGAAATCCTCAATCCAATTTACTCGGCGGGCGTCGCGGCATTTCTCTTTGGTTTGCTCGATACCGCCCAGGTCGATTCGCGCGCGCCGGTGCGCCTCTTCTTGCGTCATCCCTTTTGCTACGTATTCGTCGGTTTTTCGTTCGAGGTGGTCGCGCAGCTCGTCATCCAATTCCTGGTCCGCCTGCGCCCCGCGAAACAACGACCGCAACCGCAGTGGAATCGTGAACAGCCAATGCTCCGGTCGCATTCTCCGGCCCTCCTTCACTCGTATCTCAGAGCCGCCATCGGATCGACTCTTGTCGCCCGTCGAGCAGGGACGAGTGTGGCAATAAGCCCGAATAATCCGAGCACCGCCACCGCTAATACAATGGGTACGGGATCCAGCGGGTTGAGTCCATAAAGCTGACTGCTCAAGACCCGGCTCGTGGCAAGAGACAGCGGTATGCCCAGAATCAGACCGAATGCAATCAGCAGGAATGCGCCCCGCAGCACAAACCGAACGACTTGGCCCCGACTAGCGCCTAGCGCTATTCGCACGCCAATTTCGCCCGTGCGGCGTCCGACATTGTGGGCAGTAACGCCATACAATCCGATCGAAGCTAAAACCAAAGAAAGAACGCCGAATAACGAGGTGAGGCGTGCGATGAGTCGCTGCTGTGTGAGCCGCGTGGCGACTTTCTCTTTCAGAGTGCGAATCGAAATGATCGGCAGACTGGGGTCTACCGAAGCCATGCCTTGGCGTACCAGCTCTTCGGACAGGCTAGCTCCCGGACGTGCCAGGATGACAATGTCGTGCAAGAAAAGTGAACCAAGATTGGTTTGCGAATAGTCGGCTTGTGCTTCCGGCAAAAAGAAGAACGCGCCATCCGGCTTATCGAGCGTGAGGTAGCGGGCATTTTTTGCTATACCTACCACTTCGTATTTGCCGCTGTTATCCGCCTCCGTGCCGAAGTGCTTGCCAATCGGATCTTCGTTCTGGAAGAACTTTCGCGCAAACGCTTCATTGATGACTGCTACTTTTCGCGAACTCGCCGTATCCTCTTCGGTGATGCCGCGTCCTTTGACGATATGGGTTCCGATGACATCAAGGTATCCCGCCGAAACTCGATCCCAGGCAGCAGAGTTGTCATCTTTCGGCCCAGGAGCAGGATGTCCGTCCACCCAAACGCCAGCACCCCAACCGTAGCCAACTGGTGAGTATTGACAGAGAGCCACGGAAGATACGCCTGGAATGTTTGTTATCGAATCGCGGATTCGCCGATAAAGTGCGGGGAGTTGATCAGACCGGTAGCCTGCCAACCGCGGATCCATGCTGGCAACGATGCGGCGGTCCTGAAGGAACCCTAAATCTTGATTCTCGAGCCTCTGCAAAGCTGCGGTGAGCAGTCCTGCCGCTGATAACAGGACGAGCGAGAACGCCGCCTGAAGCACCACGAGTGTTTTCCTTGGCAGCGAGCCCTCGCGAGCGGTGGAGCGACTGCTCCCGTGAAGCGCTTCATTTGGGTCTACTCGGGTGGCCATCCACGCGGGACCGATGCCGAACGCAACGCCCGTCACTAGCGAAATAACAAACGCGAACAATAGAACCGGCTTGGAAGGCGACGCGCTGATTGGCACGCGAGCAAAGCCGGCGAAGGTAGGGAATGCGAAATGAAGGATCAGGCGCGTGCACGCGAATGCGATCCCCACCCCGGCCGCTCCGCCAAAGAGCGAGAGTAAGACGCTTTCGGTAAGGGGCTGTTTCAAAATGCGCGAAGTTTGGGCTCCCAGAGCCACGCACAGCGCTGTCTGCCGCCTCCGCTCCATTCCGCGAACGAGCATAAGGTTGGCGACGTTGGCGCAGACGATCAGCAGCACAAAGCCTGAAGCCATCATGAGAATCTGAAGCCAGTGCTGGTATTGCTCGCGCATGCCCGTAATGCCGGCGCCTCCAGGAGTCAGGTAGAGCGTCTGTTCGGGGAACCTTGCGCGATCGTTCGCGCTCATGTCACTCCAGTGCGAGCGCAACCATTGTTTCAGCTCCACCCGCATTTCAGCCTCAATGGATGCAGCGTTCGCACCTGGCTGGATGCGGCCAATCAACTCCAACCAATGGGTGTCGACCTTGTTCAGATCGGCGTCGCTTTGAACATAAGGTTCGGTATTCAGAGGTAGAAAGAAATCTGGTGGACTGCTGCGCAGACTGTCGCCAAAGAAACCGGGCGGAGTGATTCCCACAACGCTAAACGGCTTGCCGTCCACTTCAAAGACTCCGCCGATTACGGACGGGTCGAGTCCATACTTTTCCTGCCACAGGCGATAGCTCATTACGGCGACTGGCGGAGCATTGGGTTGATCATCCGCATTCGTAAGAAAGCGTCCGGCATAGGCGGTTATGCCGAACATGGAAAAATAATTACCGGATACAAATTCGCCTGGATAGCTTTGCGCTGCCTCTGAGCTGCCCGATCGCCGGACGCCAAACAGTAGCTCGAGTGAGGGAAACGCCGCTAATTCGGAAAAACCTTGGGTGTGGTCTCGGAGGTACTTGTACAAGTCATAGGAAACCAGGGAGAACTCTTTTTCCTGAGTATACCCGCCCTGATAGCAGCAACGCGGTTCTTTCCCCAAACTGTACAGCTCGCCCGGATTCACGACGGGTAGCGACTTCAGTAAAACGGCATCCACCAACGTAAAAATAGAAGTCGTCGCGCCAATGCCCAACGCCAGAGTCAGGACTGTTGCGCTCGTGAACGCCGGGGCCATTCGCAAACGCCGTAGCGCGTAGCGTAAATCCTGAGTTAGGTCTTGAATCCAGTTCACGCGTCGCGCATCGCGGCATTTCTCCTTGGTCTGCTCGATACCGCCCAAGTCGAGGCGCGCACGGCGGTGCGCCTCTTCTTGTGTCATCCCTTGCGCTACGTATTCCTCGGTTTTTCGTTCGAGGTGGTCGCGCAGCTCGTCGTCCAATTCCTGGTCCGCCTGCGCCCAGCGAAACAACGACCGCAACCGCAGTGGAATCGTGAACAGCCAATGCTCCGGTCGCATTCTCCGGCCCTCCTTTATTCGTATCTCAGGGCGACCATGGGATCGACGCGCATCGCGCGCCGCGCGGGAATGTAACTCGCGAGGACCGCGACGCTGGTCAAGATCACGGAGACCGCAGTGAATGTCAGAGGGTCCGTCGGCTTCACGCCATACAACAAGCTCACCAGAAAGCGCGTCAGCGCCAGCGCGCCAACTATTCCGATTGCTACACCTAGGAGAGCCAGTATGATTCCCTGGCCAACGACGATCCTGAGAATGTCGCCTTTCTGCGCGCCCAGCGCCATGCGGATTCCGATCTCATGCGTTCGCTGCGCTGCCGAATACGAAACATTTCCATAAACTCCGACGGTGGCCAAGATCAGCGCCAGCGCGGCGAAGCTTCCCAGCAACAGTGCGTTGAAATGGGGCTCGGAAATGGATGCCGAGACCAGTTCCTCCATCGAGGCTACGTCGAAGACCGGCATCTGCGGGTCCGCGGACTGAACCACCTGTCGGATGGCATTCGTCATGGCCGTGGGTGCCTCGCCCGTGCGAACTACCAGCGAGATGCTGTTCATCAAGAACGAGCGAGGCGCCTGGTCGTACGGGAAATAGATATTAAGGGGCGGCTCCTTTCCGAGGCCCGATTGGAGCACGTCCCCTGCGATGCCGACGATCGAATACCAGGGAGTGCCCTCGAAAACCCGCACCTTGTGTCCGAGCGCGTTGCCGTCAGGCCAGACGTGTCGCGCGAAACTCTTGCTGACAACCGCCACAGGCTGGGAATTCGGGCCATCGCTCTTCTCGAAGAAACGCCCCTGGACCAACGGAATAGCGAGCGTCTTGAAATAATCCGGGCTGACCACCAATTTCCAGGCGTAGTCGTCCGGCGAAGGCGGCCGCCCCTCGATAGTGAAGTCACCCGTCAGGCCGCTGCCAGTCATCGGCAGACCAAAGGATACCGTCCCCGCCGACTTGACACCCGGCAGGACGCTGACTTTTTCGAGCATTGCGTCGTGGAAAGATCTCATCTGCGATTCGTTTTCATACTTCGTCTCGGGCAGCTCCAAGTTCATAGTCAGAACGTTGTCCGGATTGAAACCTGGGTTGATCTCCAATAAGCCGAAGAAGCTCTTAATCAAAAGTACCGCCGAAACTAGCAGGACAACGGTCATCGCCACTTCGCCCACAACCAAAAGATTCCGAGCATTACCTAAGGCTGCTCCGGGGCCCAGAGCTGCGGCAGACCCTTTAAGCGCGGCCGCCGAGTCGCGCCGAGCGGCCTGGAGAGCAGGCGCGAGACCGAAAACACAGCCGGTCACGACAGAAATGATCGCGGTGAAAGCCAGCACCCAGGGGTCAATGCTGACGGAAATCATTCGCTCGAGGACGCCGGGAGACGCCACAGTTCGGGGCATAATCGAAACCAGCGCATTCCTCCCCCATCCAGCGATGAGCACGCCCAGAACTCCGCCAACGCCTGAAAGGAGCAAGCTCTCTGTAAGCACTTGGCGCGCGATGCGACCTCGGCCCGCGCCCAACGCCTTGCGCACGGCCATCTCCCGCTGCCGTGTGGCGGACCGTGCCAGCAACAGCCCAGCCACATTCGCGCAGCCAACCAGCAGAACAAATCCAACCGCGCCCATAAGGACAAACAATCCGTAACGGATGTCGGAGACCATCGCATCCTTCAAGTAAACCAGTCGCATGGCTTCGCCAACTTTGTGCACCATATCGAGCCGCGCGGAGACCACCGCCCAATTGCTTTGTGCTCGTTCGAGCGAGACCCGCGGCGCGAGCCTGGCCAGGACTTGGTCGGAGGCATTGTGGTCATTTGTTAAGACGAGCGGAGCCCAGAAATCGGATTGTTTTGGAAATTCGAATGCGGCGGACATCACACCCACAACTGTATATGGCGTGTTATCTAACGCGATTGTCTTGCCGATGACGGCAGGGTCCGACCCGAATCGCCTCTCCCAAAGGCGGTGGCTTAAAACCACGACATTTTCGTAACCAGCCTTCTGAGTCTCGGCGCCGAAGACCCTACCAACCGCCGCCTGTGCCCCAAGTAACGGGAAGAGGCTCGCCGTGACATCAGCACCAAGAAGGCGCTCGGGAGTCCCGTTCCCGGTCAAATTCTTCGTGTCGGAATGGAATGCCGCCGTCTCGACAAAGACTTTGTTTTGGGATTGCAACTCCGCATAGTCTGGGTCGGAAAGGAGGCCGGCCCCCAGATTGTGCTCAGTCATACATAGCGTTACCAAGCGGTCCGAGTCGGGGTAAGGCAAAGGGCGGAGAAGAGCGGCGTTGACGATGCTAAAGATGGCGGTATTCGCGCCAATACTCAGGGCGAGAGTTAGGATGACAACGGCGGTAAAGCCGGGGGATTTACGCAACACGCGCAGGCTGAAGTGCAAATCCTGCGCGAAATCTTGAATCCAATTTACGCGGCGCGCGTCGCGGCATTTCTCTTTGGTCTGCTCGATGCCTTCCAGGTCGAGTCGCGCGCGGCGGTGCGCCTCTTCTTGCCTCATGCCTTGCGCTATGTATTCTTCGGTTTTTCGTTCGAGGTGGTCGCGCAACTCGTCGTCCAATTCCTGGGCCGCCTGCGCCCAGCGAAACAGCGACCGCAGCCGCAGCGGAATCGTGTATAGCCAATGCTCCGGTCGCATTCTCCGACCCTCCTTTACTCGTACCTCAGAGCGACCATCGGATCCACGCGCATCGCACGGCGCGCCGGGATATACGTTGCCAGCGAAGCGGCTGCCAGTGGCGCCAGCACCCCAAAAAAGAACGCCATGCCGTCAAGTGCTCTCATGAAGAAAAGGCGTGAGGCCAGGACACGCCAAACTCCCATCGCCAGGACAGAGCCGGCAGCACTGCCGATGAGCCCGAGCTTTAAGGATTGCTTTAACACAAGACGCATGACAGCGCTTCTGGAGGCTCCCATCGCAATTCTGATTCCTATCTCCCGCGTTCGTTGCGAGACCGAATATGAAAGCACACCATAGACTCCGGACAAAGCAAGGAGAAGGGCAAGTCCAGCCAGCACGGTGCAAACCCCGGCCGCTATTCGGAACGGGAATACACCCGCATCGCGGAACGTTTCCATAGTGTGAATCTGGTCAATCGCGCCAGGGCTTATTGCGGCGAGTTCTGTGTCCAGCGTTTGGCGAGCTCGGTCGCTACTGCCGTGCACTCGCGTCAACAGTTCCGTACCCGCAACCGTGGGGGTAGTAGGCAGATATACGATGGAAGGATCTATGCCAACAGTGAAACAGCAACTGACGATGTCTGCAGCTACACCGACGATTCGCACCACCGGAAAGCGACGTAAATTAGATTCCGGGCTGGCATCGGGGTTCGGTGTAATCCGAAGAATTTGGCCCAGCGCCTGCTTCTCTGGCCAGAAGCGCAGCGCAGTCTTCTGGCTTACGATCGCCACTGGTGCCCGCGCTTGCGCCTCTTCTTGGGTAAAGTTACGGCCGCTCAGGATGGGAATTTCGAGAACCTGGAAGAAGGCGGGAGAGACAAAATTGTATGAAGCACCTGCGACATTTCTCTCGCCTGCGATTAGTGGAACTGTCGGCAGCATTCCGTTCAGCGGGACGGATTGTGATGCGGCGATCGCTTGAACTACCGGCTCTTCCGTGAGGCGCGAGAGAATTCTCTGCCGATATCCCTCGTTGATGTCCAATTCCAAGATGCCCTTTGTCGTAAAGCCAACCTCCTGCTTGCTCATGCGGGCGCTGGCGCCAAGGGATATCCCGGCGCAGGTAAGCAACATGGCGCACGCAATAATCTGGCCAATGACCAATGCGTTGCGGAGCTTCGTTGGTCGCAGGTCGGGCATGAATTCGCCTTTCGTTGCCTGAGCTAAATCAAGACGGGTGGTTTGAATCGCGGGTGCAAGCCCAAACAGGATCGCCGACAAAGCAGCAACGGCGATCAAGAATCCGAACACACGAATATCGAAATGAAGGGTCGGTACGTTGACGATTTGAGCGAGATCTGAGGGCATAGCGGAGAACAAGGCCTGTTGGCCGAATTGAAGTAACGTTTTTGAGAGCACTGCGCCCGTCAGGGCTGCAGGCACTGACAGGACTAGGCTCTCAGTTAAGAGTTGACGTACAAGCCGAAGCCGGGCCGCGCCGAGAGAAAGTCGAAGCCCGATTTCGCGCTGGCGGGCGATGGCGCGCGCGAGCATCATACTTGCGATGTTGGCACATGCCAGTAATAGCACTAGCAGGAAGGCCGCTAGGACCGGGACCGCGGCAGCGATCAGTTGAGGGGTCAGGGGAATCGAAGTTGCCCGTGACTCAAGGACGATTCCAACAGCCTTTTCTTCCCCACTTTTCTCGTCAGCCTCACGTAGCGCCCAAACCCGCAAAGCTGCCTCAGCCTGCTTAGCAGTCAGACCGGCCCTCAGTCGACCAATAATGTCGAGCCGGTTCGGGTGTTCGGGACCGAAGAGGTTCGGTCCGTCCTCCAACCGGCCCGCCATGGTAATGGGCACCCAAAAGTCGCGCGCCGATTCATTTAGGCCCGTAAACTCGGGTTTCGTTATCCCAATCACTTGGAGAGGACAACCACGAATCACGATGGTTTTCCCTACGATGTCAGAGTCTCCACCGAATTTGTTCTGCCAAGCTTCAAAACTGAGGACAGCGACTGCGGCCGATCCGGGGTAGATTCCCTCCTCTGGCAGGAATGTCCTCCCTGCGATGGTACCCACGCCCAGCATTCGGAAGTAGTTGGCTGTGACTAATTCGCCCAAAACCGGATAACCGTCAACACGCGCAAATAGAGACTCGACGCCCGCGGTCTCGGAGAACGCGAGATTGCTATCCTGAAAGGCCTCGAATTCTGACCACGAGAAGGAGTGTCCTGCTGCACGTCGATCGGTCCATGTGAATCGATAGATACTGTTTGGATCTCGAACCGGAACCGGTCGAAGAACATAGGCGTTGAAAATTGTGAAGAGCGCGGTGTTAAGTCCGAGCGGAAGTGCGATAGTAGCGAGGACTGTCAGCACGATGACCGGCGTGCGGCGGAAGCCCCGCACTGCGTACCTCACGTCCGCGAGCGTGTCCTCGATCAAGCGGGTGCCGCGTGCGTCGCGACACTCCTCTTTGCGTTTTTCGATTCCGCCCATTTCCAAGAGCGCTTGACGACGCGCTTCTTCTGGGGCCAAACCTTTGCCGACGTACTCTTCGGTTTTTCGCTCGACGTGGTCGCGCAGCTCGTCTTCAAGCTCCTGGTCTACCTGTCTTCGACGAAACAACGACCGCAGCCGCAGCGGAATCGTATACAGCCAATGCTCCGGTCGCATCTCATCGTCTCCTATTCATATCTCAGAGCGACCATCGGGTCGACGCTGGCCGCCCGTCGTACTGGGAAATAAGCTGCAAGTAATGCTGCGGCAACCATGAGCAAAGCTGCGATGGCAATCGTCAACGGATTGTCCGGTTTAATCCCGTACAACATGCTCGCGACTAGCCTTGAGGCTCCGAGCGCCACGATAATGCCAAGAATCATTCCAATCCCAACAAGTGCTAAAGTCTCGCGCAATACCATGTTCGCGATCTCGCTGCGGCTTGCGCCTAGGGCCATGCGGATGCCGATCTCGCGGGTTCGTCGTGTAACAGCGAAACCCATGACGCCGTAAATGCCAACGCAAGCCAGCAGCATCGCCAGCGCCCCAAAGAAACTTGTGAGCCGTGCGAACAGGCGCTCCTGGGAAAGCGTTTTGCTAATCTGCTCCACTTGGCTTCGAACATCGTAGAGCGCAAGATTACGGTCCATGTTCTGGGCGACTTGGCGAACAGCGGCCGTTAATTCCATCGGGTTCTGTAATGTTCGCACCTCAAAGTTCATCGCACCGTTCGGGTACTGCTGCCAAGGCAAATAGATCGTCTCCGGTGCGTCCTCGCGGAGATCGAAGTACTTGGTATCGGCGACCACGCCCACAATTTCGACGTCTTGACCGCCCTTGTCGCCTAGACCGATTCGACGCCCGATCGGATTCCCAGCGCCGAGGAACTGGCGGACAAACCGTTCGTTTACCACCACAACCTTGGGCGCGCTCTCCGTGTCACCCTCAGTGACTGAGCGGCCGAGCACCACGGGAATTCCCAATGTCTCAAAGAAATTCTGCCCGATCCAATTAACGGCGGCGCCAACTTCCTCGCCGGATTTCGGTACATATCCCCCGATATGGAGCATCTGCCAGTTTCCGCCACCGCCGATAAGCGTACTGTGAGAGAGACTGACCGAGCGCACGCCGGGAAGAGACTCAAGCCTCCGCATCAAGTCTTGATAGAAATTCGCAAGGCGCTGACCGCTGTAGCCGTCTTGTGTCGGATCTATGCTGAACAACAGCAGGTTGTGCTCATTAAATCCCAGATTGACGCTTTGCAGACTCGTAAGCGTGCGCACAAACAGGCCTGCCCCCACTAAGAGGACGAGTGATAGAGATACTTGAGTGACTATCAAACCCTCAGCCAGTCCTAGTCGGATACCAGATTTTCCCCGCGCGCCGGGCGACATGTCTCCAGGACTCTCCTTGAGCGCCGGTGTCAGGTCCACTTGGGTTGAGCGCAGCGCTGGAGAAAGGCCAAACAGAATCCCGGAAAGCATTGAAACCGTTGCCGCGAAGCCGAACACTCGCAGATCAGGTGACACACTCAAGCTGATAGGCCAGCGTCCACTTGCCATGAAAGCGACCAGCATGTTCGTGCCCCAGAAAGCCAGGATCACACTTGCGGCCCCGCCTAAGGCCGCTAAAAGCAGGCCTTCTGTCAGCAGTTGCCGGACAAGTCGTCCCCGCCGCGCACCGATAGCAAGGCGCACAGAGATCTCCTTCTGCCGCGATTTGCTGCGGGCTAGCAGCAGATTGGCGACGTTGGCACAAGCGATCAGTAGGACCAGTCCTGCTACGGTCATCAGGATGAAGAGCGGCTTTGAGAACTCTTTACGCAGATAATCTAGGCCTTTGCTTGCTGATTCCAGGCCGATGTGCGGGATGGTCTGAGGCTTCGTCGCCGACTTTACCTGTGGGGCCATGCTCTGTTGAAGGGTTACTTCAAGCGCGGTGCGGGCTTGTTGCTGGTCTACAGCAGGCATCAGCCGACCAATTATCACAACCCACCAACCGTCGCGTGCCTCGAAGAGGTAGTTCGAATTCGACGCTGATGGTTTTCCGGAATCAGGCTGGACTGGCGACCAACTCGGTTCCACTTGCGGCTGGGTATGAAGCGGAACCCAGATATCCACAGACCTTCCCGGCTCGACGCCGAAAAACCCAGACGCGCTTACTCCGATGATCGTGAATGGGACACTGTTTATGGTAAGTGTTTTCCCGATCACTCCAGGATCGCGGCCGAACCGCTGTTCCCAATAGACGTAACTGATTACCGCTGCAGGACTTGCTCCGAGGCGGTCGTCGTCCACCGTAAAGAGACGGCCCAGGATGGGTGGAACGCCTAAGGTGGAGAAGAATGTGCCCGAGACGAGTTCTCCATCAGCGCGTCCCGGCTGTCCCTTGTAGCCGACGTTCAGTTGGCTTCCGTTGCCCGCGAACGCTGCCAAGCTAGAGAACGTCTGGTTTCTGGCACAAATGTCATCGTAGATCGCGTAGGGGAATGAAGTGCTCGTTGCGCGACCGCTTTTCTCCTTGTACCAAGTGCCCGCAAGTCCCTTGACGATGTCCTCCGGCCACGCGCCGGAGGTCCAATCGAGTAACACTAACTGTTGCGGATTCT
>Ga0209152_10000175_pt1 | contig 33691 bp, 29 predicted proteins | sample GraSoiAngelo_107_FD_185873 | JGI IMG/M metagenome (GOLD analysis project Ga0209152, IMG submission 185873) | Grasslands soil microbial communities from the Angelo Coastal Reserve, California, USA - 14_0903_09_30cm (SPAdes) (version 2) | ecosystem: Environmental > Terrestrial > Soil > Grasslands...
TTTTCCCCACACGCAGTGATCGATAGATGACCGGGCCTCGCGATTCGAGTTTCACTGCAACGGCGATCACAAGCATCAACGGCCAGAGCAAAAGAATCGTGATCGAAGCGACTAGGTAATCCAAAATCCGTTTGGCAAATCTGCCCAGGGCCGAAATAGCTTCCGGTCGCAACCGGCAATTGCTTCCGGCTCCCGCGCGATCCCAGGGGGCTCGGTTCGCAAAGCGATGGGCAAGGGATTGCAAGCGCTTTGCGTCAGCCAAATCGATAGCTAACTCAACGTCCAAGCCCTGAAATTCAGTAGGGAACGGCAGAAGGAGGGGCAGTGCCGCTGACGTTTGTCGGCGGTTGACTGGATTCGCGGAGCTTGCAGATCTTGCCATCATGAGGATTTACCCCTGCGAATTCCCACTCCAGGGAACCCCCAATTGCTTCTTGTCCGGTCGCGCTGGCGCAGGGCATCCGCCACCTCTTGATACGGACATTCCGAAGAGAGCTTAGAGTCGCCTTGCCACTTCGTCGATAAGGTGCAGTCTGCATTTGAAATGCGGGAAAACACCCTAGAGCATTTCTTTGGCCCCCTCGCTCAGAATTAGGGCTATTGGAAGCTTCAGCCCCGCCCTAGGGAGACAGCATCGTGCCGACCGTGGAGGAAAGATCCGTGGAAAACGCCAACTGGGGAGAACGTTTTTCACGCCTTCGTACGTCATGCCAATGCCGAGAACACAGGATGGCTCCTGCCATTTCTTTTGGCTTGATCTTGATGCTCACGCTCCAAGTCTCCGTGCTTACTACCTCTGCCGACTCTGCCTCTGTCTCACAAGAGCAAACGCAAAGCACGAAAAGGCAACCGTTAGGTTCCCTCACGGCAACAGGCCAGGTGTACGTGAACGACAAGGTTGCGCCAGCGGAATCTACGGTTTTTGTTGGCGATACGATTCGCACAGGCGAGGCTAGCACCGCGATATTCACGATGACCGGTAATGGCACATTAAAGATAGGTGCGCAATCTCAGGTTGTCATCTCCGGCGACCCACAGTTCGCCACGGAGTTGCAGAGTGGCACGGCGGTGATTGACTCCATCAGCGGACCGTCTGGTATCAAGCTTCGTGTAGGGAACTTTGCGGTGGTTCCTGCCGTCCGCTCCAGAGTGACGTCTGCGAAAATTGAGGCACAGCCCGGCGGAACATTTCAGGTGACCTGCTTGACCGGCGACATAAGCACGCTCCCACTGCAAGGCGGTTCAGGTCAGCTTTTGGAAGCGGGGCAATCGGTCAGTAGTTCGCCGGGCCGAGGGCTGGTCGCGCAAAAGCAATCCGGTCTCAAGCTCTCAGGATCGAGCCACACTGAGGCCTTGAAGGGCCGGACGGGCTGGACTCTCTTCGGTTTGGCGGGTGCGGGAGCTGGTGCTGCAGCATTGGCATTGACGCATGGCGGCGGAACACCGGTGAGCCCATCCACTCCGTAGAAAACAAGCGGCTTTAGGTTTCTTGAAAGACCTGGCTTTTCACTGCTCTACTGCAGAAGAGCATCGCTCGTCTTTTACTCACCTAGTTTTTTGGAGGCCACATTTGACAACCGAAACGAGACGGTAACGTCTTCTTCGGTTTCCATGGCTTGTCCGGCGAGAATTGTCGGTGAGAAACGCCACTGGTGAACCGCATTCATCGCCGCCGGTACGAGCAATGACGGGCCGTTGAGCGGAGTCAGGCTCTGTACCGCACCTTCACGGCCAAAAACGACATGGAGGTTGACGGTGCCTTCTACGCCCTGTTGTTTCGCCTCCTCGGGATAAACGGGGTCAACGCGCAGAACCAGACGACCCATCTGCAAACTTTTTCCTTGCCGAGATTTCTTGGAGTTTTCTTTCTCCGGCATTCGGATGGAAGGATAGGGATCGAAGCTGACCGCCACCACTGGCGCCCTTGCCACTGGAACTTCAGGCTGTTTTGGTGCGGGGGGCGGCGCCTCTTTCTCCTTACCGAAAATGGATGCAGCCTCGGGTTGAATTGGCGTCGCAGCCAATGAGGGTGGAGGCGTATTTAACTCCGTTTTCGGTGTTGGCAGAACTGCCGCGGCTTGGACGGGCTTATTCTCTATCCGCTTATTCTCTACAAATTTGTTCTCCGTGGTTCTATTCTCCTGGGGTCGCACAAGCGCAGGAGCAACGCTCCGCGTTGGTTCGGGCCTCAGCTCACGAGGCGGAGTTGTTTTTCGCTCAACCCGGTCCGCACTGCGGGGCGGCGAATTCACCGCCGGCGCGTGCCGCAACCCGCCATCATTTTGATTTTGTACTCTCTGTTTCATTGCAGAATCGATGCTCCTGCCCATGTTTTCTGCAAGAGGTTTTATGGTGTCTGCTTGCGGCGTGATATTCTCGTTCTGCCGGATGGAGGGATCCGCGGTTGGCGTCTCAGGAGCGACCTGCGTCTCTTGCTTGGATTCGCTCGGGATCGTGGCCTTAGGAACATTCTGCGCGACTAGCCCGCTATCTTTATTCAGGTAATTTCGCTGCAGTAAGGCCCAACCTAGTCCCAATAGAATTACTGCAGCGGCGACCAACGCCTTGCGGCCGGCCCAGCCTCGTGGCTCGACAGCATGTCTAGGTGGCCGCGGTGGCTTGATCTTTGCAACGCGCCTTCTTGCCGAGGCTCTTGCAAAGACTCCCTTCATTCCGGATAGGAACACCGCGGAGCGCGGTACCGCGGGGGCATGGAGGCGCTCTTCAAAAGATGCCGTGGACTCGCGTGGTACAGAAACCGGGCTCTCCAACTCCGCAAAACTCGGCACAGCGGACGGTAGATTCTGCCTGCCGCGAACCTTGCTCTCTTCTCGTTGAGACTCGTCGGCAGGGTCTCCCAGCGAAACCCATTCCCTGATCCTTGTGCGCACATTTTCCGCAAGGCCGATAAATTCGATTCCCGCTTCTTTCCGGGAATCGCTGATCCACGCAAGGCGTCCCTTTGCCTCGATCCAATCCTCGGAATCCGGAAACCGAACGCGGATCTGGTTGAAGTGAGAATCTCGCAACGCGGCCGCAGCCGTAAGCGCCAATCCGCCCTCGCCGAGATTGAAAGCGAGTCCACCGTTGTCATCACTCAATACCGCTTGTGTGAACAGCAAAATGGGCCGCCGCGAATACGAGCGACGCTCAGGAAGTGACAAACGCGGCCGGCCTTGGCGAGCTTCCTCCGGCGGGGGCGGCGTTCGCGTCTCCCCTCGGTCTGAAGAACCCTCCGCCCTCCGCTCTTCCGTGAATGCCGTACTTTCGAAGGCCGAGGCAACAGCTTTGCGCGCATCGACGAATGTGTGGCTCTTCATTGAAGGAGAAGGAGGCGCTTCGGCTTCCTCGGCGGCCCCAAGAAAATCGCCGGCCTGCGCTTCTTCTTCCGCCCCCACCCTGGAGCTTGCAACATCCGCGAACGAGAACCGGGAGCCGCGTTTCTTTGGCGCTTTCGTCTCTGGCAATTGCATCTTGGGGAGTTCCGGTTGGTCCTGCTCCAAGCTGTTTTTGTCGGTCTGAGCAGAGATCCATCTGTGGATACGGTCGCGGTGCTCCTCGCCAAGGTTGACAAATCTCACGCCTGCTTCTTTTCCAGATTTACTCTTCCATACGATCCGCCCGTTCGCCTCAATCGCTCCCTCGATTTCCGGTAGTTGGATTTGCATCTTTGGCAGCTCATCGCCCGTCTCTCTTCCTTGTAGAACGCCTGCTGCCGTCAGAGCCAGCCCACTTTCGCTTATCCACGTGGCGATTCCTCCGTTTCCATCGTCCAGTTCTACATAAATCAGGGACGAAGCGCGTACTCGCTGGGTGGCGCGCCGTTCAGTTGCTGCGGCCGTGCTTTCCGAGCCTTTCATTTTGTCGGGCCTGCCTCGCAGTTGTTGCAGGAGGGCGGTGGCAACAAACCTCAACGGATAAATTATGTTCTCGCTTTTCCGCAATCTTCAATCGGGCAAATACTTGAAGCCTTTGCGTACGCCGCGAAACGCATTGCCACACAATTCCTCTAAGTGCTTGTCTGTCAGCAGATTGCGAGGGCTGGCCCAGAGACGGATAGGCTTAGTCCTCCTGCGTCAGGCGCACCCCATCAATCCACACAGTTCCGGCAATCTTGTTGTCGAACTTGCCGCTCGGTGGTCGCGCGATTCGTATGAGCAACAGGCGGGTGTCCGCTGCGGTTTTGAATTCCAGTCGCTGCTCAGCCCACGCGGACGTGCCGATCACATTCTCTGTAGCGAAGGATTCTTTCCCGGCATCGTAGGGATCGAAAACCTGGAATCTTGGCCCGCTATCCGTAGTGATTCCTGCGGCGCGCATATAACCGGAAAACCGGTATCGGGTATTAGGACGAACCAACACGTAGTGAAACAGGTGGCCATAGTCGAGGTTTTGCGTTCCGTCGAAGTCGACGCGCACGGATCGTTTGCCCTCAAACGCTTCCTCTAAATCCATGCTGACTCTCGCCCCTTCCAGGGGGACAACGCGCCAGTCCAAACCTCCGTTCAGGATGTCAGACTCGAATCCGCCGTTCGCCACCAGGTTAGGCGGCGCGTTGAGCGAAGCTACTTTTTCTGGGAATCGTTTTCCAAGGGCGGACCACGCGTCGGCCAACTGCTCTGTCTCCCGCTTGTGGATCAACGTATCGAGATAAAAAAACGTCATGCGTAAATCGAAAGGTGAGGTCAACGCGAGCAGCCGGTCCCACACCTGCTTGGCGCCGGTCATATCGCCCGTTTTGGCCTGGTAATTCAAATAGTCAAACAGGATGGGGGCTTCGGGCGGGACCGCCTCTTTCAGAATTGCGTTTTCGTCCCGCGTTGCCATTTCCGCCAAAGCAAATACGTCTTCTCGCGGCACTGTGCCGCCGATAAGGACCTTCCCGAGAGCTTGCAAGCCTTCGGAAGTCTTGCCCGTGCGCACGCAAAAATTCGCGAATTTCCAATTGATATCCGGCGAATTTGGAGAGAGCTCTATCGCCTGGGCGAAAGCGCGCATCGCCTCGTTGCGGTTTCCAGCCCAGTCGTACGCCATTCCCAGGTCCGTCCAGAAATGCGCGTTCTGAGGGCTGAAGCTCGTTGCGTGCAGATACAATTGCACCTGTTCGCCGGGGTTTTCATTGTCCGCGTAGAGGTGCCTCAGTGTTGCGAGCGCGTCGTAATATTCGGCGTTGCACGGATCCCAGCGGATTGCTTTTTGAATCGCTTGAGGCGACTTTTGCTGAAAATACCAGGCGCCCATTCCCCTTCTGAGTACTGCGTAAATGCATACAAGCATGGCCGCAACAAGGCAAATGCGAACCACGATGTTTTGCAGTGCTTTGCCCGACAACACTCCACCTCTCGGCCATTATGTTGAGGGCCAAGAAGTGAGCCACAATAAGGTCCATTCTCGACGAGCCGCGTTAGAAACCCCGGAAATCAGGCTGCAGTGAACACCTGAGTTTCTTTCTTGAGCAGCAAGCCAGCCGCCGTGGATTGGCACGGCGGCTGAATTGAATCCAAGCGCCGTGAGCGAGACGTAGGTCGGCACATTTGTGCACCGGATTCTATTCGTCAGGGACCGGTGAGGGATGGTGGGCACTGTCCGATTCGAACGGGCGACCTTTCGGGTGTAAACCGTAAGACAAGCCTTTCTAAGTCCTGGCTTTGGCGTCACTTACGGAATTCACAGCACGCTGGAATTGGCCACCTGGCCATCCGAGTCACTCTTCCAGAAGCCGCCCGCGTCGGAGGCGGCTGCCGTTGGCCGCCAGCACTTCGCGCACGGTGTCTTGAAATTCGCGTCCGGCCGAGACGGCCGAGACGCGCCGCTTGACCTCCACGTGCCGCTCCTGCGCGGCGGTTGTAAGGGCCTGAAACTCCATCGTTGGGCTGTTGATTCTAAATGGCTTGAAATCGAGTTTCTGGAGAGACCGGTGACGTTTTTGAGTCAACTAGAGTGGGGCACCCGAAGCGAGCGGATCAAAGGGGCTGGAGCCGTGTGACAAGTCTTTTTCTGCTCCGCGCGTGCAGTCCTGCATGCAGGTCCCGTGCAAATAGTGGTTGACAAGCAATATCCACCACCTTAAAAACCTCCCGTGGTCTGTAAATATTGGTTTGCAGCTTGTCAGACAACGGCCATTTAAAGAAGCCTGCGCGCAACACTTCTTTAGTTCTTGCGATCATGTGCTCAGCGGGACAAAACCTTAATGACCATGAACCGTCAGGCTGCTTGAGCTTGCGGAGATGAATATGCCAAAACGACTGCTGAGGAGAATTGTACCGCTGGGTGTCACCCTATTCATGTCAGTCGGTGCTGTGGTTTCGCAGGCAAAGGCCGACATTTTTAACGTCAAGGATTACGGAGCAACGGGGAAGAAGGCGGACAACGCCAGGACCGCCATTCAAAAGGCCATCGACGCCTGCGCCAAAGCTGGCGGCGGCATCGTCTACCTGCCTCCTGGCGACTACACCAGCGGCACGATTCACCTCCGCAGTCACGTCAGGTTCTGGATCGAGGCCGGAGCCACGTTGTTCAGCGCAGAGGAGGACGCAGCGTTCGACACCGATGGGCTGCTTTTCGGCGAAGACCTCATCAACATCAGCATTGAAGGCCGTGGAACCATTAACGGCCAGTCGGAATACGACTGGCGCATGAATATTATCGATGACGGGTACATCCGCGACAATCAGAAATCGGCTGAGGCGGCCGGAGTGCCGTTGATGCGATCCTTTCCTAAGGGAATGGGCCAGCGGAAAATCTACCCGCATATGATTAAGTTGCTACGCTGCACAGACGTGCTGATTGAAGGCGTTTCGATCATCGATTCCCCAAGTTGGACGATTTATCCCTATGCCTGCGAGCGGCTTCGTATTGACGGCATCTACATCAGAACGGACCAGAAGCTGGGCGTGTGGGCCGACGGCATTGACCCGGACGGCTGCAAGGACGTAGTGATCGCGAACAGCGTTATTGAAACCGGTGACGACGCCATCGTGTTTTACTCCTCCGGGGCGTCAGGCTTTCCTCCGAAGGCGAGTGAGAACATCACCATCACGAATTGTCGCCTTTCATCTTCATCCAGCGCGATCAAGTTCTGCGACGGCAATTCCGTTGCGGTTCGCAACGTCACTATCAATAACGTCGTGATCACGCATTCGAATCGTGGGCTCGCCTTCATGGTGTACGACGGCGGCGTTGTGGAAAACGTCGTGATCTCGAACGTGGTGATCAACATCGACCGTTTTGACTGGTTCTGGTGGGGCAACGGTGATCCCATCTACTTCACCGTTCAACGCCGGAGCGAAAGCCTCGGCCTTCCTGTGAAGCCGGACGAGCCGCCGGCCGGAGCAATCCGAAACGTCATCGTCCGCAACGTCATTGCGCATGGCAAAGGAGCGTGCCTGATCAACGGCCATCCCGATAGCTGGCTGGACCACGTGAGCCTCGAAAATATCAAACTCTATCTCTCAACCGATCCTTCCGCCGCTTATGACCGATCAGTGAACGCAATGCAGGTTCATTACGGTAAAAACTTGACCCTCAGGGATGTTGAGGTCATCTGGGACAAGCCTGAGCTGAACAAATGGGGAAGTGCGCTCTACTTTGAGGATGTTCAGGGATTGAAGGTGATTGGCTTTTCCGGCAGGCCGGCGAAGCCGAATGCGGACACTCCCGCCATTGTATTGAACAAGGTTGAGGGCGCGACCATCTCCAACTCAACAGCTCAACAGGGCACACGCGTGTTTCTTGGCGTGACCGGAACCAATACGCGGGATATCCTTCTGGAGGGAAATGAATTGCACAATGCCCAACTGCCGTATCAGCTCTTCGGCGGAACCAAAGAGGGTATTGTGAAGGCAATTAACAATTTTTGACTTCGGTTGTGTTGTTCCGAATGGGCTTTGCTCGGAGCTAACGCATGACTAATCGACGAGGATTCCTATATAGCGTGTTCGCTTCCGCGCTCGGCGGAGCGATGTCGACTAGGGCCGCGCCCGCGCCCACTCCCAGAGGCCTTCCTCCTTTCCCCGACGATAACGACCCTGAATTCTGGGATCGGATTCGAGATCAATTCTATATTCCGGGCGGCGAAGCCTTTTTCAATACTGGAACGATTGGCTCCGTACCACGACCGGTTCTGGAGAGGGTGATCGAAGACATGCGCACCCCTGGAAGCAACCGTGACGCGTTGGGATTATTCCGAAAACACGCCCAATTGGATCAGCGGCTACTCCCCGGAATTGCCCTTGCGGGACAAGCTGGGGAAGCTGGTAAACGTGGAAGGGAAAGACATCGCGCTGACACAGAATGCCACCTTCGGCTCAAATTTCGTGGCGAACGGGCTAAGCCTGAAATGAGGGGATGAAGTTATTCTTACAGACCGCGAACATCCGGGAGCCATCTGCGCGTGGCAGGAACGGGCCAAAAAGACAGGATTGTGCTGAAGCAGGTGCTAATTTCTACTCCCGCAAATGATCCGGATCAATTGGCAGAGTTGTTTGCTGGGACCATCACTTCGCGGACGCGCGTGCTGGCATTTCCCCATATTATTTCATCCACCGCAGTGGTCCTTCCGGCAAGACGCCTGACGGAGCTCGCACACCAGCACGGCTGCCTCGCCCTTGTTGACGGAGCACAGGCTCTCGGACAGATTCCAGTGGGCTTGCAAGACATTGGTTGCGACGCTTATTTTGCGAGCCCGCACAAATGGCTCCTGGCGCCTCCGGGAAATGGCATGTTTTATATCCGGCGCGATCAGAGGGAGAAGTTCTGGACGACGCTGTGCAGTTTCGCATGGGACGACCAGACGGATGGAATGTACCGCTTCATGCAGTATGGCACGGGCAATCGCTCTCTCTTGACAGGCCTCGATGCCGCTCTGGACTTTCACTTCCGGATAGGCCCTGGCCGGATTTACAAGCGCATGCGCTTTCTCGCCGACCGTTTGCGAAACGGTCTTCAGCAGATTCCGCGCGCCAGAATTGGCTCGCCCGTTCATCCGGAGCTCGCCGGCGCGACAGTGTGCCATAGGGTTGAAGGATTGCCGGCGGCAAAACTTGAATCGGAACTGTGGGCTAAGAAATGGATCAGGGTCCGCTCACAGGGAGATCAGGTTGGCGTGCGGCAGTCATGCCAGGTTTACAACAGCGAAGCGGGAGCGATGCCACGCTTGAAATCGTGCGCAGCCTTGCCCCACATGCATAAACCTTCGCTGCGTCGACCCTTGCTCGCGACATGCCCTGATCACTTACACAGCACCCCGTTCTGAGGGGCGGGTGCTGGGTGATGATTGGAAGATGAAAGCGACGCCCGAAGCCGGGAGCTGGGCCGGAATGCCTTCTTCACTTCTTCGTTTGGTTCTCTCAGGAAAGTTCCTGCAGTTCATATAGTGACGCGAATTTCCATCGGGACCTTGGGGGTCGGAAATTGACCCGAGCATATCATTCCCAACAAATGTCGCACCTTTTCATCGCCATCAGGAGGCGCTAAGGTCCGGCGGAAAGAGCCGCTCCCACGGAACGTGCCGCAAATAGGGTTTACCGGAGTGGTAATTTACGATGTTTTGCGCCGCCTGGCAGACCAAATCGAATCCGAGTATTGCGCGCGCATTCAAATGGTATAGAACCCCGAGATCGGACGGGTGATCCATGAACTCAGCGTACTTTCGTGTGGCCGCCTGCACCTGCCTGCTCGATACTGAGAATCCATCCAACGCCTTGTTCAGTTCCGCGACGAATTGCTGATGCGACAGCTTGCTGCGATCCTTGAATGCCTTATCCAATATCAAATAAGCCTTTCGCATCGTCACCAGCGCGGCGATGTAGTCGCGGTAAGATTCTGTCCGGTTGATCGTGTAGCGAAGTTCGTAGTCGCCGTGCGGGGCAACATCCGGCAAAGCCGCGCGCATTTCTTCCAGCGCTTTATTCAAGTAGCCGATCGAGCCCTGGAATCGAACAATCGTGTCAGGCAGTTCCGTGATGAATCCCTTCCAATCGGAAATCGTGGGTCCATCAAAGGCATCGGGTTGGGTGAAGAACCGGTGTCCCATGTGAACCTCCGGCAAGGATGTGCAACAATTCATCATCGTGTACAAGTACCAGTAGCTGTTGTAGGCAACGTATTCCTGATTGTCTTCGAGCGCCATGAAGGCGCGGTACATTGCGGGTGCCGCCTTATCGCCAAACAGCCGGCTCGAATAGTCTTTGTAAAAGTCCTCGGGCCCCAATTGCGGAGCCCATCCGGCCTTGGCGAGGAAGGAGCTGTTGGTCTCTGTCCCGCGAACCCGATCGATCTGTCCGGCGAAGCCCGATAATCCGTATTTCAGGCCATCGGTGAAAATTTTGTCGTTGACGCTATATTGCCGCACGCTGAACTGCATTCCCATCATTTCAAAGTCATCGTCCACGCGCGGCTCAATCGTTCTTTCACGCTCTCCCATGGCGCTGAATATCTGCATGGGAAGGCCCGCCGGAGTCCACACCCCGCTGGATTCCATATCAGTAAAGGGAACGTCTTTCGGCAACAGTTTGTTGAATAACGGCAGCGCATACCCGCGTCCAACGCCCATGAGCCCGATTTTTGCATGGGGCGTCATCGCGTCCCGCTGTTTCAGCAGGTACTGGAAGAGATCCAAGTAGCCGATATTCGAATCCACTACCAAATCGGAATCCTGAGGAATGTCGATGATCCAGGGAACTCGCGCTTTCCGCAGCTCAAAAAACTCAGGACGTTTCTGCTCAAAGAAAGCCCGGTGTTTTTCGTTGTTAAGCTCTGGATACATCTCGCCCACGTTCAAAAAATACCCCTCGGCCTCAGGGTAGGTGTCGATGAGCGCTTTCAACCGACTCACTTGAATTTCGCGATTGGTTTGGTCCAGAGGATGGACGAACGATCCCGCCAGATTCATGAAGGGCAGACTCCCGATTTCTTCGCAGTATCGCGCCAGGTTTGGTGGCAATGCATCCAGTTCCACGGCCAGCCACACCTTGATTCCGCGCTGGTTGGCGTGCCGGATGATTTTGTGCAACAGGTCCTCCGCGACCTGAAAAGCCTGGTCAGAGGTTTCGACATTTTGCATTTCCGGCGGCGCAAGTCTGCGAAATTTAAAGCGTTCTTTGCCAATCGAAACATCGTCGGTGGTTCGAGAGCCAAATCCACCGTAAGCCCACGTCATGAACCCGCTCTCCTTCGCGGAAACGTCGCCGAGCATCGCAGTCTCGCCCTTGTAACTGTATTTCAACCACGGTTCGTAAGAGAACCACCAGAACTGCATGTAATTGCACTTCATCTTCGCCATTTGGTCGATCAACTTGGCGTAGTCGTCGTAGGAGAACATCGTGGCATTCTCGTAGCCTCCAGCCTGGACAAGAAACCCTCGTCTGGGCATTGCTGGTTCCATGCGCACATCGAGGAACGGAATCACCAGATGAGTGCGTGGTTCCGGGATAATGTCGCCCGTCAGACGAAACGTGACCCCAAGCCGTTCGATGAATTCATAGACGCCATAGAGCGTGGACAGGCCGTCGTTCCCGGCGATGACCACGATGGCTCGATTCCTCACCCGGCCGGATTTGATCAGAAATCCCTCAGGCTTCAGGCTAGCGAAATTCAGTTGCAGAGCTGATGCTGTTTCCTTTGCGGTTTTGTTTACTACCGTGCCGCCCACGATCAGCATGGATTCCTGCGTGGTTGCGACTTCACCGTCCGAAACGATCTTTACCGTTGCGCCGGAGAGGATCTTCAAATATTTGGCGAGTTCGGCAGCCGCAAACTGATAAGTCTCGTTGGACCGCTCACCGAGGACAATTGAGACTTGAGCCTGCCCGGCCGAGGCGATCACTATTTGTCCGGACCTTTGCGCGGCCGCGTGCGCATGCTGAGCGGCGAGAAAATTGGCAAAGAATTGCGTCCCCGCAAAAACTGTGTGAAGGATCACACGATGAAGACTGAAAACGGCGGCATGACACATTTTCGAAATCCTTCAGCCTTGATTGCTCACAGAATGTAGGAAATTCTGGCGGCCCACATATATACCACATCTGGAATCTCCGGGCTTCATCACCTGAGATCATTTTCTTGTTTCAAAGGGGATTTTGGTGGACCAGGGAGGTTCGAACTCCCGGACCATGGTTGCTGCCCGATTAGCACCGCTAACCGGACATCTCTAACAATGCCGCGCGTCAAGTCTTTTTATTGATTGTTCTTTTCTTTTTCCTTCCTCTTTGCACAACTCTCCATTCACCCCTGCGAATGGTCTTGTTCGTTTTTCTTTGACGCTCTGGGCACGCGCTGCGCGAAGCAACTGATTGAGAACATCGAGTGGTGTAAACAGTGGGCTGAGAAGGTCGGCCTCGGATTCAAGCTGCCGAGCCTTCCACTCGAAATTGGCCAACCTTCGCAGTCCAAAACTCAGCCCGCGAAAGCGGCATAATGGTCAGAAAATACTGAAGATAGCATGGTGGGCACTGTCCGATTCGAACGGACGACCTTTCGGGTGTAAACCGAACGCTCTAACCGCTGAGCTAAGCGCCCAATGAAATTCATCGTACAGGAAGCATAGGGACGGGTCAACGCGCGTGCGTTCTCTACTTTTTCCCCGAGGCCTTCTTTCCAGCATTTTGTCGAAAATCCCTCAGCCTGCGTTTTCTTGCACTTTGCTCCCGCAGCCAGTAAACTAACTTGCTCATAATTACCCGAGGAAATTGACTAGAGATGCTGCTCGTACGCGATTTTGTGGCTCACATGGCTAGTGAGGTGGTGAAGCGCCTGGTGGAGGGCGGGCAAATTGAGGTTAAGGCCCGGGACGCGGTGACCACGCGCATCCGCCAGCGCATGCTCGAGGAGTTGACCGTCGAGGACCGGCTCAACGAGGAAGTGCGGCAGATCCTCGTCGAGCGCCAGGATGAGATGCGCAGCAACGGCGTGTCTTACCAGGAGATGTACAAAAAGGTGAAGCAACACTTGGCGAGGGACCGAAAGCTGGTTTTACGGTAAGGAAGGGGAGTCGAAAACCGGTATTGGAAACCCGCGGACAAGTTTCTCTCGAATTTCGAGCTATGAGCGTCGATTTTCCGGTTTCCGTGGCAATTGGGTTGGCCACAAAGAATGGGTTAGCGGGAAAGGGAACCGTAAGAGCATGATGCGACTGAGCCGTGAAAAAATTGTCAGACTCTCGCACCAAGTTACCGATGTGCTGGTGTCCAGCGACGAAGTGGAATTCATCGACGACCGCGACACCATTCGTCAGCAAATCGTACAGATCCTGACCGCCATGCTCAAGGACGAAGAAAAAATCGAGCTGGAAGTCCGCAAGCGCATTACCTCGCAGAAGAAGGAAATCCTCGAAGGCAGCGAGGAATGGGACGTGCTGCACAAGAAGTATTACCAGGACGAATTGCGCCGCCTCGGCATCGCTTCCGCTCCTGACGACCGCCACCGCGCCTGAAGCCAGTCTTAGTCCCAAGTCTTGCGTGTTCGATGGCCATGCCTTTTTTGTCCACAGAACCCCGCGCGTGAAGCGCTTGAATTCGAGAATGATTTAGAACGAAACGCGAAGACCCAGGAAGGCCCAGTTCGACTGGCAATGTCGTTGCCATCCAAAGTAAACCGTCGAGGATATTTTCGCGAACCCTGGCTCCCCGTCAAGTCAGGGATTTTTAGGCATTTCTATGAAGGTCTTGGTTCGACGCGGGGGCGCCGAGCAGAGCGCCCCGGTCTTCACCTGCGGAGCAATTCAGGTGTTTACCGGATTGAGCCCTGCCCCGGAAGGTGCAAAGTAACCTCACAAATGCAATGCTGTGGCTAGTTATTGGGGGTGAGTTCCTTTGGAGTTCCACATCCTCGGTCACACCCCGGGAGCCCAAGGAGTTCACCCCTCCCGCCCCTGCCACGGAACTGCGTAACAGAATGCCTCGGAGATCGGCCTCGATGTCTTTTGCGAGAAGCCAGAGGGTTTCAGACCTACATCTCAGCTGTAGATGGACGACAGGAAAGAAGATAAACGGCAAGAAGGCCCGGCCAAGCGCCAGCCGCCTGAACACTTGCTTCGCCGTGCATCAGGGATCGCAGCAATCGTAATTGCGTTGCTCAAAAATCTTGCCATCCTTGAATTGCAGAAACGCTGCGAAGTGGGCGCGCATCTCGGCTCCCGCTGGCTTGCACTGAAGCGGCGCGGCCAGAGTGCCTGTCCAGACAATTTCCAGCGCCACGGTATCTCCGCTAGACCGTTCATTCTTGATTTCATACTTCTGACGAGTTATGGCTTTGTTACCGCGGTCGGCGGCGGCGCGTATTCCAGCCAACTCATCGCGGCTGCCGTTGGGAAAGAAGCGGCTGGAAAGATTTCCACGACCGCTTCCGGCGCAAAGAACTGAGCGATTTCGTCGCCGCGCGCCGGACTCAATGACTTCAATGTACCGCCTCGCCGCTGCCAGGTTCTCTGCGGGTCCGCCCATGCGCGCTTCTCCTGTCATGCCCGAAGGTCCGGCACGCGGATTTTAGCCGAGCCATCTCGGGTTCTCTAGCCTGGTGATAAAAAGGCGCGGTTTTTCCCTCGGCAGTCTTAGGCGGTCGCGGCGTCGGCTAGGGCCTGAACCTCTACATGAGGCCGGAACTCGCTGGGGAATTCGGACAGGAATTGATCCATGGTGATAGGCGGACGGCCGATGAGTTGCTCGAGCAAGCCGTCGACATTGCCGCCTTTGCCCTTGACGTAGTAGGCCTGGAGATCAAGGAGCGCGTCGGCTTGCCATTCGAGCATGCCCCGATCGAGCAGGGCCTTGCGCTGCACCTCGGGAGGAATATCCACGTACTGAACGTCGCGGCCGGAGTGCTTTGTGATTTTTTCGGCAAGCTCGGCGTAGGTCAGGGCTTCTGGCCCGTTCAGTTCGTACGTTTTGCCCGAGTGCTCGCCGCCAGCCAAGGCTTTTGCGGCGACGACCGCGATGTCGCGCGCATCGACAAAACTGACCCGGGCGCTGCCCATCGAGGCGTGGAAGGCGCCTTGAGAACGGATGGAAGGCGCGTAGTAGGTCAGAACGTTCTGATGGAAGCTATTAGGGCGAAGAATGGTGAAAGAAATCTTCGTGGACTTAAGCTTGTCTTCCACGCGCCGGTGCCAGCTCGGAAAGGATTTCCGATACTCGCGGGCGCCCATGGCGGAACTCAGGACGATATGGCTCACACCAGCGTTCACGCAGGCGTCAATCATGTTCCATTCGAGCTCGATGAGCTGGGGAATCGGCGAGCAGACGATGTAAACGCTGGTGACGTTGCGGAGGGCAGGGGGCAGAGAGTCTTTTTTGCCGAAGTCGGCAATGACGGTCGAACTTCCGGCAGGGGCCTTGGCGGCCTCGGTCGCCGAGCGATACATGGCGCGGTAGTTTTCGCCGGTCTTTGCTGCCACTTTGGCTACTTCATGCAAGACAGCTTTCCCCATCATGCCGCTTGCACCAGTTACTAAAATCATACTGTGCCTCCTGAGGAACGCACGCCGGGCGCGGGCGAGCTGGGAGAGCGGAAAATGTCGTCCCGAACTTCTTTCCAATCATATACATCCCCGGCAGGCCGGTCTAGAGGCTTTCCTGTTGGCCGTGCTCGAAAAGGCAGTGGCGCGCGGCGATTCCAGCATGGGAAGAAGGTGGGTGCACCCCGGCAGTTTTGGCTAGACGAAAACTACCGGGTAATTGGCGGGACTAAAGTGTCTTGGCGGTCGTAGGGGTTCCGGCGGCCTCGCAAATAGCCGATCATCCGCAAGAGCCCGTACCAGAAGAGGATGTAAATCAGAAGATTGCAGGTGAAGGCAACGCCGGCCCAGAATCTGGTCGAGCCTTCCATCAGAGTGCCCGGCATGTTGATGGCGGCGACAAAGCGGGTTCCCGGCGCCGTAAGCACGTGAGGGATTCTGCTCCACAGCGGACTGTACGCGAGATTGATTTTCGCTTCCCGCAGAAGGGCAGAGGTCACCACTCCCAGGACAAGGGCCCAGAGGATTTTCGTTTTGAACATGCAGGCACCTAGAATTAGGAGTTTGCACCGAGCTGGGCGGCTGATGGAGCCTTGCCAAATATAGAACAAAGGGAGCAGAAAAGAAAAGCGGCAGCCATGCAAAAAATGCAAAAGCTCTTCCGCCCTCTTCTGCGTGACTCAAATCGGAGAACCGCCTGGTGCCGGATGGCGGACGCGCCCCTCAGGGTAAGCCAAAGCGCACCCGTACAGTTCCACTATTGAGGCGCAAGCAGAAAACTACGGCTGGGAGTCGGGCCGGCGCTTCAAAGTCGGCCGATCATCATCGGTCGTGCTGTTGGGATCGTTGCCGGTTGGCTGCTTCTTGGATTGCTCGGTCTTGGAGCGCAGCGTCGGCTTATCCTTGGCTTCCGTCACCTTGCGCGAGAACATGATGTTGCGAAGGCGACCCTTCACCTGGTCGAATTCCGAAGTCGTTACGATGTATTCCTGGCGAGCCGGGAGAATGCGCGCGATTTCCTTCTGCGTGTTCGCAATGCGCTCGGGCGTGGGCGGGTGAGTGGAGAAAACCTTTGGGATAGTGCCGGGGCGACGCTTCTCGTCGGCCTGGACGCGCTCGAAGAAGGTTACGTACGAGTTAGGATCGTACCCCGCCTTGTACATGTACTGAATACCGAGGAAATCCGCTTCGCGTTCGGCGTCGCGAGAAAACTTCAGGAACGTCAGCGGTATCGCCATATTCAAGCCTTGGTACAAGGCGTATCCCGCCATGGTGTAGGGAATGAAAATCATTGCGGGAATCGAGGCCAGTTGCATCAATTCGCCCTTGGTCGCCTGGCAGGTGCCGTGCCGGGCGGTCACATGGGAAATTTCATGGGCCATCACGCCGGCCAGTTCCGATTCTTCCTGCGCGCGCAGAATCAAGCCACTGTTCACATAGAAGAAGCCGCCGGGAAGGGCGAAGGCGTTGACTTCGTCAGAATCGATAACCTTAATCGTGAAAGGAACCTTGGCGTCGGAGTTGCGCACGAGGTTCTGGCCCACGCGATTGACGTACTCGGTAACCACCGGATCGTCAATCATCTTGGAAGAGCGCTCGACTTCCTGGGCAAGTTGCTTGCCGAGGCCGATTTCCTTCTCGAGCGAAAACCAGTTCATGTGGCAGCTGACTTTGCGGTTGCCGATCGCTTCCACATCATCCTTGGAGTTCTTTGGATTGACCGTGTCTTGCTGCGGCACGGGCTGCTCCGAGCCCAGTTGCTGTTGACTTTGGCGCTGCACCGCCGGCGGTTGCGTCTTGGCGGGATCCTGTTGACCCGAATCCTGACCTTGCGGGACCGCGAAGGCCGGAATTGCCAGGAGGGCACTGCCGAGTGCGAAGCTCAGGGTATGCCGTAGGATGACGTTCATAAGCACCTCGCCCTACCCGGTAGTATACACCTCAACCGCTGGGCGGGCCTTGAAATCCTTCAGGGGCTTATGATGTCTCCCCGAGAAAGAAGGTTTTCCGGAGTGTTGATTGCCTGGCAGGATCGCATTTTAGCGCCTAGGACTGGGTTGTTCGAGCCTCGGCAGCGGCTCGGAGAAGCGGAACCCGGAAAGTGCTCCTTGCGAACGGGCGCCAGCTAGCGGAGTTGACACGCTTTTGGCTGCCCTCTACAGTCAAGACAGTCAACTTTAGATATGAGCCAGATTAAAATTCAGGTGGGCCAGCTCTGGAAGAAAGACGGCACCGGCGACATTTACCTGGTAACCCGCCTCTATTCAGAGGCTTTGCATACCATGGCCGTGCTGCGCAAGTCCGGGGCCGAGGGAGAAGCCCAGGTTCGCGTGAGGGTTGAACACGGGAGCAAAGGCCAAACCATGCGAGGGTTTTCGCCGGCGCAAGAAGAGGAATCCTACTAGGTTCAGCCGGCGGTTAGGCGTCAGGCCTTAAAACGAGCGAACCTCAATCTTTACAACATCTTCCACTTTCATCAGCTCCTTTTGGAGAAAAGGCTCGCCGTATGACACTCCGACCATTTGACCATAGTGCCGCGCCAGCTGGTTCATCTCCTCTTCGAGCCGGTCGATGGCCAGGTGGACTTTGCTGGGACGCTCGTTTTTCTTCGGGCGGAATTGAGAGGCGAAGGCCAGGATGGCTTTGCGGCGCTGCTCGTATTGGTCAGAAATGTCCACGACAAAGGTCGGCCGCACATCGGCATAAGCAATGGAATAGAGGAGTTTGAATGGGCGATAGGCTTCGCCTCCGAGGGGCAGCTGCTTTAGTCCGGCGAGGAAGCACCCCTCGTAGCCAAGCGCGGAGGCATGGTAGTGGTCGGGGTGGCGGGCTTCCCAATAGGGCAGAATGACGGTTTTTGGGCGGAGCTGACGAATGACTGCGGCGAGTCGCAATTTGTATTTGCGAGAGGCGTGAACGTCGGAGTCCGGCACGCCTAGAGTGTCGCGCCAGCTAACGCGCAGGAGCTGCGCGGCCTTTACCGCTTCCTTGGCGCGGATCTTGGGACTGCCCCGGGTGCCCATCTCGCCAGCGGTTAAGTCGAGAATGCCCGTTTTATAGCCAAGCTGGGCCATCTTCAGCAAGGTGCCGCCGCAAGTGAGTTCTACGTCGTCTGGATGGGCGGCAATGGCGAGGAGATCGAGATTCAAGGGATGGCCTCCAGGTCGCAAGAAGGGGGATTCTACACCGGGCGGGCAAGGGCCCAAACACCTGTGGAATGGTGTGAATGGTGTCCAATATTTGATGCGTTAAAGGGATGACTATTGCGAAAGCCCGGCTCACTCAACGCGGAGGGCAACCATGGGGTCGACGTGCATGGCGCGGCGCGCGGGAAAATAGCAGGCGATCAAGGCCACCATCGGTAGCAAGGCTGACACAACCACAAACGTCGCGGGATCGGTCGGACTCACGCCGTAAAGCAAGCTCGCCATCAGACGCGTCAGAGCCAGCGCGCCGGCGATGCCGAGCAGGACTCCGGCGATCACCAGCTGCATGCCCTGTCGCACCACGAGCCGGAGAACATCGCGCGGGCGAGCCCCCAGTGCCAAGCGTATGCCGATTTCACGGCTGCGCCGGCTAACGCCGAACGCAAGGACGCCGTAAATCCCAACGGCAGCAAGGCCGAGTGCAAGCGCCGCGAAGAGCACGAGCAGAAATAGGTTAAAGCGCTCGTTTGCGACCGAAGCGCTCAAAAGCTGGTCCATCGTCGCCACCTGATACGTGGGGACGCCACTGTCGAGCGCGGCGATTTCTTTGCGAACCGCGGAAGCCATTTCCGATGGTCCCCGCTTTGTCCGTAGCACGAGAAACGCGTACCAGAATCCCCGAAGGGGCGTGTACATCTCCGGCTTGGCCTGGGCATTCAGTCCTGCCCCTCTTACGTCTCCAACAATGCCGATGATTTCCAGAGGACTGCGATAATCCCGATTGAGGAGCGTTTTGCCGATTGGATCCGCTTCCGGCCAGAATTTTCTCGCCATAACCTCGTTGATAATCATGGTGCTCTGGTTCTTCTCGTCAGCGGGAGTAAATTCCCGCCCGCGCCGCAACGGAATGTGCCGCGTCTCAAAGTAGTTCGCGCTGACCCCGCGCCAGTCTGCGGCCGAGGCTTTCGCCCAATCCGCCCTCGCGCCGTCAGCGATCAGAAAAGTGCCCCAGTCCGATTCTCCACTGAGCGGCAGCGTTGACGCTGCAGCGACGGATGCTACGCCCGGGAGCGTCTGGAGCCGTTCCATAACCCGGTCGAGATAAGCACGGGTTTGTTCGGGTCTCGGATAGGTGCCTCCCGGAAGCGCAATTTTCATGGTCAGCAAATGCTCGGTCAGAAATCCCGGACTCACGCGATTCAGATACAGGAAGCTGCGGAGCATTAAGCCGGCGCCGCACAACAAGAGCAGCGCCAGGCCACTTCGGAGACCACAAGGGCGCTTCGTAGCCGCCGGCCTCGCACACCCAGCCCGTCGCCTTGCGGGCGTCCCGAAGCGTGCCCTGGGGCTGCGGCCGCGATGCTTCGAGCGCGGAGACGGTGCCGACGAGAATGGTGGCCAGCATGGCCACCACAGCCACGAAAGCGAAAACCGGGACATTCAGGCATTCGCGCCGATGCCCAGAGCAAGGGTGAGGACGCAGACACCAGAGACCAGCGGATTGCGGAGGAGTTGGCGAAGCCCAAAGCAAAGGTCATAGAGAAAATCTTCGGACAAGCGAGCGAATCGTTTCATCGAAGCACCCCCACATACTGCTATCAAGTTTGAAATCGGCGGTCTCCACTGGTCTTGCTGACGCGAGGGGAAGGGCGAGTGTTAACAGGGAATAGGCCTGGGCCGGGAAATCGGGGAAGTCGGGTGAGCAGGTCCCTCGGGAGGAAAGCGGACAGGCCATGCTCCGGCTAAACCGCCGGTATCGTGGTATTTTCATTGCCCATGAACCTTCCTTTGCAAGGGCGGGTGGCGTTGGTGACCGGGGCCGGCAGGCGGCTGGGACGCGCCGTGGCGTTGCGCTTGGCCGAAGAAGGAGGGGACGTAGTTGTCCATTACCGGAGTTCCCAGCCGGAAGCCCAGGAGACGGTCAGGCAAATCGAAAAGCTCGGGCGGCGGGCGACGGCCGTCGGCGCTGACCTTGGTCAGGTTTCGGAAATCAAGCGGGTGTTTGACGAAGCGGGGAAGCAGTTCGGGCGTCTCGACATTCTTGTGAACAGCGCGGCCAATTTTCTGCCCGCAAGCATGGTGTCTACGACGGAAGAAATCTGGGACTCCTCGCTCGACACGAACTTGCGCGCGCCGTTCTTTTGCGCGCAAGCGGCGGCGCCCTGGCTGAGAAGGACAGAAGGCGTGATCATCAATTTCGCGGACACAGGCGGGCTGCGTGGCTGGACCGGATTCATCCCGCACTCCATTTCAAAAGCTGGCGTGATCATGTTGACGACAGTGCTGGCGAAGGCGCTGGCGCCGGAAGTGCGGGTGAACGCCATCGCTCCGGGAACCATCACCATGGAAGGCGATCCGCCTGAGTGGGAAGCCGAGTTTAGCAAGCTGGCGCCGCTCGGCCGATCCGGCAAGCCCTCGGAGATTACCGACAGTGTTCTTTTCCTGGTGCAATCGAAATTCATTACCGGACAGGTGCTGGTAGTCGACGGCGGCCGGGCGCTTTAGAATCCCCGCGGAACTCGGCGGTACGTGGCCAATTTGTGTCGTGACCGTCACTTGGAGAAAAATTTCCCGCGCGCGGCCGTGCAGAGAAGCGCGCCGCGGTGTATTCTATTGAATAGACTGAATACATTGCGAATCTGCGGGAGAAGAACGTGGCATCTCCACGACCACATTTCGAGGGATCAAATTCCGAGACGGCGAACGAGACGGCTGTTCGGCCGCAACACACGATTGACGACGTAGAGATTCAGGAGTGGCTGGAATCGCTCGATTCCGTTCTCGAATCCAGCGGCCCGGAAGTGGCTGCGGAAATTCTCGAACGGCTTCGCGCGCACGCGACGGTCAACGGCATCGACCTGCCGTTCAGCGCGAACACGCCGTACGCGAACACGCTTCCTGCGCGTCTGCAGCCGCTTTTTCCCGGCGATCAGGAACTCGAGCGACGCATCAAAAGCCTGATTCGCTGGAACGCCTTGGCCATGGTGGTGCGCGCAAATCGCGTCGAGCACAATATCGGCGGGCATATCTCCACCTATGCATCCGCCGCGACGCTCTACGAGGTGGGCTTCAACCATTTTTTCCGCGGGCGCACCGAAGGATTCGAGGGCGATACGGTCTACTTTCAGGGCCACGCGGCGCCGGGCATCTATGCGCGTGCGTTTATCGAAGGTCGCATCAGCGCGCACCAACTGGAGAACTTCCGCCGTGAACTGAAACCCGGCGGCGGGCTTTCTTCTTATCCGCACCCGTGGCTAATGCCCGATTTCTGGGAGTTTCCAACCGTTTCGATGGGCCTAAGCCCGCTGATGGCCATCTATCAGGCGCGCTTCAATCGCTATCTCGAAGATCGCGGTCTGAAGCCGCGAACCGATGCAAAGGTTTGGGCGTTCATCGGCGACGGCGAAACGGACGAGCCGGAATCCCTTGGCGCGATCACGCTGGCATCCCGGGAAAAGCTCGATAATCTGATCTTCGTCGTGAATTGCAACTTGCAGCGCCTGGATGGTCCCGTGCGTGGCAACGGGCAGATCATTCAGGAGTTGGAATCCGCGTTCCGCGGCGCCGGCTGGAACGTGATCAAGGTGCTTTGGGGCAGCGAATGGGATCCGATTCTGGAACGCGATACCGAAGGCTTGCTCGTCAAGCGTATGGGCGAGCTGGTCGACGGCGAGTATCAAAAGCTCGTCGTTTCCTCCGGCGCCTACGCGCGCGAGCATTTCTTTGGCAGCGACCCGCGCCTGCTTCAGCTTGTTGAGCCGCTTCCGGACGAAGCGCTGCGCCGCCTGCGCCTGGGAGGTCACGACCCGCGCAAAGTTTATGCTGCTTATAAAGCCGCCGTCGATCACCAGGGCTCGCCGACGGTCATTCTGGCACGCACCATCAAGGGCTACGGCCTGGGCGAAGCAGGCGAAGGCAAGAACGTCACGCACCAGCAGAAAAAACTCAACGAGGACGAGCTCCGCGAGTTCCGTTCGCGCTTCGGCATTCCTCTGAGCGACGAAGATTGCATCGAACTTCCGTTCTACCGACCGGCGGAGGATAGCGAGGAGATTCGGTATCTGCGCGCACGCCGCGAAGTGCTGGGTGGCTACGTTCCGCAACGCAAACTGCGCTCCAAGCCGCTGGTTGCGGAGCACGACGAGCTCTTTAAAGAATTCCTGGAAGGGAGCGAGGGTAGGGAAGTTTCCACGACCATGGCGTTTGTGGTGATGCTCCGCAAGATGCTGAAGGATCCGGAGATTGGCAAGCTCATTGTCCCCATTGTTCCCGACGAAGCGCGTACTTTTGGCATGGAGTCGCTGTTCCGCACCGTGGGCATCTATTCGAGCGTCGGCCAGCGCTACGAGCCCGTGGACGTGAACACGCTGCTCTACTACAAGGAAGCGAAGGAGGGGCAGATTCTGGAAGAAGGCATCACCGAAGCCGGCTCCATGGCTTCGTTCATCGCCGCGGGTTCCGCGTACGCGACGCACGGCATCAACACGATTCCGTTCTTCATTTATTACTCGATGTTTGGTTTCCAGCGCATTGCGGACTTTATCTGGGCTTCCGCGGACATGCGCACGCGGGGATTTTTGCTCGGCGGCACGGCGGGGCGAACCACGCTTGCCGGCGAAGGCCTGCAGCACCAAGATGGCAACAGCCACGTCCTCGCGCTATCCGTTCCCAACCTTAGGGCCTACGATCCCGCGTTTGCTTATGAAATCGCGGTCATCATTCAAGACGGTATTCGCCGCATGTACAAAGACGGCGAAAGCATCTCCTACTACTTGACGGTGATGAACGAACCGTACGCCATGCCCGCCATACCGGGCGACGTCAAGGATGGCATTCTGCGCGGGATGTACCTTTTCCGGAAGGCCGCGAATTCCAGGGCGAAGCTGCGTGCCCAGCTGTTCGGCAGCGGCGCGATCTTGAATGAAGCGCTGCGCGCGCAGGAAATTCTCGAGACCAAATACGGCGTGGCCGCCGACGTCTGGAGCGTCACGAGCTACAAAGAACTCTACAACGACGGCATGGAGACGGAGCGGTGGAACCGCTTGCATCCGGGCGAAAATCCTCGCGTTCCGTATGTCACGCAATGCCTCGCGGATGCCCCGGGCGTGCTTGTTGCCGCTACGGATTACCTGAAAGTGTTGCCAAGCATGGTCAGCAAATGGATGCCGCGCCGGCTTGCCGCGCTCGGAACGGATGGTTTTGGCCGCAGCGATGGGCGCGCCGCGCTGCGCGATTTCTTCGGAGTCGATTCGCGGTTCATCACGCTGGGCGCGCTCTATGAGCTGTTGATCGACGGCAAGATCGAAAGGTCGGTAGTCGACAAAGCCATCAAAGAACTCGGCATCAACACCGAAAAACCCAATCCCATAACCTGCTAAGGTCGACCCGGCGACGGTCGAAAAGGCGGCCAGTGCACTAAGGAGATGACGGGAATCCAAGGCCACCAACAGGGTTGGTAACCGCTACTTTTTCGAAGTCCGCGACGAGTGGCTTGGCTTGGGCCATGGTGTCCTTGACGGCGGGTAAAGACAGCGACGCATCGTGGCTCGTTTCGCTGTCCCAGATCTCCGTCACCCAGAGGATGTTTTCGTCCACAGCATCCCTGGCCACGATGTAGCTGCGGCATCCTGGCATATTCCTCGTACCTTCCTTTAGGACTTGGATTAACTCATCGCGCTTGCCGGTGACAGCGGTAAGCTTTGCGATTAACCCGTACATTAGATGCTCCCCTTGCGGACCAGTCAGGACCGGGGTAACGGCCACTGCCGCGGTGGTCAGCCACGCTAGAAACGTTCGGCGGTCATAGCTATGCTTGCTCCAGTATCTCGCCTGGTTTGATTTTCCCCGTCGCCAGATTGGCCGCCAGCCGCGCGTTGGCCGAGAGAAAATCGTAATCCCCGAGTTCCTTCGGCAGGGCCCAGGCAATTTTCTCAAACGTGCGAGGAATGAGCTCGCCATCCGCAATCGCCGCCGCGAAAAAGAGAATCTCCAGCTCCTCCGGTGTCTCCGCGTATTGATGCACCACGCGCTCAATGGGCGCCCATTTCTCGATCGCAGCTCCGAGTTCTTCTTCGAGCTCGCGCTTGAGGGCCTGCTCGGGCGTCTCCCCAGATTCCACTTTTCCGCCGGGGAACTCCCACTTGAGCGGAGAGGTGTCGTTGCGGCGCCGCTGTCCAATCAGCAGCCGCCGGTCACTGCGCTCAATCACCGCTGCAACGACGGTTCTCATGCCTCTCGGCACCTTAGAAACGGCCTGGCTGGGTCATCTTTGAGTCGTGCAGGCAGATTTGGTATAAGTTCTCACCCGCCACTGGCACTCGCCGCTCTCTTATCATTCAGAACCTTCCAAAGTTCCTTTGCACCCTTGATCAGTGGCGGCCCCGGCGTGTTCAACAATTCGTCGCTGATCACATGAACGCGACGATTTTGAATTGCAGGAACCTCCTGCCAGGCGCGAACTGCGTACGCTTTCTTGGGATCCGCGCGATCTCCCGCCGCCGCCCAGGCCAGCACGATCACGTCCGGCATGGCTTCGGCCACCAGCGTCTCATCCACACGCTCGCCTGCGGGAACAACCATCTCTCCGCCACAGAGACGCACGAGCTCCGCCACCCAGGGCGGGGAACTGATGCGTGGATTCGGCCACGCTTCACAATAAACACGCGACCTTGGCTCTGGCTTTTTCGGCTGACTCTCGATCTCCGCAAACTCGCGCTGCAATTTTCCCGCGAGCGCCTCCGCCGCTTTCGCACGGCCAACGATTCCTCCGAGCAATCGAATGTCGGCGTACACATCCGCGAGCGTTCGCGGATTCATTGCCAGAAAATTCAGCGGCTGTTCGAGAAGTTTGCCAACGGTTTCTTGCTTGTAGGGAACCGAGCCAATCACAAGCGTTGGCTTGAGGCGCAGAATTTCGTCGAGCGACCCCATGTGCCAGCAATCGCCCAGTTTCGGCAGGGCGCCCACCGGTGCCACGTCCGCGCACCACTTGGTCACCCCTACAAGCGTTTTGTTCGCGCCAATCGCGCACAAAATCGCGGTTGCGCTCGGAGCGAGCGAAACGATCCGATGGCCGTGTTCTGCGTCTTTTTTCATGCTCCCCCAAAAGCATAGCAGACGCGTGGCCGCGCTGCCGACGGAGCGGGGACGGAGCGGTCGCGCATTGACTCCTCTCTCGGAGTGTGCTGGACTTCGTCTTCTCGGTTTGGAGGATTCCCGTGCGCCATTCTCTTGCCATGTTCTTTTTTGCATCGGCCCTGCCGCTTCCCGCTTTTGCGCAGTCTTCTGCTGCACCAGCAAAAGCCGACGCTGTCGAATACCACGCCACGATCGACAACGCGAAATACGTCTTCGGCGTTGCGCCGCCGGTCGCGCATGTCAAGGCCGGTAACATTCTGGAAGCCAATTCGCTCGATTGTTTCGGCAACGCGCTGCAGAAACCGGGCGACAGCATGTCGCTCGTGAAGGGCGACAATCCCCTGACCGGGCCCTTTTATATTGACGGGGCGGAGCCCGGCGACACCCTGGTTATCCGCATCCTTGCTCTACAAGTCGACGGCAAGCAGGGCGTCGGCACGTTTTCTCCCGGCTTCGGCGCCGTCAACTCCACGCATTACACACCGGTGCTGGAAGCAAAGCCGCTCCCCGAGCGTATGTGGTTCTATCCCATCGACAAGGAGAAAAACACCGCCACGTTTCAAGCGCTCGATTCGGATTTCAAAGTGAGCTTTCCCGTACATCCTTTTCTTGGCTGCATTGGCGTTGCCCCTGCGAACGGCGAAGCTCGCAGCTCCATCGTGCCCGCGGAATTTGGCGGCAACATGGACGCTCCGGAGGTTTCCGCCGGCAACACGTTGTATCTCCCTGTGAATGTTCCGGGCGCGCTGTTCTATTTCGGTGACGGTCACGCCGCCATGGGCGATGGGGAAGTTGCGGGAAGCGCCGTGGAAGTGCCCATGCGTGCCCGCTTGCAATTCGAATTGGTAAAAGGGAAGAGCACGGGCTGGCCGCGCTTTGAAAACGAAAAGGAAATCATGGCCGCCGGCGTCTACCGCCCCGTGGATGACGCGCTGCGCATCGCCGTCACCGAGCTCATCCACTGGATCCACAGCGACTACGGTCTCTCGGAACTCGACGCTTACGAATTGCTTTCTAAAGTCGCCAAGGTTCATCTTACCGAGATGGTGGACCCCAATTACGTGGTCATCGCATCCATTGAGAAGAAATATCTTCCACTAAAGAAAGGGTTTGCGCCGCGATAGAAGTCGTATCCTTATTTAAGATTTAGGCGCAATCGTTGCGATCAGGAGCACGGCCGCTTGCTGGGACGAAACTAGAACGCATCTCGGCAGCGATGTTTATACTGAGGGGACTCAGGACTGAAACTCGAAAAATGTTCAGCGAAGCCGTTCTCGATCACTTCCGAAACCCGCGTAACGCCGGCGAGCTCCGTGATGCCACTGCAGCCGTCGAAGTTACGAATCCGGTTTGCGGCGACGTCCTCAGGCTCTTCGCGCGTTTCGAATCCGGCCGGATCGCCGAGGCCCGGTTTTTGTGCCGCGGCTGCACTACGTCGATTGCCTGCGCTTCGCTGCTGACCGAAGAGCTGCGCGGCCGCACGCCAGCGGAAGCCCGTGGCATCACCGCCGAATTTCTTTCCCTAGCCCTCGGTGGGCTACCGCCTGCGACCTTTCACGGCGCGCAGCTAGCCGCTGAAGCCGTCGCCGCCCTCCTGCCCCAATTGCCGTCTTCGGCGGGATAGTGCGAATGGCGATGAGATCGACCGGAACTTTCCTTAGCATCGCCCTGGAACTTCAGGGAGCTCTGCGAATCTCCTTGGCCGAGCCGCCGCAAGAGCACGCGCAGCGTTACGCCTTCGGCCTAGCCGACTCGCGCCGCAACTTCATCGACGCCTTCGTTGCTGGTCTTCAACGGGTGGCCCGCCCGTTCCACGCACAGGTTCTGAAAATACGACTGAGGCGATTTGCCGGCACGGCTTCGATGCGCCGCGCGAGCGTTCTCTTGCTCGATCCGGCTTCACGAGCGGAGTCATTCTTGACTTTAGCGGACTAGCCCTGCCGGTCCATGGCCCGATTCAACGTTTCCGGATCATTCAGGTTCAGCACGCAGCCCTCTTCATTCGTGGGGACTTCTTCCACCTCGTCCGCGTGTGCCCACACCACCGCCCGTGCACCGGTTTCCAGCGGCGCGCGCAAGAGTTCCGGATAGAGCGACGCTGAAAAAATCACCGGATGCCCGCGGCGCCCTTCGTAAACCGGCAGCACGATGGGCTTTTTTGACTTGTAGAATTGCGCGATTAATTCACCGACCAGCGCGGAGCTGATCAGTGGATGGTCAATCAAAAAAACCAACACGCCGTCGGTTCCCGCGGGCAGTTTGCGCACTGCGGCCTGAATCGAGCTCAACTGTCCTTTCTCCCACTGCGCGTTGATGATCATTTCATTGGCTTTCAGTGGCACCGCTTTGGCGATCGATTCCGCGTCCGCGCCCAGCACGACGCGCCGCACGCCGATTTCGGGACGGCTGATGATCTCCAGCAAATGCTCGAGGAAGGGCCGCCCCTGGTAGGGGAGCAGCGCTTTCGGCGAGCCCATGCGGCTCGAGGCCCCGCCGGAGAGGATGACGGCGGCCAGCATGTGTACCTTTCAGCGCTCAGTAGCGACCTTGCCTGCGGATTCCATCGGCGCCTGTCGCTCTAGCTTCAGTTTCTTGTGCTCCGCGTTGGCCGCATTTCGGCGCACGGCAACAAGCTCGGCGGTGATGCTCACGGCAATCTCTTCCGGCGACAGCGCGCCGATGTCCAGCCCCATTGGCGCATACAGGCGTTCGAATTCTTCCGTCTTGTAGCCCTGGTTCTCCAGTGCCTTATAAACGGACAGCACTTTGCGCTTGCTGCCAATCATCCCCACGTAGCGCGCTTCGGTGCGAACCGCCCATGCCAGCACCCGCATATCCTCTTTATGTCCGCGCGTAACGATCACCAGGTAGCTTGCGGCGTTCGGCCGGATCTTCTCGAAGGCTTGCTGGTAGCTTGTGAAAAGTTCCTGCGCCATCGGGAATCGCTCTTTGTTCGCAAACGCCTCGCGGTCGTCCACCACGGCAATAGCAAACCCCGCCGCGTGCGCGGCTCTCGCCACCGCCATCGAAACATGCCCGCCGCCGAACAAATACGCCACCGGCTGCGGCAGGATGGGCTCGACAAAAACTTCCAGCGTACCCCCGCAAATCAGCCCGTTATCGTAGTTGGCCTCATTGTTCAGGTGAAAAACCATTTTCCGCGGCGCTTCTTTCTGCATCACTTCCTTTGCGGCGGCCCAGACCTCCGCCTCCACGCAGCCTCCGCCAATGGTTCCCTCGATCGAGCCGTCTTCGCGAACGAGCATCCGCGAGCTCTCATAACTGGGAATCGAGCCGTTCGTGTGCACAATGGTAGCCAGCGCTCCACGCTGCCCCGCGCGCCTCATCTTTACGATTTCTTCGAACAAGTCCATCGGTTTCAGGCATTCTTCGGCGGCACAGCCGCTCTTGGCGGTGCCGCCCTGTCTCTTATTGCTTCAGCCTACGGCGCACCCTTCTTGCTGTCAATGCTCTTCGCTTTCTGGACACTACTCAGTGAGGGATGATACCGTTCAGCCTTTGCGATGGACCGAGAGGGGCCATGAAAGCGATCGTGTTTCATCGGCACGGAGGGCCGGAGGTCTTGAAATATGCGGATGCGCCGGAGCCGGCGCTCCGCGCCAATGACGTCCTGGTCCGCGTCAAGGCTTGCGCACTAAATCATCTCGATCTTTGGGTACGCCGCGGCTTGCCCAACGTGCCGATTCCGCTGCCGCACATTCCTGGCAGCGACGTGGCTGGCGAAATCGCCAGAATCGGCGCAGACGTAACCGCGATCCGCGTCGGCCAGAAAGTCGTGCTTGCGCCGCTGGTGAGCTGCGGCAAATGCACAGCCTGCCTGGCCGGCCTCGACAATCACTGCCGCCAAGCCAGCAACCTTGGCTACATGATTGACGGCGGCTCGGCGGAATTCGTTCGCGCGCCCGAAGTGAACTGCCTCGCTTATCCCGAAAATCTCAAGTGGGAAGAGGCCGCCGCGATTCCTCTCGTCTTTCAAACCGCCTGGCACATGCTCGTCACTCGTGGCGAGCTGCAAGCCGGGGAAGATGTTCTCATCCTTGGTGCAGGCAGCGGCGTGGGCAGCGCCGCCATTCAAATCGCGAAGTTCTTTGGTGCCCGCGTCATCACCACTGCTGGTTCCGAGGAAAAGCTCGCCAAAGCAGGAGAACTCGGTGCCGACCACCTCATCAATTACAAAACACAGAAAATTCGCGACGAGGTGCGCCGCATCACCGACAAACGTGGCGTGGACGTGGTGTTTGAGCACGTCGGCACGGCCAGCTGGGAAGACAGCGTCGCGAGCCTCGCGCCCGCCGGCCGTCTCGTCACCTGCGGCGCGACCACCGGCTATGACGCCAAAGTGGACTTGCGTTTTCTTTTCAGCCGCCAGCTGTCGCTGCTCGGGTCCTACATGGGCACGAAAGGCGAACTCCACAGGGTCATGAAGCTCGTCGCTGGAGGAAAACTGAAACCGGTCGTCGATCGCGTTTTCCCGCTCGCGGAAGCTGCTGCCGCTCACGCCTATCTCGAATCGAGCTCGCAATTCGGCAAAGTCGTCCTCTCCGTCTGACCGCTTTGAGAAATGCACAGGATGCGCCCGAAGTACTATTGACAGGTTTTTTTCACTCTTATATTTTGCGCGCCCATCCACCCGCAGTGACGGTCCCCAACGCTGCCATCTCCCGGTGCCCGACAATTTGTCCCTTCCATTCTCACGGAGGACCAACTCATTACCTTTCTGCGATCTCTGTGAACTAAGTCCGTTCCGGCGAGGGTGCCCGGCCCCACGCGGGTCTGGGTTGGATGTGCGCCCGGCTCCGGAATGGGCTTGGATTCTCAGGGCGCCTTATGTGTCATGCCTGGGGTAAGCGTGGGGTATCTATGTACCTTTCGGGTACTATTGACATGGATTTTGCAATCCTATAGCTTTGTAAGTATCCACCTCGGAAGTGACAGCTACCCACCCTGCCATCTCTTGGTGCCCAGCGACAGCATCCTTCTGAAATCAGGATGACGGAGTTTGCTGGCGGAGAAGGGCGTCCTCCGTGCATCCGATGAATGGACTCCGTTGGCCTTTGCCCTGCATCTTGCCGGAGCGCGGCGATTGTTGTGCTTTCCCTAAGGTCTTAGCCCATGCCGGCGAGGACGCCCAGCCCCTCGCCGGAACCTCTTCTCTCGATTTGGAACTCCGCCCGCAGGGTCTGCTATCCTCTCGGCGTCCCCTCTCAAAGGGCGGATACATCCGGCCATGGCTAGCCTTCAAGCACATCTGGCGGTCTGGATTCTCAAGTGGCGCACCAAGCGCCGCCTCAGACATTGCCGCGACTATCGCCTCGCGAGCCAGATTCTTCGTCCTCTCCCTTACAAACCTCCGGCATCGGTGCGCATCACCAATGCGCGGCTAAACGGCCTCCCTGGCGAATGGGTCGAGTCGCCAAGTTCCGCCGAACAGGTGCTCCTCTATTTGCATGGCGGCGGCTATTTCGCCTGTTCGGCCGAGACGCATCGTCCCATCACCGCCTTTTTTGCCATGCACGGCTTCCGTGTTTTCGCTCCGAACTATCGCCTGGCCCCCGAAAATCCCTTTCCCGCCGCCGTGGAGGATGCCGCTGCGGTTTATCGCGGGCTTCTTTCGGGAGAGCGTTCGCAGCAGGGCATTGTTGTTGCCGGCGACTCGGCGGGCGGCGCACTTGCGCTTTCGCTCATGCTCGCTCTCCGCGCCGCGGGCTCGCCCCTTCCCGCTGCCGCCGCGCTTTTCTCTCCGTGGACCGATCTTGCCGCCACCGGCGAATCGGTCCGCACGAACGCCCGGCGCTGCGCGATCTTCCACGGCCCGGCCATCGCCCCAACCGCTCGCTTGTATTTGGCCGACGCCGATCCGCGCAACCCGCTGGCATCTCCGCTGTACGCCGATCTCTCAGGTCTTCCGCCGCTGCTTATCCACGTTGGCGCAAATGAGACCCTGCGGGACGATTCCACGCGGCTCGCCGAAAAAGCGCGTGCCGCGGCGGTCGGCGTGGAGTTGAAGATCTGGCCGGTGGTTCCACACGTGTGGCAGCTTGCGCCCGACAAAATCCCGGAAGCCCGGCAATCCTTGCGGGAAAGTGCCGAATTCCTGCGCAGGCACGCTGCCGTGGTGAATTCAGGTGCGCTAGAATCGGGTCAACATGCCTGAGCCTTCCGGCAATTCTCACGACGCTGCGGATATTTCTGTCGATGTGCTCATCGTCGGCGCAGGCTTTTCCGGCATTTGTATGGGCATCAAGCTGCTTGAAGCCGGGGTTAAGAATTTTCTGATCATCGAAAAGAGTGAAGACCTCGGCGGCACCTGGTACGAGAATCGCTATCCCGGCTGCGCTTGCGATGTTCCGGCACATCTTTATTCTTTTTCATTCGACCGCAATCCCAACTGGACCCGCATGTTCGCCGGCCAGCAGGAGATCTGGCAATACCTGAAATCCTGCGTCGAACGTTACGGGCTCGGGCCGTACCTACGCTTTAAAACGCGTTTTTGCGAAGCCGCTTGGGACGAGGCTGCCGGTCATTGGCGCATCGCCACGAGTCACGTCTCGCGCGACAACGGCAATTTCAGTAAAACGGTGAGAATCCGCGCCCGTGTCCTGATCTCCGGCATGGGCGCGCTCCACGTCCCGCATTATCCGGAAATCCCCGGCATCGAGCGTTTTTGCGGCCCTTCGTTCCACTCTGCAGCATGGCCCTCGGAGGTGGACTTAGGCGCCAAGACTGTCGCGGTGATTGGCACCGGCGCGAGCGCAATTCAATTCATTCCGCATATCGCCCCGCGCGCCGGCAAACTCTACATTTTCCAGCGCACGCCTCCGTGGATTGTGCCGCGCCTGGACTTTGGCATTCCCGAGAAATGGCGCGAGCGCTTCCGCCGCATGCCAGGCCTCACCTGGATCATTCGCAAGTTTCTTTTTTTTGCTCTCGAATGGCGCGTCCTCAGTTTTCTTGGCGATCGAGTCGTCCGCGGGCATGTGGAAAAAATCGCGCGCAATCATTTGGAAAGCAGCGTGAGCGATCCCAGGCTGCGTGCGGCGCTGACGCCGCGCTATCAGATTGGCTGCAAGCGCATCCTGCTTTCCGACGATTTTTATCCCGCGTTTCGGCGTCGCAACGTGGAGCTGGTCACCGACAGAATTGCGGAAATCCGCGAGCGCAGTGTGGTCACGCAGGACAGCGTGGAGCGCCCGGTCGACGTCTTGATCTACGGCACCGGCTTCCACGTCACCGAGCAATTCATCGGTATGAAGCTTTTTGGCCGCGGCGGCCTCGAGATCCACGATGCCTGGCGCAACGGCTTGAGCGCCTATCTCGGCGTCAGCGTCAGCGGCTTCCCCAATTTCTTCATTCTCCTCGGCCCCAACACCGGCCTGGGCCACAATTCCGTCGTGCTCATGATCGAGGCGCAGGTCCGCTACGTGATCAAATGCCTGAGGCTCATGCGCGAACGAAACATCGGCGCCATGGAGGTTCGTGCCGAATCGCAGCAGCATTTCGCCGCCAATCTTCGCGACCACATGGCGCGCACGGTTTGGCAATCCGGCGGCTGCCGCAGCTGGTACCAAGACACGCACACCGGCGAGAACACCGCGCTGTGGCCCGGCTCCGTCATCGATTACATGCGCAAGATGCGCTCGGTTGCTGCCTCGGAATATGTCTTGAGGCCCGCTCCGCCAACGGGTTAGGGGGCACAGACCTCCACACCAAGCCCAGGCGAACGGGCGGATGTGCGAAGAACAAATGGTATCGGTCGAACGAAGTTCGAGCGCCGTGAACCTGCGGCAAAAGCGGTGCCAGACCGAGAATGTGCGAGACACCTGGCAGACTAGGGCTTCAGCACCTTTAACCACATGTCAAGGTTTGCGGCGGGGACGTTTTTGCCAGGAGCCGTGAACCGAGCTTTTGGCGGGATCGGCCGCGGGCCAGGAGAGCTAGG
>Ga0209152_10000176_pt1 | contig 33594 bp, 28 predicted proteins | sample GraSoiAngelo_107_FD_185873 | JGI IMG/M metagenome (GOLD analysis project Ga0209152, IMG submission 185873) | Grasslands soil microbial communities from the Angelo Coastal Reserve, California, USA - 14_0903_09_30cm (SPAdes) (version 2) | ecosystem: Environmental > Terrestrial > Soil > Grasslands...
AAGCTTGCCGTCGACCCCGAGCGCGAGGCCGAGCTCGAGTTCGCCTCCCGCTGGGCGACCGGTTGGCTGCACGGTGCCCGCCGTCTCGCCTCCGCTGCCGCCCGCCCAGCCGGCATCCTCCTGCTCGACTCCAGCCACGGCCAGGACGTCGAGGAGGTCTACACCCAGGCCCTCGACCTTGCCCTGCGCCGCGCCGGCTTCCGCGTCCTCGTCCTCTCCAACGAGCTCGGCGACGAGCGTCTTGACCGCGCCCTCGGCGCCCTCGACCCGACCGCGATCGTCCTCTGCGGCCCCGGCGCCGACACCCAGGGCGCCGTCAAGTTGGTCCGCAAGATCCGCGACCTCGGCTTCGTCGCCCCCCTCTACGGCTTCCGCGCCGACGGCCTGATCGGCGCCGCCGTCCCGTCCGCCGGCAGCCGCCCCAGCGAAGTAACCGGCATGCTCAACGCCGATCTCAGGCGCCGAGCGACCCAGGCTTTCGCCTAGCTCGGCGAATCAACCACTAACAGGTGCTGCTGCGGCCTCCTCGATGCCCGCTGCCGCCATTCCGTTGAGCAGCCGCGTCACTTTCTCGGTGTCGAGGTAGCCGTGGACTTCGACGCCCTTGCCCCAGCGGAGGCGGATCCAGTGGGCGCCCTGGTTGAGGTAGGGGGTGCCGTCGGCGGCTTTGCCCCGGTCGGTCCACTCGATCGCGACCGCGGTGTCCCAGGGCCAGCCGCGGACGGCGACGTCGTGGACTTCGAACTCGATCTCCGGGATCAGCCGGTAGAGCCGCTGCAGCCACTGTTCGAAGGCGGCTCGCGAGTGGCGCTCGCCGCCGAGGGCGTTGTCGCCGGCGAAGACGTGGTGGACGTCCTCGGCGAGGTCGGCGCTCACCGCCTCCCAGTCGCCGCGACTGAGCGCGGCGAAGACGCCGCGGGCCTTGCGCTTGACGATCGCGCGGTAGAGCACCTCAGGCCTCCGAGGCTCCCGCCACCGGTGGCTGCGTCGGGCCCGTCTCGCTGACTCCCCAGCGTTCGTGCAGTCGGCGCAGCGGCGCCGGTGCCCACCAGTTCCACTTACCGAGCATCTCCATCAGCGAGGGCACCAGCAGGGCGCGGATGATCGTGGCGTCGATCAGGACCGCGAGCGCGGTGCCGACGCCGTTCTCCTTGATGAAGATGATCTGCGAGGTGGCGAAGGCGCCCATCGCGACCGCGAAGAGGAGCGCCGCGGCGGTGACAATTCGCCCCGTCCGCTCCAGCCCGATCGCCACCGACTCCGATTCCGAGGCGCCGTTGTCGCGCGCCTCTTTGATCCGCGAGAGCAGGAAGACCGCGTAGTCGGTGGAGAGGCCGAAGGCGACGGCGAAGAGGAGGATCGGCATCGTCTGCTCGATCGCCCCCGGGCTCGAGTAGTCGAGGAAGCCCTCCAGCCGGCCGTCCTGGAAGATCAGCACCAGGAGGCCGAAGACGGCGCTGAGGTTGAGGAAGTTCATGATCAGCGACTTGATCGGCAGCACCACCGAGCCGGTCATCAGGAAGAGGATCAGCAGGGTCGCGAAGATCACGATGCCCAGCGCGATCGGCATGTGGCTCTCCAGGCTCGACTGGAAGTCGACGAAGTCGGCGGTGGCGCCGCCGACCAGGACCTCGGCGCCGGCGGGAGGGGGCAGGTTCCGGATCGCCTTGACCGTCGCCTGGCTGGCATCGGAGACGAACGGGTCGGTGGAGACGACCTGCACCGCGGTCACCCCTCGTTCGAGCGGCTGCGGCGGCGCCACTTCGGCGACTCCGTCGACGGTGCGCACCTCTTTCGCGAACTGAGCCGCGGCCTTTGGTCCGCCGCCTTCGACGTCGATCCAGATCGGCGTGTCGTGGTAGGGCGGGAACTGCTGGCTGACGGTGTCGTAGGCCTGGCGCGCGCTCGCGGTCTCCGGCAGCACGGTCGGGTCGACGGTGTTGAACTTGATCTGGAAGAAGGGCAGCCCAAGGACGATCAGGAAGAGGGCGCTGAGGGTCGCGACCGGCAACGGCCGGCGCATGACGAAGCGCGAGAGCCGGTACCAGAAGCCCTCCTGCGCGGGCCGCGCATCCGCCTCGGCCCGCCGCTGCAGGAACTTCGGCGCCCCGGCGTTGACCCGGTTGCCGAGCAGGGTGAGCACGGCGGGAAGGACGGTCAGGGAGATCAGCGCCGCAAACAGCGCCACCAGCGAGCCGCCGAGGCCCATCGAGTAGAGGAAGCGCTGCGGGAAGACGAGCAGGGAGGCGAGCGCCGCCGAGACCGTCAGCGAGGAGAAGAAGACCGTCCGCCCGGCGGTGGCGAGAACGCGGCGCATGGCTCCCAGCCCGGGCCCGCTCTTGGCGATCTCCTCCCGGTAGCGGGAGACGATGAAGAGGCTGTAGTCGATCGCCAGCCCGAGCCCCAGCGCCGTCGTCAGGTTGAGCGCGAAGATCGAGATCGAGCCGAATTCGCTGGCGATGCGGAGGATGAGGAAGGTGCCGACGATCGCGAGGCCGCCGATCATCAGCGGCAGGACCGAGGCGACGAGGCTGCGGAAGAAGAGCAGCGAGAGCAGGAAGAGGAGGGGGAAGGCGAGCAGCTCGGCCTTTTTCAGGTCTTCCTCGACCTGCTTGTTGACCTGCTCCTGGGCGACCGCGAAGCCGCCGACGACGACGCCGGGGTTTGAGCTCAGCTGGTCGGCGATCTCGTCGCCGGCTTCCTGCAGCTCTTTGTCCTCGGTCGCCTTCAGGGCGACGGCGAAGTAGGTCGACTGGCCGTCGCGGGAGACGAAGGCACGGGAGCCGGTGTCGTAGTAGCCGCTGACCGAGGCGACATCGGCGCGGGCGGCGACTTCGTCTTCGAGCTTCTCGACACGCTGGCGGGTCGCGGGGTCGGCGACGGGCGCGTCCTCGATCACCGCGAGCACCGCCGGCACCCGCAGCCCGGCGTCCTGCAGCTGCTCCCGTGCCTGCACGGTCTCGGTGTCGGGGTCGTCGGCGCCGTAGGGGTCGAGCCGGTCGGCGACCGAGCCGCCGACCGCGCCGGCGAGGAGGAAGAAGACGATCGCGAGCAGCCCCACCCGTTTCGCTTTGTTATTTGCCAGCCGCGCCAGGGAATCGAACATCACTCGCTCCTTTTCTCGAGAGCGGAATCCAGAAGCTGCGCTTCCATCCGCTCGCACCAATCCGCAAACCACTCGCTGAACTCGAGGCCGCCCCGCAGCACGATCATCGGGAACGGGTCCTCGATCTCGCCTTTCATCTGCTCGATCGCGCGCAGCCGCTCGTTGATCGCCAGCCGCTGCGCTTTCATCGAGCGCAAGATCTCCACTGCCTCATCCCGGGGGAGGGCGTCGGCGAAGAAGAGTTTCAGCAACCCTTCGTCGCGCATCTCGAAGGTCTGGGGTGCCTGCCGCAGCCAGGCCCGCAGCTCCTCCTCGCCGTCGGCGGTGATCTCGTAGACCGTCCGCTTGCGGCCGCCCGTCGGGACGTCGGAGCCGGCGATCAACCCCGCTTCGGCGAGCCGTTTTAGCTCGGGGTAGATCTGCCCGTAGCTGGCCGCCCAGAAGAACCGGGTCGAGTTGTCGACGACGGCTTTGATCTCATAACCAGACCGCGGCTCGTTGCGGACGAGGCCCAGAATCACGTAGGCGGTGGCGCTCAGCTGCTCCATCTCTTCACCTTATATATCCGCTTGATATATCCGCAAGTGTGATTGCGATCACTTATCTTCAGTGGCCGTGTTTTCAGCCAGAGAGGAAGGGGTGCCGGATGTCGCTTGACCAAAGCAAGGTGGGCAGGGTCGTCGCCGAACAGATGGAGGCGATCGAGAACGACTACGGCGACGACTGCGAAATCGGCGACGTCTGCACGATCGTCGAGGTGGTGGGGCCGCACGGCTCGCACGTGCGGGTGCGGAGCAGCGACATGCGCCCGCACAGCGGCCTCGGCCTGATCCGGATGGCCGAACAGGCGATGCTCGGGAACCTCGGGGGGACGGCGGAGTAGGCAGCGCAGCCAAGTAGCTCGGTTTTCCTGACTATCCTCAGGTCTCCATGTCAGGGGACGGATCCGACATCGTCGTAATGAAGTTCGGCGGCACTTCTGTGGCCGGCGCCGAGCAGATCAAACGCGCCGCGGCGCGGATCGTCGCCGCCCGTGAGGCGGGGAATCGCGTCGTCGCCGTTCTCTCCGCTCGCGGCAAGACGACCGACCAGCTGGTCGAGCAGGCGCATGAGATCTCCGACCGCCCGGTGGCCCGGGAGATGGACATGCTGCTCTCGACCGGGGAGCGGATCTCCTGCGCGCTGGCGGCGATGGCGATCCACGACATGGGCCACGAGGCGATCTCGCTGACCGGCTCGCAGGCCGGCATCGTCACCGACTCCTCCCACACCAAGGCGCGGATCATCGACGTCCGCGCCGATCGGATCTCTGAGGCGCTGCAGCAGGATCGGATCGTCCTCGTCGCCGGCTTCCAGGGCGTCTCCACCGACAGCCGTGATGTCACCACCCTGGGCCGCGGCGGCTCCGACACCACCGCCGTCGCCCTCGCGGCGGCGCTCCGCGCCAGCGTCTGCGAGATCTACACCGACGTCTCCGGTGTCTACAGCGCCGACCCGCGGATCGTCGCCGACGCCCATAAGCTCGACCGCGTCTCCTTCGAGGAGATGCTGGAGATGTCGGCCTCCGGGGCCGGCGTCCTGCAGTTGCGCTCGGTCGAGTACGCGCGTAACCACGGCGTCCGCATCCACTGCCGCAGCAGCTTCGAGGACGGTCCCGGTACCCTCGTCGTCTCAGAGGAAGAGACCATGGAGAACCCTTTCGTAACCGCAGTCACGCATTCCGACTCCGAGGCGCGGGTCACCCTGACCGGCCTGCGCGACGAGCCCGGCGTGGCCGGCCGCGTCTTCGGCGCCCTCGCCGACGCCAACGTCAACGTCGACGTGATCATCCAGAACGAGCCGGTGGGCGACGACAAACTCGCCGACCTCTCCTTCACCGTCGACCGCGCCGACCTGACGACCGCCAAGGACACGATCGCCGCCCTCGGCGACGTCTCGCTCGAAGTCCTCACCGACGAGCAGATCGGCAAGGTCTCGATCGTTGGCGCCGGCATGCGCTCGCACCCGGGCGTCGCCGCCAAGGTCTTCCAGGTCCTCGGCGAGGAGCGGATCAACATCGAGATGATCTCCACCTCGCCGATCAAGATCTCGTGCGTCATCGCGGCCGACCGTGTCAGCGACGCGGTCAACATCCTCCACAAGGCCTTCGACCTCGGCGAGGACGCGATCCAGCCCGAAGACCCGACCGGCCCCGGCCACCGGCCGACGGTCGCCGGCTGAGCCCGCGGAGGCGCGGATGAGCGACGGCTACAGAGTCGGAGTGCTGGGCGCGACGGGCCTCGTCGGCTCGACGATCATCGAGCTGCTGGGCAGCCGCGGTTTCCCGGTCGCCGAGCTGCGGCCGCTGGCATCGGAGCGCTCGGCCGGAAAGACGATCGAGTTCGGGTCGAAGGTGCTGACGGTCCAGGCTGTGAGCGAGGAGTCGATCCAGGACCTCGACCTCGTCCTCTCCTCGGCCGGCGGCTCGGTCAGCGCCGAGTGGACTCCGAAGATCGTCGCGGCGGGGGCGACCGTGGTCGACAACACCAGCTACTGGCGCATGCACGACGACGTGCCGCTGGTCGTCTCCGAGGTCAACCCCGACGCCCTCGAGGGCCACAAGGGGATCATCGCCAACCCGAACTGCTCGACGATGCAGATGGTCGTCGCCCTGAAGCCGCTCTACGACGCTGCCGGGATCGAGCGCCTGGTGATCTCCACCTACCAGGCCGTCTCCGGGACCGGCAAGGGAGCGATCGACGCGCTGCGGGCCGAGGCGCGCGCCGTCGTCGGCGGCTACGACATGCCCCCGGCCGAGATCTATCCGCACCAGATCGCCTTCAACGTCCTCGCCCAGGCGGGCAACTTCCCCGAGGGGGACGATCACACCGACGAGGAGCGCAAGCTGATCAACGAGACCCGCAAGATCCTCGGCGACGCCGAGATCAAGGTCAGCGCCACCTGCGTCCGCGTCCCGGTCGAGACCGGCCACTCGGAGACGGTCAACGTCGAGACCCGCGAGCCGCTCGACCCCGAGCGGGCCCGCCAGCTTCTCGCCGCCGCCCCCGGCGTGACCGTAGTCGACGACCCCGCCGCCGGCCGCTACCCGATGGCGATCGACGCCGCCGGCAAGGACGACGTCTTCGTCGGCCGCATCCGCCGCGACCCCGGCAACGAGCGCGCGCTCGACATCTGGGTCGTCTCCGACAACCTGCGCAAGGGCGCGGCGACCAACGCCGTCCAGGTGGCGGAGCTGCTCATCCAGCGCGGGCTGCTCGCTCGCGGCTGAGCCGCCGGAGAGCGAACGGCGCCACCAGCGTCGTCAGCACCGCCATCCCGACGACAACCGCAAACAGCTCCGCGTCGACGACTCCCTCGGCGGCGCCGATCGAGGCGACGACGATCCCGACCTCGCCGCGGGGAACCATGCCGACGCCGACGATCGCCGCTTCGTGGCGTCCGAGGGGGCGCGCCGCCAGGTAGGCGGGGACGAGCTTGGTCGCCGCCGCGAGGATCGTGATCAGCGCCAGCCACCAGAGGGCGTGGCCGTTGAACAGGGCGCCGAGATCGAGCTCGATCCCGATGAAGGCGAAGAAGAAGGGCGGGAAGAAGGAGTAGAGCGGCTTCACTTCTTCCTCGATCGAGGACTGGTCTTTGGTCTCGGCGACGATCATCCCGGCGAGGAAGGCGCCGATCAGGGCAGCGAGCCCGATGCTGGCTGCGAAGGCGGCGAGCCCGAGGCAGAGGAGCACCGCCGGCAGCAGCGGCGACTTGGCAAAGCGCGGCGCCTCCAGCAGCTGCGGCTGGCTTCGCAGCAGCCGCGTCCCCCCAAGCGCGACGAAGGCGACAAAGGCGACCGCGACCGCCAAGGCGAGGAGGATCTTGCCCGCATCGACACCGCCGTCGGCCGCCATCCCGACCGCGACCGAGAGCAGGAGCAAGGCCAAGATGTCGTCAACGACGGCGGCGCCGAGGACGGTCCGGGCCGCTCGCGTCCGGGCGATGCCGAGGTCGAGGAAGGTCGCCGAGGTGATCCCGGCGCTGGTCGCCGCCAGCGCCGCACCGAGGAAGACGCTGGTGTCGGTGTCTTCCCCGAGCGCCAGGCCGACGCCGATTCCGGCAAGGAAGGGGACGATGACGCCGGCGGTACCGACCGCGCCGGCGATCTTGCCGACCGCCCTCATCTCCGAGAGCCGCGTCTCCAGGCCCACCCAGAAGAGCAGGAAGACGATCCCCAACTCCGAGAAGACCCGCAGCACCTCGCCGACCTCGACCAGCCCTAAGACCGAGGGCCCGACGATCACCCCGCCGAGGATCTCGCCGACGATCGCCGGCTGCCGGATCCACTTGAAGACCTCGTCGCCGACCTTCGCGGCGAGCAGCACCACAAAGAGGTCGGTGAGGACCGAGGCGGTATCGGCGGCGGCTATGGGAAGGGCGGGGGTGAGGTCCAAGGCGCTTTCGGGGTCGGCTACGCGGGTGCCGACCAGTCTTCCCGGCTCACCTGACGCTCAGGCTATCCAAAGTCTCAAAGGTTTTTGAAACCTATAGGCAATACGTAACATTTTGTCTGCTAAAGTCCTCAGCATGGAGAGCAGCCGCGCTCAATGGATCGACGCCCGCCTGGATGACTTGGTGGGGCGGATTGACAGGCTCGAATCGAAAATAGATGCGCGCTTCAACTCGCTCGACGCCAGGTTCGACCGGCTGCAGCAGACGTTGATCGGCTCGATGGCGAGCGTGATGCTCGCGTTTGCAGCTCAGATCATCTTCGGCTAGGCCGCTGCGCCGGCAGTAAGCCGCTCCTCGACCCAGCCGGTCGAGGCGATGTGCTTGCTCATCCCCAGCTCCTTCGGCTCGGCGCCGAGGGCGAGGCCGACCAGCTGCGGCAGGTGGAGGACGGCGAGGCCGAGGTCGCGGTTGACGACCTTGGCCGCCTCCGGCTGCTGCATGTCGAGGTTGAGGTGGCAGAGCGGGCAGGGGGTGACGAGGCAGTCGGCGCCGGCGTCGATCGCGTCGCCGACGTGGGTGCCGGCCTGGCGCAGCGAGGTCTCACGGGCCATCGTGATCACCGGGAAGCCGCAGCACTTGCGGGCGCCGTCGTACTCGACGCCGGCCGCGTCGTCGGTCGTCCCACCGAGGACAGTGGCGTCGAGCGGCCCCCGGCAGGCGTACAGGCTCGTGTGGCCCCCAGAGACGACCAGACCGACGCACGGGTAGACGTCGCGGTCGGGGTGGTGGTTGTAGCCGAGCCGTTCCTTCGGCCGCACGATGTAGCAACCGTAGAAGGGACCGACGCGGAGGCCGGTGAGGGGGCGGACGACCTGCTCGCGCAGGCGGTCGAGGCCGTAGTCCTCGACCAGCAGCCAGAGGAAGTTTTTGTTGGTCCAGCCGCCCTCCTCGCCCTTCTCGTAGGAGAGGCCCTGGCCGGAGAGCGCCTCGTTGACGTGGGCGCGGTAGGCGGAGTCGGCGTCGAGGCGCTGCTGGCACTCCGACTGCGCGCCCTGGCAGGTCGAGCAGATGTTCATCATCGAGAGGCCGGTCTGCTGGGCGAGGGCGAAGGTACGGGCGTTCAGGGTGTCGGCCAGCTCCTGGTTGTGCTCGGCGATGACGCCGGCGCCGCAGCAGTTGGCGCGGTCGAGTTCGACTAGCTCGATCCCGAGCTTCTGCGCGACCAGCGCCATCGAGCCGTGCAGCTCGGGCGTAAAGCCGCGGGAGACGCAGCCGGGCCAGTAGGCGACCTTGATGTTCTCAGCCATTTTTGACCTCCTGCGAAGTCTCCGGGTCGGTCGAGCGCTCGATGCCCTTCTCCACATCGTCCTCCGCGAGCTCGCCCTCCTCGCCCTTGATGTACAGGTTGAATTCCTCGTTGTGCTCCTCGGCGTGGGCGTAGATCGCCTTCACGTCGTCCTGGTCGGGGAGCTTCGGGTGGACGCCGGGGATCAGCTTGTGAAGCGAGCGCATCTTGCCCGTTTTGATCCCGCGGATCGCCGTCGGGATCGAGCCGAGCATTTCCCGGATCGCCCGTTTGCTCGGTTTCAGCTTGCCTTTGACGCCGGGCGCGAAGGACTCCTGCAGGAGCAGGGACTCGTCCAGGGTGCCCTTCTTTTCGATGATCTTGACGAAGGCGATCTCGTGGTCGTGACCGCTGTTGGGGTCTTCGATCCCCTCCTCGCCAGCCTTGCGGCGCAGGCGCATGATCTGGTCCATCGGCGCCACGCCCTTGGGGCAGGCGTCGATGCAGCTGAAGCAGTGGGTGCAGTCGTAGATCCCGTGCGGGTCGTCGGCGAGGTCGTGCAACCGCTCGTGGGTCTCGGCGTCGCGCGGGTCGCCGACGAAGCGGTAGGCCTTGGCCAGCGCCGCCGGGCCGATGAAGTCGGGGTCGGCTTCCATCGAGAGGCAGGAGGAGACGCAGGCGCCGCACTGGATGCAGGCCATCGACTGGGTGATGTCGATCATCGATTCCGGCTCGACGATGTACTCGCGCTCGGGCGGCTCGCCGTGCGGCAACAGCCACGGGGTGACGCGGCGGATCTTCGTCCAGTGGGTCGACTCCATGTCGGTGATCAGGTCCTTGATCACGGGCATGTTCCCCATCGGCTCGATCACGATCGAGTTGCCCTCGCCGCCGGAGCCGGTGGCGCTCGCCTGCTTGTCGGCCAGCTCCTGGGCCTCGCCGATCTGGGTCTTGCAACCGAGGCCGGACTGACCGTTGATCTTCATTCCGCAGGAGCCGCAGATCGCGGCCCGGCAGGAGCAGCGGACGGCAAGGGAGCCGTCCTCGCGGTCCTTCGCCTGCAGCAGTCCGTCGAGGACCGAGAGCGAGGGATCGAGGTCGACGTTGAACTCCTCCCAGTACGGGCCCTCGCCGCTCTCGGGCTGGAACCGCCGGACTTTGATCGTGTAATCGGCCATTTAGTAGGTCCTCTCTTGCGGTTCCCACTGGGTGATCGTGACCTCTGAGTATGAGATCTCGGGTCCGTCGTCGGTCAGCTCGAGGTCGATGTGTTTGAGCCACTCCTCGTCGTTTCGCTCCGGGTAATCGGTGCGGTACTGGGCGCCGCGGCTCTCCTTGCGCTCCAGTGCGGCGACGCAGGTGCACTCGGCGTTGTCGAGCATGTACCCAAGCTCGATGGCGGCAATCAAGTCCTGGTTGAAGACGCTGCCGTGGTCGTCGATGTAGGCGGTCTTCGCCTCCTCCTTGAGGCGTCTCACGATCTCCAGCGCCTCGGTGATCCCGGCCTCGTCGCGGAAGACGGCGACTTTGGCGTCCATCGTCTGCCCCAGCTCGAGCTTGATCTCGGAGATGCGGCGGCCCGAGCCCTTCTCGCGGCTGACGATGTCGGCGATCATCGCCTCCTCGTCCTCGAGCACCTTGCGCGAGATGTGCGAGTAGTCGGTGCGCTTGGCGCGGGCGGCGGCGTCGCGGCCGCTGCGCTTGCCGAAGATCAGCGTGTCCAGAAGTGAGTTGGCGCCGAGGCGGTTGCCGCCGTGAACCGAGACGCAGGCGGTCTCGCCGGCCGAGTAGAGGCCGGGGATATCGGTGCGGCCGTCGACGTCGGTCTTGACGCCGCCCATCGTGTAGTGGTTGCCCGGCTTGATGTGGATCGGTTCGCGGGTGATGTCGACGCCGGCGAAGTCGCGGCCGACGAGGACGATCTCGCGCAGCGCCTCGTGGACGCGCTTTTTCGGCACGACCGTGATGTCGAGCGCGACGGTGCCGTCGGGGAAGCCGCGGCCCTCGTTGATCTCGGTCTGCTCGGCGCGGGAGACGACGTCGCGCGACGCCAGCTCCATCTTGTTCGGCGCGTACTTCTCCATGAAGCGTTCGCCGTTGGCGTTGAGAAGGTGGGCGCCCTCGCCGCGGGCGCCCTCGGTGATCAGGAAGCCCTTGCCCGCCAGCGTCGTCGGGTGGTACTGGATCATCTCCATGTCCATCAGCTTGGCGCCGGCCCGGTAGGCCATCGCGATTCCGTCGCCGGTGCAGATAAGAGCGTTGGTGGACGGCTTCCAGACCATCCCGTTGCCGCCGGTGCAGAGGATCACGCTCTTCGCCTGGAAGAGCTCCATCGAGCCGTCGGCGACGTTGCGGGTGACGACGCCGCAGCACTCGCCGTTCTCGTCGATCGCGAGGCTGCTGCAGAACCACTCCTCGTAGCGGGCGATCTGCTCTGAGTACTTCATCAGCTGCTCGTAGAGCACGTGCATTATCGCCTGGCCAGTGATGTCGGCGACGTAGTAGGTGCGGGCGGCGGAGGCGCCTCCGAAGGCGCGGGTGCCCAGTTTCCCTTCCTCGTTGCGGTGGAAGGTGACGCCGAGGTGCTCGAGGTGGAGGATTTCCTCCGGCGCCTCGCGGGTCATGATTTCGACCGCGTCCTGGTCGCCCAGGTAGTCCGAGCCCTTGATCGTGTCGAAGGCGTGGGACTCCCAGGAGTCGCCCGGGTTGAGCGCCGCGTTGATGCCGCCTTGGGCGGCGTTGGAATGGGAGCGGACCGGGTGAACCTTGGAGATGATCCCGACCGATACGCCTTCCTCGGCGGCGGCGAGAGCGGCCCGCTGGCCGGCGAGTCCGGCCCCGATTACGAGAACGTCATGGGATGGCACGGGGGCGGATGCTATAGCGGGAAATCCCGAGCACGTAGTCGGGATTCGTCACTTTGTAATTCGTCACTTACAGCCAGCTTTTGCCCAGCCGGCGGACGGCGGCGTCCGAGAGGGTGATCGCCCGTTGGAGGGTGTCGAAGTTGACGTTCTCGGCGGTGTCGTTAGGCCAGTGGTAGCGACCCGGCTGCTTGTGGTCGGTGCAGCTGCAGAGGGCGACGGTTTCGTAGCCGGCGACCCGGGACTCGAGGGCGTCGGTGCCGTTGTAGGTGCGGAGGTTGGGGTAGAGCCAGATGTCTAGCTCCTCGGCGAGCCCCTCGACGAAAGCGAGGGCGCGGGGCGGGTAGTCGCGCATCTTCAGGAAGCCCTCGCCCTTGAGGGCGAGCAGGTGGGTGGCGCCGAGGGTCTCGAGGCAGAGGAAGAAGGTGCTCTCCCGCGGCAGCGAGTCGAAGTGGCGCTCACCGAAGGCTTTGATCCCCTCGCTGAAGCTCTCCTCCGAGCCGGTGGAGAGGAGGATCACCCGGATTCCCTGCGGCGGCTCGGCGAGGAAGCGCTGCGCCAACGCCAGCAGCGCGACGACGGCGGTGCCGTTGTCGTTGGCGCCGGGGACCGACTTGCGGACGCCGATGTCGGTCATCGCCGCGACCGAGCCGAGGCCGAGGACGAGGCCGATCTTGCTCAGCAGCTTGCGGCCGGTGGCTGCGCCGAGGGCGGCCAGCAGCGGCCCGCCAACCACCGGCGCCATCAGCGGCGGGCTGGTGTCGGTCTTCTCGGTCAGCCCGTAGCGGGCGGCAAGCTCGGGTATCGCGGGATGGAAGACGAGGCCCGAATGGGCGGCGTCGTGGTGGGAGATCAGCACGACCGTGCGCTCGGCCTCCGGGTCGCCGAGCTCGCAGACGACGTTGTAGGTGGTGCGGCGGGGGAGGAGGAGGCGGCGCAGCCGTCGCTTCCCCGGTGGGAAGTCATCGGCGATCCCGGCCGCGCCGAGGGCTCCCAGGAGCGTCCCGAGCAGGCGTCGGCCGCGCAGCCCGGCGATCGCGCCGAGCGCTCCCAGGGCGGCGCCGATCCCGAGCGGCCACCAGTAGGTGCCGTGGGCGTCCTCGGCCTCAATCCGCGCCTCGGCGCCGAGCTCGGCGAACTGCGCGACCAGCCACTCGGCCGCCTGCCGCTCGCCGTCGGAGGCGGACGGACGCTCGATCCGCTCCAGTTCCTCGAGGCGCTCGCGCAACCAATTCACTTCCTCGGCCATGGTTTCGGAACCTAGCCGCTTACCATGGGCAGATGTTCGGCGGTGGGCAGATCACCCTCTTCCACTTCCGCGGGATCAAGGTCACCGTCGATTGGTCCTGGTTCATCGTCCTCTTCCTGGTCATCCTCTTCATGGTCGGCTTCTTCGAAGACCTGCTCGGGGAAGGAGGGAGCACGCCTTTCCTGCTGGCTTTGCTCAGCGCCGTCGGCTTCTTCGGCTCGATCCTCTTGCACGAGTTCGGCCACGCGATCGTTGCGATGCGCAACGGGATCGGAATCTCCAGCATCCAGCTCTGGATCTTCGGCGGGATGGCGCGGATGGACCGCGAAGCCGACTCGCCCGGGACCGAGATGAAGGTGGCGCTGGCCGGGCCCGCAGTCACCGCCTTGATCGCGATCGTCCTCGGCGTCGGCGGGATCGTCGCCTCCGGCTGGACCGGGTTCCAGGAGGCGGTCCTGCTGGAAAGTCGCTCCGACGTCTCCGGTCCGATGGCGCTGGTCGCCTGGCTGGTGACGATCAACATCCTCATCCTCGTCTTCAACCTCCTGCCCGCCTATCCGATGGACGGCGGCCGCGTCGCCCGCGCGATCGCCTGGAAGCGCTCGGGGAACCGCAACTCGGCGACCCGCTTCGCCGCCAACCTGGGCCGCGTCTTCGGCTACCTCTTCATCGCCCTCGGTCTCGCCTGGGCCTTCAGCGGCAACGCCTTCGGCGGCATCTGGCTGGCCCTGATCGGGATGGTGATCAACGGCTCCGCCCGCGGCGCAGCGATGCAGACGGCGCTCGGGAGCCGCATCGGCGACGTCCGCGTCGCCGATGTGATGGATCGCGAGCCGGTGACGATTCCCGGCGACCTCAGCGTCGAGCGGGCGCTCGACGAATACTTCCTCCGCTACCGCTGGCCCTGGTTCCCGGTGGTCGACGCCGGCCGCCGTTTCCTCGGCCTGATCGAGCGCGACCGAGCCGACGAGGTCCCGGAGATCTCCCGCTCCAACTCCCACGTCTCCGAATATGTAGACCACGACATCGGTCTCTACGTCCGCGACGACACCCCCTTGGACGCCCTCCTCGCCAACCAAAACCTCCGTCGCCTCGGCGCGCTGATGGCAGTAGACGCCGAAGGCCGGCTCTCAGGCGTGATCACGATCGAGCAGGTGGGCCGAGCGCTCCGCAACGCCACGGCGCGCTAGCCGAACGCAGTTGTCCCCGGTATCCGGGGACAAACTTCCTTCGAATTAGTTGAGGGGGCGGTGCCGCTCGATGATGCGGCCGAAGTCGGTGCCGGCCGGGAGGGTGCCGAAGGCCTGGCCCCAGTCGCCGGAGAGGCGGGAGGCGCAGAAGGCGTCGGCGGTGGCCTCGTCGCCGTAGCGGACGAGGAGCGATGCCTGGAGGGCGAGGGCCATGCGCTCGACTACGCGGCGGGCGCGGAACTCGATCGTCTCGAGGTCACCGGGCAGCTCCTCCCGCAGCGAGGCGGTGAAAGCCTGGAGGCGCGGCTCCGCCGCTGCGCCCTCGCCGACCTCGGCGAAGAAGGCCTCCAGAGAGGCCGGGTCCTTGACCATGGCGCGGAGGACGTCGAGGCACTGGACGTTGCCCGAGCCCTCCCAGATCGAGTTCAGCGGGCTCTCGCGGAAAAGGCGCGGCAGGCCGGACTCCTCGACGTAGCCGTTGCCGCCGAGGCACTCGAGCGCCTCGCCGGCGTGGGCGACCGCGCGCTTGCAGATCCAGTACTTGAGGACGGCGTTGGCGACCCGCTTCAGATGCGCCGCCTCCTCGTCGCCGGCGATCGCTTCGTCGTAGGCGCGGGCCAGGCGCAGCGCCGAGATCGTCGCCGCCTCGGACTCGATCGCGAGGTCGGCGAGGACGTTCCGCATCAGCGGTTGCTCGACCAGCTCGCGGCCGAAGACCGAGCGATGGGACGCGTGGTGGATCGCCTGGGCGACCCCGGCCCGCATCCCGGTGGCGCCGCCGAGGACGCAGTCGAGGCGGGTGTGGTTGACCATCTCGATGATCGTCCGCACCCCGGCGCCCTCCTCGCCGACGAGCCAGGCGGAGGCGGCGTCGAACTCGATCTCGCTGGAGGCGTTGGAGCGGTTGCCGAGCTTGTCCTTGAAGCGCTGCAGGCGGAAGCGGTTGCGCTCGCCGTCCGGCGTCCAGCGCGGGAAGAGGAAGCAGGAGATGCCGCCATCGGCCTGAGCGAGGACAAGGAAGGCGTCGCACTGCGGGGCCGACATGAACCACTTGTGGCCGGTCAGCTCGTACTCGGCACCCGGGCCGCCGCCGTTGACTGGGCGGGCGACGGTGGTGTTGGCGCGAACGTCGGTCCCGCCCTGCTTCTCGGTCATTCCCATCCCCGCGAGGGCGCCCTGCTTCTGCGGCGCCGGCGCGTTCGTCGGGTCGTAGGTCGCGGAGAGGAAGCGCGGCTCCCACTCCGCGGCGAGCTCCGGCTGCGTCCGCAGCGCCGGGATCACCGAGTAGGTCATCGAGATCGGGCAGCCAATCCCGGCCTCGGCCTGCGACATGCACATGAAGGCGGCTCCCCGAGCGACGTGAGCGCCCGGCCGCGGGTCCTTCCAGGGGGAGGAGTGAAGTTCGAATCCCACCCCGACGGCCAGCAGCTCGTGCCAGGAGGGGTGGAACTCGGGGACGTCGACGCGGTTGCCGGAGCGGTCGTGGGTCTTCAGCTTCGGCCCGTTCTCGTTGGCAAGTCGGCCGAGCTCCTGGGCCGCCTCGCTGCCCGCGTACTCGCCCGCCGCCGCGATCCGCTGCAGGTCCCACTCCGCGCCCTCGCGCTTGACCGCCTCGACCAGCACGATGTCGCTCTCGAAGACGTTGTAGTCGACCAACGGCGGTGGCTGGTTGGCCACCTCATGGGTCCGCCCCGTAGTCGGCTGCTCGACCGTCGTCACGGTCCGATTCTCGCAGAGAGGTTGAAACTGCATCAACTTTTCCTCCCGGCGCCGTGGCGGTCTCTGCGCCACCGCAAGGGATCGTGAGAGGTCGTCGCCTGTCGAATGGTGCATTAGACTCCAGCCGCCCATGAGGCAGCAGGGACAGGCGGGCGCTCGGTATTTCTGTGCGGATCCTCAGGCCATCAAGCCGATCTCGGTGACGGTGCCGGTGGACTACGCGGGGGGCAGCTTGGTCTTCGTTGATCTGTGCTCAGATTTCCCGGGATCCGAGACGCTGGCGAACTGCTTCGAGAGGAACAGCTTCGCTTACGCGACCGCCGACCTCATCGTCCTCCGGGGCGCCGACTGGCACTTCGCCGAGCGGATCGAGACCACCGACGAGGTGCGGAGCCAGGTTCGGGAAGATCAGGGGGTTCTCTGCCTCGTCGGGGCCGCGGAGGCCGGCGGGGGTCCCACGGTGATCCGCCCTTCGTGGGCGCCTCCGATGCGGGAGGAGCCGAGCCTGGAGGACCTGCGGGCAATCGAGATGTACGGGCTGTTGGTCGGCCGGAAGGCGATCCTGGAACCAACGACCGGCCACTACGAAATCAGCAGCGGGGCCCACGTCCGTCGCTATGTCCGGCTTCGGAACGCGCTCGAATCCCCCCGCGACTGCCATCGGATTTGCGACTGGATCCTGCCCTCGATCCCCGACGGAGCGCAGATCATGATCGCCCATCGTGGCCTCGGCGTCCTCGAGGCGACCCTTGAGGCGTGCCTCATGGCCAGGTCGAAGGGCAAGGCCGAGGTGCACCGGCTTCCGCGCTATGACGAAAGCGAGGCGCGCGACTCGCGCGTCCCGGCCTCGATGAAGCCGGATGAATCGCGGGACCAGGTGATCGTGATCGGCGTCGACACGCGCGCCGGCGACCCCCTGCGCCCCGGCGGCGAGCGCGAGAAGGCGCTCAACCGCTTCGGCTTCGCGGGGGCGGCGAAGCTGTGCCTGGTCGACACCACCTGGCCGGACCCCGCGACCGACGCCTTCGTCCACGTGCCGATCGAGCGTCATCACGCCTCGGAGTGCGAGTACTGCAAGGTCGCGGCCGAGGGGGAACGGGTCCTCCAGAAGATCGACGTGGACGACGAGATACCGGAGCCGGTGGAAAAGCGCCGGACCCAGGTCAAGGTGAGCAAGTCGGGAATGCGGGAGGTCAGAGAGCTCTGGCAGGCGATAGACCGGACCCTCGCCGCGGCCGTACACGCCTCCGAGCGCTACGAGCATCCTGGGACGAGGGCGATGCGCCGCCATCGCGCGGTCGACATCGAGGTCGGCAAGCTCCTCGGCAACCCGAAATTCCGCGGCCAGTGCCAGGAGAAGCTGGCGCAGGCCCAGACGGAGGATTGCCTCGTCCTGATCCCGGATCAGGAGTGCGCCCCGGCGCTGAAGGCGCTGGCCGAGGCGGCTCTCCCGCACCCGAAGACCTCGGTGCACATCGTCCCCCGCCTCGATCCTGCCGCCGAGGTCGGTCCTTCCCTGAAGAAACGCGATCGGATCCTGCTCCTCGACGACATGATCGCCTCCGGCGCGACGATGGGATGGCTGTTCGAAGGGCTGAAGGTCCACCTCGGCACGGCTCGTCTCTCCGAAGTGGAGTTGAGCGGCTTCGTCGTTCTCGACTGCTCCCCCACCGACGACGAGCTGAACGCGGTCCGCAACCTCTTCTGGCCGGGATCCCGCGGTGGGCCTCGCTTCACCGCGTGCGAGCGCGTCCGACTTCCGCACCCCGACGACCGCTGCCCCTGGTGCGAGGAGCGCGAACGCTTGAAGAACAAGACCCGGCCGGAGCTGCACGACGCCCATTCGGAGTACTTCACCCGCAGGATCTCCGAGCTGGAAGAAACGCCCCTGTGCCGCATCTCACCGGTTAGGTCCGCGCCGACCGAGGTCGACGGGACCTTCGCCGGCGACATCTCCGCCTCGACCGCGTTCGTCCGCTGGGCCTCGGCTCTGCAGACGCACCGGGCCGAGGTCCAGATCCCGGGAGAAACCCAGCCGCCCAGCTATTACGTGGACGCCGGCTTCATCGTCTCGACCTGGCGGGACTGGCCTCAGTGCGGGGGGATCCTGCGAACCGCCAGCGAGAGCGAGCTCCGCTACACCTCGCAGGAGCAGAGATTCGAGCGCGAGTGGAAGAAAAAAGCGAACAAAATGGAAGTAGCCATCCTCGCGGAGTTCGGCTGGGCCGCCTTCGAAGAAAAGCTCACCGCCCCTTCCGTCTCGCTGGTGCTGAAGACGCTCGAGGAGCGGGCCGCGGAGGACGAGGCGATCGCCGCCCTCGCCGCCATCCTCGCGCCCCAGGCGCTGACCGCGAAACGCTGATCTAGGCCGCGAGCGCGTCCTGCCGCCGGCGCGCCGAGGCCTCCGGGGCGGTGAGAAGGTCTTCGACTCCCACCTGCACCGTTGCCATCGTGTCTCCGCACGCCGTGAGCGAGAGAAAGGTCGGATAGGCGCAGAGCAGCACTCCGTCTTCCGCCCGGACGTCAGCGGGGAACTCGAGCTGGCCGGCCTCAGACGGCCCGAGCAGCAGAGCGCCGGTGTGAATCCCCCCCACCGGGGCCCAGCCGCGACGGGGATCCTTCAGCATCAGGGGCTCTTGGACGGCGACGTAGCGAGCGCCGAGCTGCAGCCACTCGAGCCCGCTGACGATCCCGATCGGAGGAACGTGCTCTTGGCCCTGGAAGCGCAGCTGGAGGCAGCTGAACGCGTGGTCGACGAACACCGGTGGCCGGCGCGAGGTCAGCTCCACCTCGGCGAGGGGACCGGATTCCACCAGCTCGGAGGCCGGGAAGGGCGGTGGGTCAGCGGCGTGTTCCATGGCTCTTCATCGGCAGGGGGGCTTCGAAGCGCGAGTGTTCCATCTGGCTCTGATGGAAAAGGGATCGGCTGGAAGCCGAAAATGCGGCTTGCAGCTGTCCATCTCACTCTCCTCTACTTGTCGTCCCCACCCGCTCACAGGCGAACGCACCGGCGGCTCGGGGTCAAGGGCCGGCCCGCGTCGATAGCATCGCCCTCGGTGCCTGCGGACTCAAAGATCAAGGTCGAGAACCCGGTCGTCGAGCTCGACGGCGACGAGATGACCCGGATCATCTGGTCGTTCATCAAAGAGCAACTGATCCTCCCTTACCTCGACGTCGAGCTCGAGTACTACGGCCTCGGGATCGAGAGCCGCGACGCGACCGAAGACCGGATCACGGTTGAGGCGGCGGAAGCGATCAAGCGCCACGGGGTCGGCGTCAAGTGCGCGACGATCACCCCCGACGAGGCCCGCGTGGAGGAGTTCGGCCTGAAGGAGATGTACCGCTCGCCGAACGGGACGATCCGCAACATCCTCGGCGGCGTCATCTTCCGCGAGCCGATCGTGATCTCGAACATCCCGCGGCTCGTCCCCGGCTGGACGAAGCCGATCGTGATCGGCCGCCACGCCTTCGGCGACCAGTACCGCGCCACCGATCTGGTGGTGCCGGGCGAGGGGACGCTGACCCTTACCTACACCCCGAAGGACGGCGCCGAGCCGGTCGAGCTCGACGTCTACGACTTCCCCGGGGGCGGCATCGCGATGGCGATGTACAACCTCGACGACTCAATCCGCGAGTTCGCCCGAGCCTCGATGCGGTACGGCCTCGACCGCGGCTTCCCCGTCTACATGTCGACCAAGAACACGATCCTCAAGCGCTACGACGGCCGCTTCAAGGACCTCTTCGCCGAGGTCTACGAGGCGGAGTTCAAAGACGAGTTCGAGGCCGCCGGCCTCACCTACGAACACCGTTTGATCGACGACATGGTCGCCGCCGCTCTGAAGTGGGAGGGCGGTTACGTCTGGGCCTGCAAAAACTACGACGGCGACGTCCAGTCCGACACCGTCGCCCAGGGCTTCGGCTCGCTCGGTCTGATGACGAGCGTGCTGATGAGCGCCGATGGCAAGACCGTCGAGGCTGAGGCCGCGCACGGAACCGTCACCCGCCACTACCGCCAGCACCAGCAGGGCAACCCGACCTCCACCAACCCGATCGCCTCGATCTTCGCCTGGACCCGCGGCCTTGCCGCGCGCGGCCGGATGGATGACACCCCCGAGGTTTCCCGTTTCGCGGAGACGCTCGAGCGCGTCTGCGTGGAGACCGTGGAAAGCGGGAAGATGACGAAAGACCTGGCGCTGCTGGTGGGTGGCGACCAGGAGTACCAGACCACGCAGGAGTTCCTCGCCTCGATTGACGAGAACCTCCAGCGCGCGATGGCTTAACGGCCTTCCCCACCTTCCAAACCCCCGACTCCGAGGAGAGGATTCAGTGAGCACCACCCCTGTCAAGGTCACCGTTACTGGCGCCGCCGGCCAGATCGGCTACGCGTTGCTGTTCCGCATCGCCAGCGGCCAGATGCTCGGCCCCGAGACGCCGGTCGAGCTCAGCCTGCTGGAGATCCCGCCGGCGATCAAAGCCGCCGAGGGCACCGCGATGGAGCTCGACGACTGCGCCTTCCCGCTGCTCAGCAGGATCGACATCACCGACGATCCGAAACAGGCCTTCGATGGCTGCAACGTCGGCCTTCTCGTCGGCGCCCGCCCCCGCGGCCCCGGCATGGAACGCTCCGACCTGCTCGAGGCCAACGGCGGCATCTTCAAGCCGCAGGGCGAAGCGATCAACGCCGGCGCCGCCGACGACATCAAGGTCCTCGTCGTCGGCAACCCAGCCAACACCAACTGCCTGATCGCGATGTCGAACGCCCCCGACGTGCCGCGCGAGCGATTCACGGCGATGATGCGCCTCGACCACAACCGGGCCAAGACCCAGCTCGCTAACAAGCTCGGGAAACCGGTCAGCTCCGTCACCAACATGACGGCCTGGGGCAACCACTCGGTCACCCAGTACCCCGACCTGGTCAACGCGCGGATCGATGGCGAGAAGGCCTGGGATGCGGTCGACGATGAGGCTTGGATCGCCGATGAGTTCATCCCGCGGGTGGCAAAACGCGGCGCTGAGATCATCGACGCCCGCGGTGCCTCCAGCGCTGCTTCGGCCGCCAACGCGGCGATCGACCACATCCACGACTGGGTGCTTGGCACCCCCGATGGTGACTGGGTCTCGATGGGAGTTCCCGCCGACGGTTCCTACGGAATCGGCGAGGGGATCGTCTGCGGGATGCCGTGCAGCTGCAGCGGCGGCGAGTGGAACATCGTCCAGGGTCTCGAGGTTCCTGACTTCTCACGCGAGCGAATCGATCGCAGCGTGATGGAGCTGCAGGAGGAGCGCGACGCCGTCAATAAGCTCGGACTGGTCTAGATAGTGGAGAAATCTTCAGTGTTGAACTGGAGGTAAAAGCAAAAAAGAGGCCGGCATCTGCCGGCCTCTTTTTTTGCAGTAACGGTGGTGCTCAGCCGCCGGCTGGGTAGTACTGGCGGCCGTCCTTTTTCACCCTTCCCTCTTTCTCGAGGTCACCGAGGACCCGGTAGAGGTAGTTGGGCTTGATTTTCATGTTTTTGGCGACGTCCGAGGCGCTGATGCCGGGCTGCGCCTCGATCAGTTTCACCGCCTGGTCGCCGCGGGTACCGCCGCGGCGTTTACGGCGGCGACGCGGCGCACCGCTGCCGGTGCTGGTGGAGCCGGATGCGGCTTTTTTCGAGCTGCCACGGGGGCGGCCCGGGCGGCGGCGGCTACTTTTCCCGCCCAGCTCCGCAAGGGCGCGCTCGAGGCGCTTGCGCTCCTCGTCGAGGTCGGCGAGGCGTCGCTCTACGAGCTGCCGAGCCTCGTCGAGCACGTTGTTCGTGGGGGGCATCTAGTTCCTTTCCATCCAAAGTTAAAAATACCCGGGCGTCCAGTCTGCCAGAGTCACCCGAACTGTGACAGTTAGGTGCGGCAAATCAAGGGGATTATTCGTCTTTGCTCAGCGGACTACCGCTGAGCGCTAGTCCCTGTACTTGCTGCGCTTCTTGGGATACGTGCGGAAGACGTGATCCCAAATTGGGGAAGAGACGCCGTAGCCGTAGCTGTGGTCCTGGAAGTGGTGGCGCATGTGGTGTTCGCGCAGGCGCTTGCCGAAATCGGTCCGCGGGACAAAGTGGTGCACGTAGTAGTGCGTGTAGTCGTAGAAGAGGTAGCCGAGGATGAAGCCGGCGAAGACCGGGAAGGCGGCGTCGCCGAGGATCGCCCAGAAGGCGAAGAAGAAGAGAGCGGCGAGCGGGATCGAGACCGACGGCGGCATTACCAGCCGCATCTTGTCGTTCGGGTGATCGTGGTGGACGCCGTGGATGATGAAGTGCATGCGGCGGCCGAAGGCGTTATCGGGCTCCCAGTGGAAGACGAGCCGGTGCAGCCAATACTCGGTCAAGGTCCAGACGCCGACCCCGGCCACGGTCAGCAGCGCCAGCTGCCAGGCCGCGTAGCCGCGATCGACCCCGATCCACTCCATCGCCACCACCACCGGCAGGAAGATCGCCGCCGGGATCGCGGGGTGGACGCGGGAGAAGAAGTTGAGGAAGTCGCTCTTGAAAAGTGGGGGAGAAGCGGAGAGCTTCTCGGTCCTGGAATGACTCTCCATCGCTCTCGATATTAGCGCTGGGCACCCGCGTTCCCGCAAGACGCAGGGAAGCTGTGACGAAGCTGTTTCAAAGAGGTAGCGATTTGCGGAATCGGCCCCGACGCTTACCCGGCGTCGATGCAAACATGCGCCTCGTGCCGCGCAAGCCAAAGCCGCCGACGTGTGAGGACTGCTATTTCCGCAAAAATCTCCTCTGCGCCCTTGAGCTGAACGAGGCCTGCACGACCTTCCGGCCGAACCGCCCCGAGGGCCTGATCCCGCCCCGCCAGCCGGTGCTCCTGATGCGTGCACCGCGTTGGGCCTCGCGCCCGGCCTAGTCGCCCAGCCGCCATCGGCGCATTATGTTTTGGCGCGATGCCCCGCCGGGATCTTTACGTCGACTGGAGCCGCACCCGCTACGTGACCCGCCGCGAGAGCGGGTTCTCGCCCAACATCGACGTCTACTACTGCGGCGAACCGCAGCGGGCGATCGTCAAAGTTGACCTCGCCGGGGTCAAGCTCTCCGAGGTCGGGATCGAGGTCAGCGGCCGCCACCTGGCGATCATCGGCGAGCGCCACGTGCAGGAGACCGAGGGACGGGTCTACCAGCAGGTGGAGATTCCCTCCGGCCAGTTCCGCCGGGTCGTCGAGTTCCAGGTCGAGGTCGACGCCGAGGCGGCCAGCGCTACTTATGAAGACGGCATCCTGCGAATCGAGCTGCCGCTTCGCGATCCCTCCGAGACCACGCGCCGCGTCCCAATAGGGCGCAAATGAGCAAACACGAGTCAATCCTGACGGAGGGCGCCCCGGTCCTGGAAGTCGTCGACTCCCCGCTCGATGCCGAGGACGCGATCCGCGCCAGCCAGCCCCTGCCTGAGGCGCTGCCGGTGCTGCCGCTGCGCGACACCGTCGCCTTCCCGGAAACGCTGGCGCCGCTGGCGGTCGTCCAGCAGCGCTCGATCCAGCTGATCGACGACGTTCTCGGCACCAACCGGATGCTGGTGATGGTCGCCGCCCGCGACCCCGAGAACGAGGAACCGGGCCCGCAGGACCTCTACGACGTCGGCGTCGTCGGCGCCGTCGCCCGCATGGTCAAGGTCCCCGATGAAAGTCTCCGCGTCCTCGTCCAGGGGATGCAGCGGGTGAAGCTCGGCGGCTACGTCGCCGAGCAGCCCTACATGGTCGCCCGCATCTCGGCCTTGCCGGACGTGGTTGAGCCGAGCGCCGAGCTCGAGGCGCTGAGCCGCAACGTCCAGCGCACCTTCTCGGAAATCATCGAGCAGATTCCCTACCTGCCGGAGGAGCTGCAGATGGCGGTCGCCAACATCGACGACGCCGCCGCTCTCGCCCACCTGATCGCCGGGGCCCTGCGGATTGATACCGCGGAGAAGCAGCGGCTGTTGGAGGAGGTCGACGTCGCCAAACGGCTGCGCCACCTCTCCCAGCTCCTCGCCTCAGAGCTCGAGGTCGTCCAGCTTGGCACCCAGATCCAGACCCAGGTGCAGTCGGAGATCGATAAAGGGCAGCGCGAGTTCTTCCTCCGCCAACAGCTGAAAGCGATCCAGGATGAGCTCGGCGAGGGCGACGAGCAGCAGGCCGAAGTAAATGAATTGCGCGAGAAAATCGAGGCGGCGAAGCTGCCCGAGCAGGCGCTGAAAGCGGCCGAGCGCGAGCTCTCGCGCCTGGAGAAACTGCCGCCGGCCGCGGCCGAGCACGGGGTCATCCGCACCTACCTGGAGTGGCTGACGGAGCTGCCGTGGTCAGTCGAGACCGAGGACAACCTCGATCTCAAGCACGCTCGCGAGGTCCTCGACGCCGACCACTACGACCTCGAACGGATCAAGGACCGGATCCTCGAGTACCTGGCCGTGCGCAAGCTCAATCCCTCCTCGCCGGGCCCGATCCTCTGCTTCGTCGGCCCACCCGGCGTCGGCAAGACCAGCCTCGGCAAATCGATCGCCAAGTCGCTTGGGCGCGAGTTCGAGCGGATCTCGGTCGGCGGCGTCCGCGACGAGGCCGAGATCCGCGGCCACCGGCGCACCTACATCGGGGCGATGCCAGGGACGATCATCCGGGCGCTGCGTGACGCCGGCTCCCGCAACCCCGTGTTCATGATCGACGAGATCGACAAGATGGGTGCCGACTTCCGCGGCGACCCCGCCTCGGCGATGCTCGAGGTGCTCGACCCGGCCCAGAACGACAGCTTCCGCGACCACTACCTCGACCTCGAGTTCGACCTCTCCGACGTCGTCTTCATCGCCACCGCCAACGTGCTGGACACGATCCCGGGGCCGCTGCTCGACCGCATGGAGACGATCGAGCTCGCCGGCTACACGTTGGAGGAGAAGCGCCAGATCGCCCGCCGCTACCTGGTCCGCCGCCAGATCGAGGCGAACGGGCTGAAGCCCTCGCAGATTGAGTTCGCCGACGCGGCGCTGACGGCGATCGTCGAGGAGTACACCCGCGAGGCCGGGGTCCGCAACCTCGAGCGCCAGATCGGCACCATCTGCCGCAAAGTCGCCCGCGACGTCGCCGAGGGCAAGGCCAAGGGCAAGGTGAAGATCTCCGGCAAAAAAGCGCGGGAGCTGCTCGGCCGCCGCCGCGTCTTCGCCGAGCAGCGGCGCCGGACCAAAGACCCGGGTGTGGCGACCGGTCTCGCCTGGACGCCTACCGGCGGTGACGTCCTCTTCATCGAGGCGACCTCGATGCCGGGCTCCGGCAAGCTGACGATCACCGGGCAGCTCGGCGACGTGATGAAGGAGTCGGCGCAGGCAGCGCTCTCCTACGTTCGCGGGCACTGCAGTGACGTCGCCCCCGGGGTCGAAGACGACTGGTTCGCCAAACACGACATCCACATCCACGTGCCCGCCGGCGCCGTGCCCAAGGACGGCCCCTCCGCCGGGGTGGCGATGACCGTCGCCCTCTCCTCGCTGATCAGCGGCCGCGCCATCCACAACGACGTCGCGATGACCGGCGAGGTGACGCTGACGGGGCAGGTGCTGCCGATCGGCGGCGTCAAGGAGAAGTCCCTGGCGGCGCAGCGCGCCGGGATTAAGACGGTGATCCTGCCGAGCCGCAATGAGGGGGACGTCGCCGAGATCCCCGACCACGAGCTCGGCAAACTCAAGTTCGTCTACGTCGATGAGGTCTCCGGGGCCCTCGACGTCGCCCTCTCTTAGTGCGCAACCGCTCGCGCGCCTTCTGGATCGTCGTCGGGCTGACCGCCCTTGGCGCCGGCCTGCGCTTCGCCACCCTCGGCGTCCAGGCCTACCACCATGACGAGATCGTCACCGCCAGCCGAGTGCTGCGGGTCGGCTTCGGCCACGCGATGGACGCGGTCGGGTTCTCCGAGTCGGCGCCGCCCCTCTACTACGCGCTCGCCTGGCTCTGGACCCAGGTGGCGGGGACGGGGGAGTGGGGGCTGCGCTCGCTCTCGGCCGTCGCGGGGGTGGCGACGATCCCGGTCGCTTACCTGATCGGCCGGGAACTGCGCGGGGAGCGCGCCGGGGTGATCGCGGCGGCGCTCGTCGCCGTCAACCCGATGCTCCTCTGGTACTCCCAGGAGGCCCGCGCCTACTCGCTGCTCGCACTCTTCTGTGCGCTTGCGCTCCTCTACTGCGTGCGGGCGATGGAGTCCGAGCGCCCGGAGGAGAAGCGCGACTTCATCCTCTGGGGCGTCTTCTCGGCGCTGGCCCTGGCCACGCACTACTTCGCGGTCTTCCCGCTCCTCGCCGAGATCCTGCTGCTGGCCCGCCGGCGCGGGCGGGCGATTCTCCGCGGCCTCTGGATCATCGGCCTGGCGGCGCTTCTGCTGGCGCCGCTGGCCTACCACCAGATGTCCTACGGCCACGCTGAATGGATCGGCAAATTCAGCCTCGGGCACCGCCTCGGCGAAACCGCGATCACCTTCACGATCGGGGAGATCGGCGACATCATCGGCCGCGCCGAGCAGGTCGGCCCGGCACTCGTGCCGCTGGCGCTTATCGCCGTCGCCTTCGTCCTGCTGGTCTGGCGAGGGAGTCGCGAGGAGCGACGCGGGGCGGCGATCCCGCTCCTGGTCGGGATGACCGCGATCGCGATCCCGCTGCTGCTGGCGCTCGGGCCCGGCGGCAAGGACTTCGTCCTCTCCCGCAACCTGCTGCCGGCACTGGTCCCCCTTCTCGTCGCCGTCGCTGTCGCCCTCACGGTCGAGCGCGCCCGCCGCCTTGGCACCGCGGTCGCGGTCCTCCTCGTCGTCTACTCGTTCGGCTTCAGCGTCCATGCCAGCACCGACCCCGAGCTGCAGCGCCCCGACTGGGAGGCGGTCGCCAAGCACCTCGGCGAGCCCGACGGGCCGCGGGCGACGGTCACCTGGGTGATCGGCGAGGCGCCGCTCCGCTACTACCTCTCGACCGGGGCGATCCAGCTCAAAGCATCGGAAGGCTACGACTGGCTGGTCCGCGAAATCACCTTTGTCTCGATCGGCGAAGCGCCGCCGCCGCCGGCGCGCCTGCTCGGTCCGGGCTTCCGCGAAACCAGCCACGAAGAGGTCGGCGAGCTCTTCATCCGCCGCTACCGGGTGAGCGGTCCGGAGCTGGCGCCGCTGCGCCTGCGAGGCCTCCGCCACGCCCAGACGAATTTTCGAAACAACGGCGTGCTGTTGGACGGTGTTGGCCCCGGTTGATCCCGGGTAAGGGCCAGAGAGTTATTCTGGTGACGGCTACGGAACCCCAGTGAGGAGATGGCATGAGCAAGACGAAAACCGCGCGCGCCGGTGACATCTATGAGACCGCCCGCGAAAACCCTTATGTGCAGCGCCTGATGGAGGACGAAGAGCTCCGCGACAGCCTCAAGGACGCCTTCGAATCAGCCAAGAGCGCCTACGGCCGCGCGACCGGCAACGGCAAGGGCACGGTCAAGGCCGTGACCAGCGACAAGAAGGTCCAGAAGGACCTGCGCAAGGCTGCCGAGAGCCTGCAGGAAGCCTCCGAGAGCATTCGCAGCAAGCCGAAGCGCCGCAAGGGCGGAATCGGCCGCCTGCTGCTGATCGCGATCATCGGCGGCGCGATCGCCCTGGCCGTGAGCGAGGGTGCCCGCAAGGCCGTGCTCGACGCGCTCTTCGGCGCCGAAGAGGAGTTCGAGTACACCTCCACCACCAGCATCAACGGCTCCTAGCCTGACGGGCTCAGGAACCGCCATGCTGCGTCCTCCCTCGCTTGTGTGCAGAGCACACGGCGCTCACTGCGTCCTTGCCTGGCGGCCCCTGAGCCCGTCAGGTCGGGGACTAGACTGATCTGGGATGGAGGCTGCGACCAAAGAACGGGAGCTGAGCGGCGACAAGGCGCAGCGCATCGTCGACGCGATGCGGGATTCCGTAGCCCGGCGCGGCGCCGCCGGCTCCACCTTTGAGCATGTCGCCCGCGAGGCGGGCGTCAGCCGCGGCCTTCTCCACTACTACTTCGGGACGAAGGAGCGGCTGCTGGTCGAGGTCGTCCGCCGCGACACCGAGCTGCGGGTTGATCGTCTCGACGAGCGGCTGGCCGGGGCGAAGACGGTCGACGGCGTGCTCGACGCGCTCGTCGCCAGCCTCACCGACATGATCGAGAACGAACCCGGGTTCTTTCTCCTTCTCTACGAGCTCTTCAGCGCTGGCCGCCGCAACCCTGACATCCAGCGCGAGGTTGGCCAGCTCTTCGAGAAGACCCGCTCCCATGTCGCCGAGGTCCTCCAGAGCAAGGAAGAGGAGGGCGTGCTGAAGCTGCGATTCGCGGCCGAGGACGTCGTCTCCTACCTCTTCGCCCTCGGCGACGGGTTCGCGCTGCAGGCCCTTTCGGATCCCACCCGCGACACCACCGGCGCTTTCGCCGTCGGCGTTGCCTCGGCGCGCTACCTGCTCGGCTCCGAGTAGCGGCGCCTACAGCCAGCCAGCGCGCTTGAAGCGCCAGTAGAGGAAGACGCAGATCGCGAGGACGACGGCGAGCACGGTGGGGTAGCCGAAGCGCCACTCCAGCTCGGGCATCGTCTCGAAGTTCATCCCGTAGATGCCGGCGACCATCGTCGGCACGGCGGCGATCGCGACCCAGGCGGAGATCTTCCGCATGTCTTCGTTCTGGCGCATCGAGACTTGCGTCAGGTTCGCTTCCAGGGCACTGTCGAGGAGCTGGCGGAAGTTCTCGATCCGGGTGGCGACCCGGCGCAGGTGGTCTTCGACGTCGCGGAAGTACTCGTGCAGCGCCTGCGGGATCACCGTCCCCTCGGCCCGGCAGAGCTCTTCCAGCGCTTCGCCGAGCGGGACCGCGGCGGCCTGGAACTCGAGCACCTCGCGCTCCAATTTGTAGATCCGCTCGGTCGGGTTCTGGCCTTCGCCGAAGACCTGCAGCTCGACTTCGCGCACGTCCTCGTCAAAGCCGTGGCCCGCTTCCATGTAGCGGTCGACGACGTGGTCGCAGATCGCGTAGAGGACCGCGCCCGGCCCTTTCTCCAGCAGGTCGGGCCGCCCCTCGAGCCGCTCCCGCACCTTGGCCAGGTCGGCGTTGCCGTGGCGGACGGTGATCACAAACCCGGGGGCGACGAAGACCGAGAGCTCGCCGACTTCGATCACCTCCTTCGGGTCCACGTACCGGGCGGTCTTCACCACCACGTGGATCGTCTCCCCGTACTCCTCGACCTTCGGCCGCTGATGCGCCCGCACCGCGTCCTCAACCGCCAGCTCGTGCAGCCCGAACTCGGCGGCGATCGCCCCGAACTCCTCCTCGCTCGGCTCGACAACACCGATCCAGACGAAGGTCCCCGCTTCGGAGGCCGCCTCGCCGGCGCGCTCCAGCGACAGCTCGCCCTCCCGCCGCCGTCCCCCCTCGTACGCCGCGCAGTCGACGATCATCGGCTCAGGGTATGGGTTGCGCGTGACGGCGCGCACGGAGTGATGCGGGTCACAGACCCGGGTCCCGCCGCCGCGGGAGGCTGGCAGAGGCTCAACCCGGCGACGAGGAGGTTCTGGCTGTGAAAGACGCGATGAGGTCACTGGCGCAGGTGCTCGGCAGGCGCCGTCGCTGGGTCGTCGGTGGGTGGGTGCTGATCGTTCTTCTGGCCTTGCCCTTCGCCTCGAAACAGACGGACCACTTGACCGGCGGCGGGTTCGACGTTCCGGGCAGCCAGTCGATGAAGGTGAGCGAATCGCTGCAGGACGACTTCGGCTCGCAGGCGGACGGGATCGCGGTGGTGCTGAAGGCGGAGCCGGATGCGAGTGCGGCCGATCGGGCGGCTGCGGTGGCGCGGGTGCAGGACGAAGTGGCCACGCTCGATGACGTCACCTTCCCCGCCCCGGCGGCCAGGCAGGCACGGCGGCAACTTCTCGCCGGTGAGGACGTAGTTCTGGTGCCGTTGCGCAGCGACCTCTCCTCCGACGAGTTGATCGACCCCGCCGCGACGCTGCGCGAAGACCTGGAACCGGGTTCGGCAGACGCCGGCGTCACGCCCTATCTGGTCGGGCAGCCGACGATCTGGGCGGGGATGCAGGAAATCTCCAAGGAAGATCTCGCCAAGGCCGAGGGGACCGGGTTCCCGATCGTCGCGATCATCCTCCTCGTCGTCTTCGGCTCCCTCGCCGCGGCGGCTCTGCCGCTGGCGCTCGGCTTCGTCAGTGTCCTCGTCACCGGGGCGCTGATCTACTTCTTCTCGCTGCAGCTGGAGACCTCGGTCTTTGTCACCAACATGGCTTCGATGATCGGGATCGGCGTCGCCGTCGACTACTCGCTCTTCATCCTCGCCCGCTACCGCGAGGAGCGCGAAGCCGGGCGCGAGCCGGCGGAGGCGCGGGCGCTCTCGCTCTCTACCTCCGGCCTCGCGGTCACCTTCTCTGGCCTCGCCGTGATCATCTCCCTGGCCGGGCTCTGGATGGTCGACAACCAGGCGCTGCGCTCGATGGCGCTAGGCGCGATGACCGTCGTCGCCGTCTCGATCTTGACCGCGACGACGCTGCTGCCGGCGCTGATCGCGATGCTCGGCGACCGCGTGTTGCCGGGCGGCGTCGTCGGCAAGGTCGAGCGCTTCTTCCAGCGTCGCTTCTACCGCCGGCGCACGCCCGAGCAGGCGGCGGCCGGGAAAAACCGCTTCTGGCGCGCCTGGACCGAACGGGTGATGGCCCGACCGTGGACGGCGATCGTCGGCGTCTCCGCCGTCCTCCTCTTGCTCGCGAGCCCGCTGCTCTCGCTCGAGACCGGGACCGAAGCCATCGCCCAGTTCCCCAAGGACAGCGACGTGCGGGTCGGCACCGAAATCGCCTCCGAGCAGCTCGGCGGCGGCACTGACCCGGTCCAGATCGTCGCCCGCTTCGACGGCCCCGCCAATGGTGAGGACAAAGCCGCAGTCGTGGGGTTCATGCGAGATCTCGAAGGCACGACCGGTGTGGCCGGGGTGGGTGTGCCCGCCTACACCGAGGACGGCGGCAGCGTCCTCGTCCAGGCGACCCCGAGCGCGCCGAGCGAGTCGGATGCCGCTGTGGCCCTGGTCGACCGTCTTCGCGACACCGTCGTCCCCGCCTCGGTGCTGGCGCAGCAGGCCGAAGTCAACGTCGGCGGTGAGACCGCGCGCGGGGAGGACGTCCGCCAGCAGGTCAGCGGCTCGATGTGGAAGATCATCCTCTTCGTCCTCGCGCTCAGCTTCCTCGTGCTGATGGTGATGCTGCGCTCGCTGCTCTTGCCGCTGAAGGCGGTGCTGATGAACCTGCTCTCGATCGGCGCCGCCTTCGGCGTCCTCGTCGCGATCTTCCAGTGGGGGTGGTTCGACGGCTTCCTCGGTTTCGAAAGCCAGGGGGCGCTGGACACGATCAACATCCCGCTGATCTTCGCGATCGTCTTCGGCCTCTCAATGGACTACGAGGTCTTTCTGATGTCGCGAATCCGCGAGCGCTACATGGTCCATGGCGAAAACGAACGCGCCGTCGCCGAGGGCCTCTCGACCAGCGCCCGCACGATCTCCTCGGCGGCGCTGATCATGACCTCGGTCTTCGCCGTCTTCGTCCTCACCGGCGTCCCCTCGATCAAGGAGCTCGGCGTCGGCTGCGCCGTCGCGATCGCACTCGACGCCACCCTCGTCCGCCTCATCCTCGTCCCGGCGGCGATGAAGCTGATGGGCAACTGGAACTGGTGGTTCCCGAGCTGGCTCGATCGGGTGGTCCCGGACTTCAGCTTCGAGGGCGGCTCGGGTGAGCCCGAGCCTGAGGGTGCGAAGGCCTGATCTGGCTGCCCGGCCAATAGGATGGCTGGGTGATCCCGGGTGGAGACGACATCGCTTTTGCCGGCGCTGCGCGGCAGGCGGAGATGGTTCGGGCGGGGGAGGTCTCCCCTAAGGAGCTGGTGCAGCTCAGTCTTGACCGGATTGCGCGGCTTGATCCTGAGCTGAACGCGTTTCGGAAGGTCTTCGCCGAGAAGGCGTTGCTGGAAGCCGAGCAGGCTGAGGCGCGGATCAGGGCCGGCGACGAGCGGCCGCTGCTGGGGGTGCCGATCGCGATCAAGGACGAAGTCGACGTCGCCGGGGAGATCAACACCCATGGCACCGATGCCTTTACCGAGCCGGCCAAGGCCGACGCCGAGTTCGTCCGTCGCCTGCGCGAGGCCGGCGCGATCATCGTCGGCTTGACGCTGCTGCCGGAGATGGCGATCTGCGGGTTCAGTGAGTCTGCGACTTATGGGGTGACGCGGAACCCCTGGAACCCACAGCGGACGCCCGGCGGCTCGAGCGGCGGCTCTGGTTCGGCGGTCGCCGCCGGGCTGGTCCCAATTGCCTCCGCCGGCGACGGCGCCGGTTCGATCCGCATCCCCGCCGCCTCCTGCGGCCTCTTCGGGCTGAAGCCGAGCCGCGGCCGCGTCCCGCTCGACCCCAATCTCGAAGGTTGGGGCGGGTTGGCGGTGGAAGGTTGCCTCAGCCGCTCCGTTCTCGACACCGCCCTCTGGCTCGACGTCGTCTCCGGTGGCTCCCGCGAGCCCGAGGCGCCGCCACCGCCCGAGCGCCCCTTCGTCGAGGCCGCGAAGACGCCGCCCGGCAAGCTCAAGGTCGCCTGGTCGACGAAGCCGCCCCGCGCAGCGGCGCCACCCACCGTCGACGAAAACGCCAAAGGCGCGGTCGCCGACGCGGTCGACCTGCTCAACGGCCTCGGCCACGACGTCTCCCGGCGCGACCCCGACTGGGGCAACATCGGTAACAACATCACTGCCCGCTTCCTCGGGGGCGTCGCCGAGACGGTCAAGGCTGTGCCCCACCCCGAGCGGCTGGAAAGCCGCACCCGCGGCTTCGGCCGGCTGGGCGGAATGCTTCCCAACGGCCTCTACGAGAGAGCCCGCAATGAGGGCCGCGCAGGCGATTCCGCCCGCGTCAACGCGATCTTCGAAGACCACGACGTCCTCCTGATGCCGGTGATGGGCGGGACGGCGCTGCCGATCCGCCGCTGGGAGGGCAAGGGCGCCCTGCAGACGGTGCTGGGGATGAGCCGCTTCTATCCCTACTGCGTCCCCTGGAACCACCTCGGCAACCCGGCGATGGCTGTTCCCGCCGGGTTCTCCGCCGAGGGGATGCCGCTCTCGATCCAGGTCATCGGCCGCCCCGGCGAGGAGGCGACGCTGCTCTCGCTCGCCGCCCAGATCGAGGCCGAGCGGCCCTGGGCGGACCGCCGGCCGCCGATCTCCTAGAAGCGCGGCGCTCCGCGCCGCATCCCTAGCCGAAGACTTTGCGGAACCGCGCCAGGTCGCGGACCTTGCCGCGGGGGCGGATCCGGCGCTGCAGCATCATCTTCAGCTGGTTGGCGTCCGGTTTGCCGGCGGCGATCCAGTCGGCCCAGCTGGCCTCGATGGTGACGTTCGGGTTCGGCGCCTGGCCTGGCTCGGCGCGGGTCGAGCCGTTGTCGAGGACGAGGTGCCACGGCTGCGCATCGGTGAACTGCCACTGCAGGACGAAGGGCTCGCCGTTGGCGGCCGCCGGGTCGGCGACGCGGCTGATCAGGTCGAAGTAGAGGCGCTGGATCTCGGGGTCCTTGCTTGGCGGCGGGCCTTCGGGCGAGCCGATCACGCCGGCCATCATCATCTCCACCTGGCGCTCCGCCACCTCCCGCTCGTCCTCGTCGGGTGGGAAGGGGAAGACGCCCGGGGGGAACTCCTCGGTCGGGAAGCCGATCGTCCGCCAGCGCTGGCGGATCAGTTTCATCCCGAAGGCGTAGATGTCCTCAAGGGAG
>Ga0209152_10000183_pt1 | contig 32918 bp, 34 predicted proteins | sample GraSoiAngelo_107_FD_185873 | JGI IMG/M metagenome (GOLD analysis project Ga0209152, IMG submission 185873) | Grasslands soil microbial communities from the Angelo Coastal Reserve, California, USA - 14_0903_09_30cm (SPAdes) (version 2) | ecosystem: Environmental > Terrestrial > Soil > Grasslands...
GGACGTCGAGATCCCCGAGCAGATGCAGCGGGCGATGGCGCGCCAGGCCGAGGCCGAGCGCGAGCGGCGGGCGAAGATCATCAACTCCGAGGGCGAGTTCCAGGCCGCCCAGAAGCTCACCGACGCCGCCGACATCATCAGCACCAACCCGGCTTCCCTGCAGCTGCGCTACCTGCAGACGCTGCTGGAAATCGGCAGCAACCAGAACACGACGGTCGTCTTCCCGCTGCCGATGGACGTGCTCGAGCCATTCGTCGGCAAAGGCGCGGCCAACCGGGCCGAAGGGGGCGAGCGCCGGCCCCGTCCGCCCGCCCCACCGGAGCCGCCGCCGGTCGACGAGCCCGACCCAGACGACCTTCCCCCCTCCCGCTCCTGAGCGCGCCCGAGGTACGCATCGACCAGCTGACGGGGCTGAGGACGATCCTCGCCCCGGGTCGGGCCGCCCGCCCCGACAGCTTCAACCCGCGCGCGAGCGAGCCGAAAGGGCCCGACAACTGCCCCTTCTGCGAGGGCCGCGAGGACCGGACGCCGCCCGAGCTCTACGCGACGCGGCCGGGAGGAGGCGAGGCCGACTCCCCCGGTTGGACGACGCGCGTGGTGCCGAACCTCTATCCCGCGCTCGGCGACCCGTCGCGTGGTTCCTTTCAGACGGCCAGCGACCGAAAGGAACCACAAGCCGGGGGGCCTGCCGCCGACGCCGGGGCTTTCTCCAGCGCCGGCGATCCGCTGCTGGCGAGCAGACGCGCCGGCGAACCGGATCTCTTCTCCTCGCGGCCGGCCGAGGGGGCGCACGAGGTGCTGATCAACTCGCCCCAGCACCTCACCGCGATGGCCGAGCTCTCCGACGAGCAGTTCGCCGCGGCGGTCGCCACCTGGCGCGAGCGGATGCGCGCTCACTCGGACGCTTCCTACCTGCAGCTGATCGTCAACGAGGGCGGTGGCGCCGGCGCTTCGCTCGAGCACACCCACGCCCAGCTCTACGCGCTGCCATTCGTCCCCGCCGCCGTCGCCCGCGAGCGCGAGCGGGTCGGCGCCTATGGCGAACGCACTGCCGGTGGCGGGCTCCTCAGCGACGTCCTCGTCGAGGAGGTGCGCCGACAGGAGCGGCTGGTGGCGATCGACGATGAGGCTGCGCTCATCTGCCCCTGGGCCTCCCACTCCCCCTTCGAGCTGCGGGTGATCCCGCGCCGAGAGGCGGCCCGCTTCGAGGAGGATGAGGGCGGCGCCGCAATGATCCGCACCGCTCTCCGCGCCCTCGCGACCCTCTTCGACGGCGCCCCCGAGCTCAACCTCTGGGTCCGCACCGCCCCCCGCGGCGCCGAGCAGTTCCACTGGCACGTCGACATCGCCCCGCGTCTGACGATCAAGGCCGGCTTCGAGCTCGGCACCGGGGTCGACATCAACGTCTATCCGCCGGAGAAGGCAGCCGCCGACCTCAAGGAGTGCCTCTGATGCCGCCGACCGAACGACCGATTCCGCGCTTCATCGCCGACACCACGCAGGAGGGGATCCCGCACGGGCGCTTCGCCGAGCGGCTGCGGGAGGAGTTTGCGAAGGCGATCGACGAGGTTGGCGATATGCCGGCGGGAGTGGAGTTGCCGGCGGAGGTTGACTGGTATCCGGAGCGCGCCTGGGGCGGGCGGGTCTGGGTGCCGTGCTCGATTAAGACCGAGAGCGAGGAGGGCCGACTGGAGTTGTTCGGTCACGTCTCCTACGTGCAGCCCCCCGAGGGTGAGCCAAACGACTTCGAAGCCAAGGCCGACTTCACCGACATCCTCGCCGAGGACAACGAGGACTGGCGGATCGACCTCAATGACGACGTCGTCGGCCGCTGGCGCGGGGAGAACGGCCGCTCCGGGGCGGTAACCCTGGTCTGGGGCCGGCCGCTGGTCCGCGGCGCCGTCGCCGCCACCGCCGTGCTCGAGAGCGAGACCGTCGACCAGGAGCTGATCTCGCAGGGCCGCTTCACCCTGATCGCCCTCGACGCGCTCGAGGGCTACGGCGACGAGATCTTCATGGAAGTGAAGCTCTGGAGCCGCCGCGCCGACGAGCTCGCCTCCGAGACCCTCTACGCCTGACCGAGCACCTCGACAGGCAGATCGACGCCCGACCGCGCCAGCCGCGCATCGAAGGTGAGCAGGGTTTCGCCCAGCATCAATGCAAGCGATAGGTAGATCGCATCGTAGAAACTGAAGTTGTCGCGCAGGTCCCAGGCGACGTGGATGAGATTCTCGTGCTCGACCCGGCGCAGCGGCAGGTCGTTGATCGCCCAGATGGCCTCTCCGGCGGCCTCTGCGTCTATATGGCCCAACCGCGCCTTGCGACGCAGAGCGTGACCCACCTCGGCATCGATTAGATGCGGAGCCCATAGGACGTGCTCTTCGGCCTCCAACCGCTCGTCGAGGAGGGCGTCCTCACCGCTGAGGTACCCCACCACCACCGACGCGTCGACAACCGCCATTCAGTCACCCCGCGCTTCGCGGATGATGTCGACCGTCTGCTGGATGGTGCCGGTCGATTTTCGCCCCCGCGCGTCCCTCCTCGCCGCGATCTCGCGGATCGTCGATTTGCGCGTCCGCAGGCCGAGCTCTCGCTTGATGTAGTCGGACATGGTCATTCCCGCCGCGGCAGCGCGGATCTTCAACTGCCGGTGCAGGTCGTCCGGGACATTCCTGATCTGGATCATTTTGGACATGTGCACTACATTATCCCGTGCGGTGGACATGTCGACTGCGGTGACTGCTCTCATGCAAGGGATCCTGCCGAGCAATTCCGCACCTGTGGCGCGCTCTTCGAGCCAATTTCGACATACCTCCCTCAAAAAAGCGAGAATTCGCCCAGGCCCCGATAGCTCAGCTGGATAGAGCGATCCCCTCCTAAGGGATAGGCCGCTGGTTCGAATCCAGCTCGGGGCATTTCCTGCAGGCTTTCTCCCGCGACCCCGCGACTTTTGACCTGGCGGGGCGGTTGTACCGAGAGTGCTGCCGGTGACCTCGACGCGCCGCTCCGCCCGCCTGCTCCTGATGGCACTGCTGCCGATCCTCGGCTTGCTGACGGCTGGGCCCCAAGTGGGATCTGCGGCGGCGAGGAGCGTCAGCTTTGAGGGCCGTGCGGTCAAGGTGCCCGAGGGATGGCGAGTTATCCGTCTTGCCGAGCATCCGCGGCTTTGCGTGCGGCTCGACCGCCGCGCGGTGTACCTCGGGGCGCCCTCCGCGCAGCAACGCTGCCCCGCCGACGCGATGGGCCGGCGCCGGGCGATCCTGGCCGAACCGCGCCTTGCGAAGAAGCCGCCGGTGCTTCCCGCCGCCCCACAGCGGCGCGCAACCGCTTCGGCCGGCGGCGCCATTTTCACCGGCCTCGGCTTTGATGCGTGCTCGACTCCCTCCTCGCGCTCGATGGCAGCCTGGGCGGGCTCGCCCTACCGCGCCATCGGCGTCTACATCGGGGGCGTCAACCGGGCCTGCTCGCAGCCGAACCTGACCGCGAGCTGGGTTTCGGCCCAGACCGAAGCCGATTGGCACCTGATCCCGACCTACGTCGGGCTCCAGGCTCCAACCAGCGCCTGCTCAAGCTGCGCCAAGCTGACCTCCAGCCAAGCGACTGCGCAGGGGACGGCGGCGGCGGTCGACGCGGTCGAAGAAGCGAGCATCGTCGCGATGGGGCCCGGCAGCCCGATCTACTTCGACATGGAGTCCTACTCGCAGACCTCGAGCGCCACCGCCGCTACCCTCACCTTCCTCGAGGCCTGGACGAACAAGCTGCATGAGCTCGGGTACCTCTCCGGCGTCTACAGCAGCAGCGCCTCGGGGATTGAGGATCTTGCGCGCCAGCTCGGCACCGGCTATGAGCTGCCCGACCACCTCTGGATCGCCAACTGGAACGGCGAACAGAACACCGCCGACCCGGTGGTGCCGGCGAACGCCTGGACTCCGCATCAGCGCATCCACCAGTACCGCGGCGGCCACAACGAGACCTACGGCGGGGTGACGATCAACATCGACAACAACTACGTCGACGCCGCCACCGTCGGCTCCGCCACGCTGGTCGCCGGCGACGACCCGGTCGGCTACCTCGACCTCGCGGGCTCGCCGGCGCCCGGTCAGCTGCGGGTCCGCGGCTGGGCGTTCGACCCGAATGTCCTCAGCGCTCCGGTGTCGATCCGGCTCTCGGTCGGCGGCAAGGAGGGGACCGCCGGTGCCCTCACCTACGACCTCGGGGCGGTCGCCTCCGCTCCCCGCCGCGACGTCGCCCGCGAGTTCCCCGAAGCCGGACGCAACCACGGCTTCGACCTCACCCTGCCGACGATCAAGTCGGGTCTCCAGCGAGTCTGTGCCTACGCGCTCGACCTCGACCCCGGCGAAGACCGCCTGCTCGGCTGCAGAAGCGCGACGATCCCGGTGGCGCTGCAGCTCTCGGCCTTGAAAGCGAGTGGCAGTGCCGTTCGCGTGCGGGTCACCTGCCTCTGGCCGGCCGGCGAGGAATGCCCGCTGCAGATCCTCCTGCGCTCGCGCTTCCGCGTCCCGGTCGCCCACTACCGCGGCCGCGGCCCGCGCACCCGGCCGGTGAGCAGGCTCGTCGGCCGCGGCGCCTTCCGCCTCGGCGGCGGCGGCTCTCAGACCTTTCGCGTCCCCCTCAGCGCCGGCGGCCGGGCGCTGCTGCGCGCCCGCGGGGCGCTGAAGACCCACGTCGTCGTCGCGCTCCCCGGCGGGCGCCGCACCGCGGTTCTGAACCTGCGCCGCTAGCTCTCGCCGAGCGCTTCGCGCAGGGTCGCTACCTGCGCCCGCAGCTCGGTCAGCTCGCGCTCGAGACGCTCGAGTCGATCCTCGTCGTAGGCAGGGGCGGCATCGTCTGGTGCCGCCGCCAAGTCTTCGGCCTCAGGTGCCGTTGACGCCCCCGCCTGATCGTCCTCCGCGCTCGCTCCGCCCAGCACCTGCTCGTAGCGCTCCTCCTTCTGGCCCGGCCGCCGCGGGTGGCGGACGACGAGCTCGCGCTCGAGCAGCCGCTCCAGCGTCTCCTGAACGGCGGCCAGATCCGCGAACGAGTGCAGGCGCTCGCTGCGCTGCTTCAGCTCGCCGGGCGTCTGCGGCCCGCGCAGCATCAGCACCGCCAGCAGCGCCAGCTCGTCGTCGCCGATCCCCAGCGCCTCCGGCAGGAGGTGGCGGTACTTGCGAGCGCGGCTTCCGGCGCCGCTGGCAAGCCGGGTCCAGCCGCGCAGGGCGAGCCGCCGCAGCGCCTCGCTGACGGCCGCTTCGTCGTAGTCGACAACCGGGTCGCGGTTGGTCGACTGGTTGCAGGCGAGCCGCAGAGCATTCAGCGAGAGCGGATATGCGTCGGGAGTCGTCCGCTGCTTCTCGACCAGGCAGGCGACGACCCGGATCTCGACCGCGTCGGGCTCCATCAGCCGCGGTCGGGGCGATCTGGGTAAATCTCGTCGATCGTGACCAGCGCCCGGTAAGGAGCCTCGGCCGCCGCTTCGATCTTCTCGGCGCCGCCGGCGAGGCGGTCGACAACGGCGACAACCCCCGCGACCTCGAGGCCCTCCTCCTGCACCCGTCCGATCGCGGTCGCGGTCGAGCCGCCGGTGGTGACCGTGTCCTCGACGACGAGGCAGCGGACACCAGCGGCGACCGGCCCCTCGACCCAGCGCTGCAGGCCGTGCTCCTTGCGCTGGCTGCGGACGAAGAAGGCAACCAGGTCCTCACCGCCGGGAACCGCGATTGCCGCACAGGCGGGCGGAATCGCCGCCGTCGCCGGGCCGCCGACGGCCTCGGCGCCGAGCTCGTGAGCCATCGCCGCGATCAGCTCGCCGGCAGCGTGGAAGCCTTGCGGGCGCATCAGCGTGCGGCGAGCGTCGACGTAGTACTGGGCGACCGCCCCGCTGGCCAGCGTCACTTCGCCGAGGATCAGAGAGTGCTCGCGCAGCTCGGCGAGCAGGGCCTGCTTGGCGGCGTCGAGATCGGGCACGGCGGCAATCCTAAGCGCGGAGGGACTCCGCGAAGCCCTGCCGCCAGCTCGGGTGCTCCGGCTGCCACCTAAGCTCGCGCTTTGCCTTCGCGTTGGAGGCGCCGCGCGTCGTCGTCGCGGTCGCCACCAGGTCCTTCCCCGCGACCAGGCGCGCCAGCCACTCGGGTACCCGGCGCGGTGGTTTCGCCCCCAGGGCCTCGGCGTAAACGGGCAGCCACTCGCGCACCGGCGCCGGCTCGTCATCGACGATGTTGTAAACGCCAGGCGAGCCGCGCTCGAGGGCGGCCACGTAGGCGGCGGCCGCATCGTCGACATGGACATGGGAGAAGGTGCCCTGCCCCTTGCCGATCACCGGGTAGCGCCGCTTTTTGACCTCGTCAGCCACCGAGCCGCCGCGGTCGTAGTAGGTGCCGGGGCCGTAGAACCAGCCGAAGCGGAGCACGACGCCCTCCAGCCCCTCCGCCTCCAGCACCTGGCTCTCGAGTGAGACAAGCGCGTCGCGGCCGGCGGCAAAGCGCCCGGGCGGATCGCGGAACATCGGCGCCTCCTCGTCCTTCACCCAATCCCCTTCGGGCTCGTAGAAGAAGGCAACGCTCTCGGCGACGAGCCGCCGCGCCCCCGCTGCCTCCGCGGCCGCGATCAAATTCCGCGTTCCCTCTTCCCGCAGGCGGTTGGTCTCTGCCAGATAATCCGATTTGGGGTCGAACCGCTCCGGCAGGGCCGTCAGCGCATGGATCACGACCTCCGGCCGCGCCGCCATCACAACCTCCCGCAGCGCCTCCGCGTCGAGGACGTCGCAGACCACCGCCTCCGCCCCCGCTTCGCGGATCTCCGCGGCCCGCCCCTCGCGGCGAGTCGTCCCGACAACCTCATGTCCGGCGGCGAGGAGCCGTCGAACGGTCGGCCGTCCGACTGCCCCGCTGGCACCTGCAACAAAAACCTTCATGCCCGGCAACTTACTGCGGGCGAGCCGGCCCGGCTACCAGATGAAGATGTCCTCGCCGAAGAAGATCCGCTCGTAGATCTCCGGCTGGTCGGCGATGAAGGTCCGCAGGCAGCCGTGGCTGGCGGGGTAGTCCGGGACCGATTCGTAGCCGTGGACGGCGTAGCCGCCGTAGAAGTAGAACGAGTAGTACATCCCGTGGGAGTTGTAGCCCGGTTCCTGACGGATGAACTCGAAGTGCCCGGTCACGGTCGGGGTCGAGGACTTGCCCGAGGAGATCGGGTAGATCGCAAATGGCTTGTCGCCTTTGGTGAAGACGAGCACCTGCTTGGAGAGCGGTGCCTCGACGTGCTCACCGGCGCCGGGATGGCGAACCTCGTAGCCGCCCTTGCCTGAGAAGACCTTCTTCACGAGCCCGGCACCGGCGCGCATGCTGCGGCTCATGCCGTTGACTTTGCGATAGGCGAGGACGCCGCGCCCGGTCTTGCCGCCGAAGCAGCGACCGTCGTTGGCGATGTAGCCCATCTTCCGCATCCCCTTCTTGAAGCCGACGACGACGTCACCGCACTGCCCTTGGTGCAGTGAGGGGAAGCTCACCTTCCAGCTCTTACGGACGGTGCTGTCGCCGCCCAGCTCCGGCGTCGCCACGTGCTTGGCGGCGACCGCATACTTGGCGTTCTCGCGGATCTGGATGTTGGTGCGGAAGGTCCCCTTCGCCCCCGCCTTGCGGACCGAGAGGTTGCGACTGAAGAGCTGGTGCCCGTCCTTGTAGAAGGTGACCTGAACCTTCTCTCCAGCAACGAACGGGGAGAGGGTGCCGGTGACCGGAACCGTGGACATGATCTCGGCACGGCCGTTCTCCAGGTGGCCGACCTTGATCTTCACGGTCGCCTCGGAGACCGGCGTCGGCTTCGGGACCGGCTTTGGCTTTGGCGCTGCGACCGCAGTGCCAGGCAGAGCGAGGGCGGCTGCGACGACGAGGACTGAGGAAAGGCGGCGATTCACGGCGGCGAATGCTACTGAGCGAGCAGGGCGACAGAGTTGTTCAGCATGTGCAGCAGAATTCCCGGCACGATCGAGCCGGTTTTCTCGTAGAGCAGGCAGAGAACAACCCCGAAGGCGATCAGCGGCGGCACCGCGGTGATCCCGGTCGTTGCGTGGAGGAGGCCGAAGATCCCTCCCGCGATCAGCGCGGCCGGCAGCCGCGGCAGCCGCTCCCGCAACCCGCCGAAGAGCATCCCGCGGAAGCAGAGCTCCTCGGCGATCCCGGCCCCGAGGACGATCAGCAGGATCTGCACTGGGACGGGACCGAAGCTTTCGGCGATGTCCTCCTGCTCGGGTTCGACGATCAGCGCGGTGTAGGCCATCGCGAACAGCAGGTAGGCGCCCACCGCAGCCGCCATCCACTTGAACGCCGAAGGCCGGAAGCGCACGGCCCCCAGCCGCCGCAAACACTCTCCGAGTGATCGTGCCCCGCGGGAGCGAGCCAGCCCCAGCGGCACCAGGAGGAAGCCAAGGACGGTCCCTAACTGAAGGAGGACGTTGCCGAGGGTGGTCAGGTCCCCGTCGGCGTCGGTGAACGCCAGCGCCGGGAGGGAGAGGACGAGCCCGACGACGATCGCCAGGAGGAAGCCGAGGAGCGCTGCCCCCGGGCCCCAGTTGGAGGGCGGAAAGGCGCGCGGCCCCGGTTCGGCGACAGGTGGGGTGGCTAGGTTGCTCTCCATGTCGCCCGCAGTCTCACAGGTCTCGCGCACGACCCGGACGCGGTTGCGCATCCTCCGCCGCCTCGCCTTCCTCGCCGTCTTTCTCGTCGTCGCGATGCTGGCGCTGAGTCAGTTCACCGAGCTAAAGGAGCTCGCGACCGGCGTCCTCGCCTCGACCGCGCTCGTCGTCGCCGTCGTCGGCTTCGCAGCACAACGCACCCTCGCCAACGTCATCGCCGGGATCCAGATCGCCGTCTCGCAGCCAATCAGGATCGGCGACCGGCTCACCTTCGACGAATGCGAGGGGCGAGTCACCGACATCACCCTCTCCTACACCTACCTCGATCCCGGCGACGGCAGCTCCGTGGTGATCCCCAACCAGCTCCTGACCGAAGGGGTCGTCCACAACCACTCGACCGAAGACACCGTCGCCTAGCGCCTTCCCGCCCTAAGTACCCTCTGAATCGATGACGCAGCGCACTCGGCGAGGCCGGCGCCGGCAGGGGGGAATCGGCGCCAAGCTCCTCTTCGTCTTCGGCGGAGTCCTCGCGCTGCTCGCGATTGCGGTGATCGGGGTCGCCTCCTGGGTCCTCGACGTCGCCGCCGACGCGCCCTCGCTGCGCGCTTGCAAACCGATCGACCGCGGCGGCAACACCGTCATCTACGCCGCCGACGGCTCGAAGCTCGGGACCGTCGCCTCGCCGGAGGCGCGCTCGTTGGTCTCGATCGAGCGGGTGCCGAAGTCGCTGCAACTGGCGACGGTTGCGATCGAGGACCAGCGCTTCTACCAGCACGACGCGCTCGACTACGAGGGGATCGCGCGGGCGATCGTCAAGAACCTGGAAGCAGGCGAAGCGGTCGAGGGCGGCTCGACGATCACCCAGCAGCTGGTCCGCAACCTCTGCATCCGCAACCCGGAGCGGACGATCGAGCGCAAGATCGAAGAGGCAGAGCTCGCAGGCGAGTACGCCGAACACCACAGCCGCAAGGAAATCCTCGGCTCCTACCTCAACGTCGCCTCCTACGGGACCGTCGAAGGGACGACCGCGGTGGGAGTCGGCGCCGCCTCCAGGATCTTCTTCTCGAAGCCCGTCTGGAAGCTGAAGCTGCCCGAAGCGGCCCTGCTGGCAGGGCTACCGCAGGCGCCCTCCGAATACAACCCGCTGCTGAATCCGGCCGCGGCGAAAGCGCGGCGCAACCAGGTGCTGTCGCAGATGGCGAAGCTCGGCTACATCAGCGAGGAGCGAGCGCAGGCACTGCGAGCGAGCGGGCTGCGGGTGAACCTCGACGAGAGCTACTTCGAACACCGCGAGCCCTACTTCTTCGACTACGTCGAAAACCGCCTGATTGAGAAGTACGGGCCGAACACGGTGCGCCGCGGCGGGCTCGAGGTCCACACGACGATCGAGCCCGAGCTGCAGGAAGTGGGCCTGGAAGCGATGCGCTCGGCCCTCCCCTACTCGACCGACCCTTCCTCGGCGCTGGTTTCGATCGACCCGCGCAACGGCCACATCCGGGCGATGGTCTCAAGCTCCTATTACGAAGACAGCAAGTTCAACCTCGCCGCGCAGGGGCACCGGCAGCCGGGCTCGACCTTCAAGACCTTCGTCCTAACGACGGCGATCCGCCAAGGCATCGACCCCTACTCGACCTACTACAGCTCCAAACCGCTCGACCTCTACCTGCCGCAGTGGGGGCACTGGACGGTCCACACCGCCGACGAAGGGTATTTGGGGACGGTCAACCTGCAGCAGGCAACGGTCGCCTCCGACAACACCGTTTTCGCCCAGCTCGACCTCGACGTTGGTCCGAAGGCGGTAGCGGCGACCGCGCACCAGATGGGGATCACCTCCCACCTGGACGGGATCCCCGCCGAGGGCATCGGCGGCCTGCGGATCGGCGTCTCGCCGTTGGAGATGTCGAGTGCCTACGCAACGCTCGCCGCCGGGGGCATGCGGCGCAACCCGGTCGCCGTCGCCAAGGTCGTCTTCCCCAACGGCCACGTCGAGCACCCTGAAGGGTCGAAGCCGCAGCAGGCGGTCTCGCCGGCGGTCGCCTGGGAGGTGACCCGGCTCCTGCACGACAACATCACCGAAGGGACGGGCACCGCCGCCTACACCGGCTGCGCCGGCCAGGCGGGCAAGACCGGGACGACCGATGAATACACCGACGCCTGGTTTGCCGGCTACCAGCCGAACCTGGCGACCGTGGTCTGGGTCGGCTACCCGGAGTCGAACGAGATCTCGATGTCCAGCGTGCACGGGACGACGGTCTTCGGCGGCACCTTCCCGGCCGAGATCTGGCACTCGCTCTACGAAGGCGCCGGGGTTCCCTGCGAGGAATTCACCGAACCCGAGCAGAAGATCAGCTGGGCCCCCTTCTACGGCCGTTTCGCGCGATCCAGCCCCCGCGACGACACCACCCTCGACGGTGGTGACAACGACAGCGGCGAAAGCGAGGCGCCGCCGCCAGGCAGTGCCGCGGTCGGCGGCTACGACCCCGACGCCTACGCCCCGGGAGCCGGGCAGGAACCGTATCCCGCACCCTCGCCCGAGCCGCAGAGCGTCGGCGGCGGTGAGTCGGCGAACAGGTAGCGGCCGATCGACCCCGGACTCGCCTTCGGGCTGATGTGGGCCGGCTTTGCCGGCTACCTCGGGTTCTTGGCGGCGGCTCCGCGGCTGGGGCGGCGCCTCGTCTGGGCGACGATCCTCCTCCTCGTCACCGCCTTCGCCGTCGCCCCCGTCCTCCTCTCCCACGACGTCTACAGCTACGTCGACTACGCGCGGCTGGGGGTGAGGCATGGCCTCGACCCCTACGTCCACCCTCCGCTTGCCGCCCCCGCCGATCCCGCTTACGCCGAGGTCACCTGGACCGAAGCGACCAGCGCCTACGGCCCGCTCTTCACCCTCATCACCTACCCCCTCGCCTGCCTGCCGGTGGGGATCGCGGTGGCGGTGCTGAAGGCGGTCGCGGCGCTCTCGGTCCTCGGCGTCGCCGCCGTCGTCTCCCGCCTCGCGGCAGGGCGCGGCGTCAACCCCCTCCGCGCCGCCACCTTCGTCGCCCTCAACCCGCTCGTTCTCGTCCACGTCGTCGGCGGCGCCCACAACGACGGTCTGACGATGCTGCTCGCGACCCTCTCCGTCGCCGCCCTCCTCAGCGCCCGCGAGGCGCCCGGCGGCGGCGCCCTCGTCGCCGCGATCGCCACCAAGGCCTCCGCTGCCTTCCTCGCCCCCTTCGCCCTCCTCGGCGCCGAGAAGCGCGGCCGGTTCCTGGCCGGGGCAGCTGGCGCTGCCCTCCTCGTCGCTGCCGCGGCCTGGATCGCCTTCGGCTGGGACTGGCTCGGCGGCTTCGGGCTAGCCGGGGAGAACCAGAGCCGGACGAGCCACATGAGCATCCCGATCACGACGGCGCGACTCACGGGCCTCAACCCCGAGGCCGTCCGCCTTGCCACCGCCTTTCTCTTTGCCGCCACGGTCGCCTACCTCCTCGCCTGGACCTGGCGCGGCGGCGACTGGATCCGCGCTGCCGCCTGGTGCGCGTTCGCGCTCCTCCTCGCCACCTCGTGGCTGCTCCCCTGGTACCTGCTCTGGCCGCTGCCGCTGGCTGCGATCTCGCGGGACCGGCCGCTACAGCTCCTGACGCTGGCGCTGACCGCGTATCAGCTCGGAGCGCGCATCCCGCTTTGAGCCTGGCGCTCGGCTTCTTCCAACTCCACCGCTTCCTCCTCGGGGGAAGGGTGGATGATCCCGGTCTGGATGCTCCACCCCTCGCGGCGCCCGAGCGCCGTGACGCCGCCGACGTAGATCAGTTCGGCGAGGGTGAGGACACCGCGGACGGCAATCGCGATCAGCGACCCGAGCGCGAAGCTCTTGCTCGGCAGCGCCGCCTTCATCGCCCAGGCGAAGGCGGCGTCCTTGACCCCGAGCCCGGCCGGGGCGATCAGGGTCACCAGCGCGGCGACGTAGCCGATCGCCTGTGCGGAGCCGACCAGGACAACGTCCTCGAAAGGGATCGTCGTGACCGAGCGGGCGACGCAGTAGAGCCCAAGGGCGATCACGAACCAGTTCAGCGTGTAGAAGGCGATCAGGGCGATGATCCCGTGGGTGGGGATGAAGGCCGGCAGCGGCTCACGACCGAATTTGCGCAGCGCCCAGTTGACCAGCGGCCCGAAGACCCGTGGATGCAGGACCACGATCGCCGCCGGAATCAGCAGCAGCACCCCCCAGCGCCACGCGTCCCCCTGGAGATCGGGGTGCTGGATGATGAAATACGACGCGACGATGATCGCCGAGGTGGCCGAGACCGCCTGTTCGTAGACGATGCTGGCGATCGTGATCCGGCGCGGGATCCCGGCCCGTTCTGAGAGCAGCAAACGCCCCAGCACGTAGAGGACGCTGCCGGGGACGTAGCGCGCCAGCAGCGGCTGCCCCCAGGCCACCTGCGCCCGCCCGAACCCGATCCGGTAGCCGAGGAAGCGCAGCGTCAGGTCCCAGCCGTAGGCGCTGAGGACGAAGAAGACCGGCAGGATGATGATCGCCGGCACCAGCCAGCCGACGTGGAAGTGAACCCCCTCGTCCTTGATCTCCGCCCACTGGTCGATCACCGTGAGCACCAGGAAGCCGAAGATCAGCACGGCAAGGCCGATCTGGAGGGCGAGGCGGACTTTGCGGCTGCGGGGGGGCTTCTTCCCGACCCGTGATCCGGCCTCGCCTACGCGATGCAGGAATGGTTGGCGGCTCTCCACGTCCGTGCGCACCTTAGTTATTCGGTTAGTCGCTTGTTTGGGATAGTCATCTGATGGGTGAGTTCGAGTTCCTGGCAAAGCTGCGCGAGCGCCTGCCACCGGATGGTCCCCAGGTAAAACTCGGCAGCGGCGACGATGCTGCGGTCACCGCTCCGGCCGGGGCAACCGCCACCTCAGTCGACGCGATCGTCGAGGGCGTCCACTTCCGCCGCGGCGAGGCGGAGCTGCGCACGGTCGGCCGCAAGGCACTCGCCACCGCTCTCTCCGACCTGGCCGCGATGGGAGCCGAGGCGGGCGAGGCCTACGTCGTCCTCGGCGCTCCGGCCGACCTCGGGGAGGAGGATTTCCTCGCGCTCCTCGACGGGATGCTTGAGCTCGCCGCCGAGACCGGTACCACCATCGCCGGTGGCGACGTGACGCGGGCGCCGGCGCTGACGCTGGCGGTAACGGTGGTCGGCCACGCTGCCGCGGCGGATGCCTTCGTCACCCGCGCCGGCGCTCAGCCGGGAGACCTCCTCGTCCTGACGGGGGAGATCGGCGCCGCGGCGGCGGGCCGCCTCCTGCTCGAGCACCCGGCCCTGGCCGCGGAGCTGCCCGAGAGCACCGCCCGCGAGCTGCGCCGGCGACAGCTCGATCCGATGCCCCGCCTGCGGACCGGTCTCGCCCTTGCGGGCAGCGGCGCGACGGCGATGATCGATCTCAGCGACGGGCTCGCCGCCGACGCCGGCCACCTCGCCCGCGCCGGCGGTGTCGCCCTGCAGATTCAAGCCGACTCGCTGCCGCTGGCGGCCGGAGTGGCGGAGGTCGCCGCGGCGGCCGGGCGCGACCCGATCGAGCTCGCGGTCGCCGGGGGCGAGGACTACGAGCTGCTGGCTGCGCTGCCGCCCGACCGGCTCGTTCCGGCATCTGATGCCAGCGGCGAGGCGGGCGAGGCGAAGCTGACCCCGATTGGCGAGGTCGTGGTCGGAGAGGGAGTCGAGATCAGGCTGCCCAGGGGTGGGCAGCTGAAGGCGGCGGGGTTTGACCATTTTGCGGGCCCCGAGCGTGGATCCCAACCAGAAGCTCGCGAACGCCGCGGCGGCTGAGCATCGCAACTGCCACCTGGGCGGGGTCCGGCTTGTAGCTACCGGCTTCGACGAGGGATTTCAGTTCCTGGGGCTGCATAGGCTTCGCGGTCATTATCGGTCTCCTTCCCCAGATCCTTAGTTCTTAGTACTCGCACATGCGTCCAAACTGACGGCCGCACTACCCTTGAAGCTGTGCCGAACGGGTCCGCACGCATTCTTCTAGTCGACGACGAGCAATCGATCCAGACGCTGCTCAGCTACCCGCTGCGCAAGGACGGCTACCACGTCACCTCCGCCCTCGACGGCCACGAAGCGCTGCGCCGCTTCGAGGAAGGCCGCTTCGACCTGGTCATCCTCGACCTGATGCTGCCGCAGCTAAACGGGGTCGAAGTCTGCCGGGCGCTGCGGTCGCGCAGTCAAGTGCCGATCATCATGCTGACCGCGAAAGGCAGCGAGACCGACAAGGTCGCCGGGCTCGAGGTCGGGGCGGACGACTACATCACCAAGCCCTTCTCGATGCGCGAGTTCCGCAGCCGCGTCAAAGCGGCGCTGCGCCGCTCACGGATGGGCGGCGAGACGAGCGAGGGCGGCTCAATCGAGTGCGCCGAGCTGACGATCGACTTCGACCGCCGCATGGTCACCCTCGGCGACGAGGAGATCAAAGTCACCTATGTCGAGTTCGAGATCCTCGGCGCCCTTGCCCGCTCCCCCGGCCGCGTCCTTACCCGCGAGACCCTGCTCGAGCACGTCTGGGGCGATTCCGACTACCGGGACCCGCGCACCGTCGACGTCCACATCCGCCACCTGCGCGAGAAGCTGGAGCGCGAACCGAAGGAGCCGGAGTACCTCTTCACCGTGCGCGGGGTCGGCTACCGCTTCCGGGAGTAGACGATGCGTGGGCTCCGGCTCAGCGACCTCGCCAGCCGCATCACCCTGATCTCGATCGCGATCGCGGTCGGCGCCACCGCGGTCGTCTACATCTACGCGGTCGCGATCGGCGGCTCGGCCAGCGGCGAGGACGCGGTCAAGCTGCAGATCCTCACCGGCGGGCTGATTGCGGTCGCGATCGCTACCGCGATCGGCCTCTATTACACGCGCGCCGCCGCCAGCAACATCCAGAGCTTGCAGGAAGCCGCCCGCAAAGTCGCCGACGGCAACTTCGAAACGACGATCCCGATCGCCTCGGTGGGGCAGCTCGGGGACCTCGCCCGCACCTTCAACGAGATGCAGCGTCGCCTGGCTGAGCTCGACAGCGCCCGCAAGCAGTTCATCGCCAATGCCTCGCACGAGCTGCGGACGCCGATCTTCAGCCTCGGCGGCTTCGTCGAGCTGCTCGAAGACGAGGACCCGAGCCCGGAGGAGCGGGCCGAGTTCGTGCGGACGATGCGCCAGCAGATCGAGCGGCTGACGAAGCTGACCACCGATCTCCTCGACCTCTCCCAGCTCGACGCGGGGGCGGTGGAGATGCGCGCCAGCACCGTCGACCTCACCGGGCTAGCGCGCGAGGTGACCAAGGAGTTCGGCGCCCGCGCCGAACTGCGCGGCTCCCGCTTGCAGCTGCGCACGCCCGAGCAGGCGGCGATCGCGCTCGGGGACCCTGATCGGGTGCGGCAGATCATCCGTATCCTGCTTGACAACGCCCTCACCCACACCCCCGAGGGCACCGACGTCACCGTGACCACCTATTCCGCCAACGGCCGTGCCGAGCTGACCGTCTCCGACTCCGGGGCGGGCATCCCCCAGCGCGTGCAGAAGCGGATCTTCGAGCGCTTCTACACCGCCGACAAGGCCGGCGGGTCGGGGCTCGGGCTGGCGATCGCCTCCGAGCTCGCGCAGCGGATGAAAGGCGAGATCACGATCAGCTCCAGCCGCCGCTTCACCGCCTTCACGCTGGACCTCCCCCCGGGTCCCCGCGAAGCCGCGCCGCAGCGCCCTCTAAGGGCGCCGGCGAGGGCGAGCTCGTGAAACGGAGTGCGCTCTTCCTCGCCCTGCTGCTCTGCTTGGCGCTGATCGCCGGCTGCGGCTCGAGCGGGGACTCCGGCACCGCCGATAGCGGCGGAGACTCGACCCAGGTGCTGCGACCTGTCGAAGAGCCTCAGGTGGCGATCGAGACCTCGAGCCCGGGCTTCGACGCCCGCGAGGTCTACGAGCGCGCCGCCCCCGGCGTAGTCACGATCCGCTCGGTCTTCGGTGGCGCCGGCGCCGCGGAAGGCTCCGGGTTCGTCCTCAATACTGACGGCGAAATCGCCACCAACGCCCACGTCGTCACCGACGAATCGACCGGCGAGCGCAAGCCCGCCGATCAGGTCTACATCGAATTTCCCGATCGTAACGTCGTCCCGGCAGAGATCATCGGCTTCGATCCCTTCGTCGACGTCGCTCTCCTGCAGATCAGGCCAGACGGGTTCGACCTGCACCCACTCGAGCTCGGCGACGACCGCAATCTCCACGTCGGCCAGCCCGTCGCGGCGATCGGCAACCCCTTTGGGGAGCAGCAGTCGCTCTCGGTCGGGGTGGTCTCGGCGACCGACCGCTCGGTCCAGTCGCTGACCCAGTTCGAAATCTCCGGCGCGATCCAGACCGACGCCTCGATCAACCCCGGCAACTCCGGCGGCCCGCTGCTCGACGCCGGCGCGCGGGTGATCGGAATCAACCAGCAGATTGAGACCAACTCGGGCGCCAACGACGGCGTCGGGTTCGCGGTCCCGATCTCCGCCGTCAAGCGCTCGATCGAGCAGTTGCGCGAGGACGGCGAAGCCGAGTACGCCTACATCGGGGTCTCCAGCCAGCCGCTCTACCCGCAGCTGGCACGCAAGCTCGGGATCGATGCCACCTTCGGCGGCCTGGTCTCCGAAGTGGTCTCCGGTGGCCCGGCCGAGGAGGCCGGCATCGAGGGCGGCGACGACAAGCTTCGCTTCCAGGCTGCGCAATACCGGACCGGCGGCGACGTGATCCTCCAGGTCGAGGGGCACGACATCGTCAGTCCCGACGACCTCGCGGAAGTCATCTCGGCCCACCAGCCGGGAGACGAGGTGACGGTGACGATCCTCCGCGACAACGAGCGCAAGGAGATCGAGCTGAAACTGGGCAAGCGGCCCGATAGCCCCGCCGGCGGCTAGCCCTTCGAGCAGCGGCTGGACACCATGTCGCCGCTCATCCGTGTAGAACTTCGGCCTTGCTTCAGGAAGTCGCCCTCGGCCACAAGACCCTCACCGACTACACGCACATCGTCGGTAAAGAGCTGACGGAGCAGATCCGCCAGCTCGCCGAGCCGCTCAAAGGCAAGCGGGTCCTCCACGTCAGCGCCACCGCCTTTGGCGGCGGCGTCTCGGAGATCCTCTACACGATGGTGCCGCTGATGCGGGACGTCGGCCTTGACGCCCACTGGCACGTGATCTTCGGCAAAGAAGAGTTCTTCAACGCCACCAAGCTCCTCCACAACTCGCTGCAGGGGGCGGAGGAGACGCTCACCGACGAACAGTGGGAGATCTTCGACGAGATCAACCAGATCAACGCCGAGGGGCTGCAGGGCGAGTGGGACGTGATCATCGTCCACGACCCGCAGCCGATCGGGCTGCGGCGCGGCGCCAACGAGAAGTCGAAGCACTGGATCTGGCGCTGCCACATCGACCTCTCGACCCCTAACCCAGCCCCGATCCAGCGGCTGCTGCCGATGATCGAAGAGTACGACGCGAGTGTCTGGCACCTCGACGACTACGTCCCCAACGGGATGGGCGCTCACCGCGAGGACGTTCGCATCATCCCCCCGGCGATCGACCCGCTCTCGCCGAAGAACATGGCCTTCTCGCCCGAGGACGCGGCCTTCGTCTGCCGCCAGTTCGGAATCGACGTCGACCGGCCGCTGATCACCCAGGTCTCCCGCTTCGACCCGTGGAAGGACCCGATCGGTGTCATCGACGCCTACCGCGCGGTGACCGAGCAGGTGCCGGAGGCGCAGCTGGCGATGGTCGGCTCGATGGCCACCGACGACCCGGAGGGGATGGAGTACTTCCAGAAGACGTTCGAATACGCGGGCGGCGACGAGGACATCAAAATCCTCAGCAACCTCAACAACGTCGGCGCGATCGAGGTCAACGCCTTCCAGTCACAGTCGGACATCTGCCTGCAGAAGTCGATCCGCGAGGGCTTCGGCCTGACCGTCACCGAGGCCCTCTGGAAGGGGCGGCCGACGGTCGCCGGCAACGTCGGTGGCATCCCGCTGCAGATCGAGGACGGCGTCAGCGGCTTCCTCGTCGACTCCCCGGCCCAGTGCGCCGAACGCTGCCTGGACATCCTCCGCGACCCCGAGCTGGGCAAGAAGCTCGGCCGCGAGGGCAAGGAGCACGCCCGGCGGATGTTCCTGACGCCGCGCCTGCTGCGCGACTGGCTGCAGCTGATCGACGACCTCGACGGCTAGCGGTACCGACTCTCACCACCCCTTAGTCTCTTCGGCGTGAGCTCCTCGCCGCTGATCATCGTCTCGAACCGGGGCCCGCTCCAGTTCGAGCGCGACGAGGACGGGCAGCGGACGGTCCGCCGCGGCGGCGGCGGCCTCGTCACCGCGCTCTCCGGCCTCGTCTCCCACCGCGACGCCCTCTGGATCGCCTCGGCGATGACCGACGAGGACGTCGCCGCCTCCGAAGAGGCGGGCGGCCCGATCTCCCAGGAGCTCGACGGGATCGAGTACCGCGTGCGGCTGGTCGGCAGCGACCCCGAGGCCTACGACCGCTTCTACAACGTCATCGCCAACCCGATCCTCTGGTTCATCCAGCACTACCTCTGGGACATCTCCAACGCGCCGGACATCCGCCAGGAGGAGATCGACGCCTGGGACTACGGCTACCAGACGGTCAACGAGGACATCGCGAAAGCGGTGCTGGCCGAGATCGAGGGCCAGGAGAACCCGCTGGTGATGTTGCACGACTACCACCTCTACACCGCCCCCGGGATGATCCGAGCCGAGCGCCCCGACGCCTTCCTCCACCACTTCGTCCACATTCCCTGGTCGCAGCCGGACAGTTGGCGGATCCTGCCGACGCGGGTCCGCGGCGCGATCTACGAGGGGATGCTGGCCAACGACATCATCGGCTTCCACACCCACGCCTACTGCATCAACTTCCTCCGCTGCTGCGACGAGCTGCTGGACGGGGTTGAGGTCGACTACCACGCCGCCGAAGTGCGCCACCAGCGGGGTCGCACGATCGCCCGCGCCTATCCGCTGGGGATCGACGCGCAGCGGCTCGAGCGGGCCGCCTCCTCGCCGGAAGTCGCCGAGGCCGAGCGCGAGGTGCTCGAGCGGCGGCGCCAGCACCTGATCATCCGCGTCGACCGCGCCGACCTCTCCAAGAACGTGCTGCGCGGTTTCACCGCCTTCGACACCTTCCTCACCCAGCACCCCGAGTTCCGCGAAAAGGTCACCTTCATCGCCCACCTGCAGCCCTCGCGCCAGGACGTGCCCGAGTACGCCGAGTATCTGGAGCGGATCGAGGCGCTGGTCGCCGTCGTCAACCACCGCCATGGGACGACCGACTGGATGCCAATCGACCTGAAGATCTACGAGAACTTCTACGACGCGGTCGCCCGCTACAAGCACTTCGACCTGCTGATGGTCAACTCTCTCTTCGACGGGATGAACCTGGTCGCGAAGGAGGCGCCGGCGGTCAACACCCGCGACGGGGTTCTCATGCTCTCTGAGAACACCGGCTCCCACCACGAGCTCTTCGACTACGTGATCTCGGTCAATCCCTTCGACATCCAGGAGCAGGCCGACGCGATCTACCGCGCGCTGACGATGGAAGCCGAGCAGAAGCGCGCCTGGTCGCAGGGCCTGAAGGAGATCATCTTCTCCCGCAACCCGGGCGACTGGGTCGACGACCAGCTCAAGGACATCGAAGCCGCCCGCGGCACCTGAGGGGGCGAACTCACACCCGCCTGGCCCTTAGGCACGGGTGGGCGCGGTGAGAGTTCACTGGAGCGGTGTCGGCAAGGTGGCGATCGTCGCCGTCGCAGCGCTGTTCGCGCTGCAGACCCTGCCAACCCTCCTGCGCCCGCCGCAGCCGCCGCCGTTGGCCGATGACGTCGGTCTGCCGCGGGTGGTCCCCCACCCGGAGCCGCCGCCTCCACGGGTGCGGTTCGAAACGGACGCTGAGCGACCGAAAGGAACCACGGAACGGAGGACGGGGACGCCCCACCATCGATCGCGGTTCAAAACGGTCGACAGAGGACCGAAAGGAACCACGGGATACGCGGAGGAGGTAGTGATCCGCAGCAGGCCGCGGCGGCGCAGGGCGAAGCCGCCGCGCCCGGCACCCGCGCCAACTCCGCCGACGCCGACTCCACCGCCGCCGCCTCCCGTCTATGAACCGCCGCCCCCGCCCGCTCCGCCACCTCCCCCGGCGCCTCCGGGCGACGGCTCGGAGGAGTTCGCTCCGCGCTAGGGCCATCCCGCCGCTATAGTCCTTCGCCGTTTTGGCAGCACCACGCGAATACGAGCTGGTCCTGATGCTGGACCCCCAACTTGACGCCCCGGCGCGCGACGCTTTGGCGACCGACGCGCGTGGGCAGATCGAGGCGAAAGGAAGCCTCAAACACGAGAATTCCTGGGGCCTGCGGAAGATGGCGTACGAGATCAACCACCGCACCGAGGCCGACAAAGCGTCGCGCGCCGGGGCGTCAAGTTGGGGCCTGCTCGACTCGCTCGACCACAACCTGAAGATCGCCGACGGCGTCCTCCGCTTCCGGATCTTCAAAGTCGACCCCAGCGCGCCTGTGGTAGTCCCCCCCGCCGTGACCGCCGCCCCGGGGCCGCGGGAGCGCACCGCCGCCGGAGCCCGCGAGGATCGCGGCGACGCCGGCGCACCCGAGTCCGACGACGACGAGTAGCGCCCCCGGCGCCCCTCGCTGTTTGCGGGAACCCCTCCGCCGAGGGGGGCGAATCGAGCCGCCCTGCTCCTTAGACTGGGAAACCAGAAAAGCGAAAGCAGAGGAGTGAGTGCATGGCAGCTTCGAACGTGAACGTGGTGGTCATCACCGGGAACCTGACCCGGGATCCGGAGCTGCGTCATACCGGTGGTGGTACCGCTGTCTGCGACCTGCGCGTCGCCGTCAACAGCCGCCGCAAAGACCAGAGCGGCAACTGGGTCGACAAGGCCAACTACTTCGACGTCACCGTCTGGGGGGCGCAGGGCGAGAACTGCGCCAATTACCTCAACAAAGGGCGGCCGGTAGCGGTCGAAGGGCGCCTTGACTGGAGCGAGTGGGAGGCCAAAGACGGCAGCGGCAAACGCCAAGCGGTGCGGATCGTCGCCAATACCGTCCAGTTCCTCGGCTCCCGCGACGGCGCCGGCGGTGGTGGCAACGGCAACGGCGGTGGCTTCGCCCCGCAGAGCGACGTCCCAGCCGACATGTCCGACTTCAGCGGCGCCCCGTCGGGCGGCGGTGGAGGCGGCGGCCAAGAAGACGACATTCCCTTCTAGCCTCGACCGGACCTACAGAGCGCCGCTGAGCGGCGCTCTGTAGCATGCTGCGCCGATGGCACGGACTTCATCTGACAGTTCATCCCGCACCGGCGGGGGTCGCCGCGGCGGCGGCAGGCGCGGCGCCGACCGCGCCCGGCCGCGCAAATACACGCGGGTCAACTCCGAGGTCGTCGACTACAAGGACTTGAACCTGCTGCGCCGCTTCCTCTCCGACAAGGGGAAGACGCGCGGGCGCCGGGTAACCGGACTTTCCCGCCGCCACCAGCGTCAGCTCTCGGTGGCGGTGAAGCGGGCGCGCGAAATCGCCCTGCTTCCCTACGTCGGAGAGCGCTGATGGCGCAGGCGATTCTGCTGCAGGACGTCGACTCGCTCGGCCAGCGCGGCCACGTCGTCGACGTTGCCCCCGGGTACCTCCGCAACTTCTTGATTCCGCGCAAGCTCGCCCAGCCCGCAACCGCCGGGGCACTCGAGGAAGCGAAACGGCGGATGGAGGCGGCCGAGAAGGCGGAGGCCGCCAGGCTCGAGCGGGAAACGCAAGCCGCCGGCCTGCTGTCCAAGACCGTGCTGACGATCCACCAACGCGCTGGCGAGGACGGCAAGCTGTTCGGCTCGGTCGGGCCGAAAGAGATCGCCGACGCCCTGCGCGAGGCGCGCGACCTGCGGGTCGACAAAAAACAGATCCAGCTCGAGCAGCCGCTGCGCGAACTCGGCACCTTCATGGTCGAGATCCAGCTCAAAGACGGCACCACCGCAGCCGTCAAGACGATCATCAGCGAGGAGAAGTAGTCCTTCCTCGCCGTCGCAGGGCCAGCTGGGTTCGCTCCGAGCGGGCGACGGTCGGTCTTGCAGGAGTTGCCCTCGCCGCCGCCGGCACGGTCCTGGTCGGCCAGTTCAGCCGCATGCTCGCCCGCCGCGCCAGCGAGGCCCACGACCCCGAAGCGCTGCTGGAATCCGCTCCCGCCGCCGCCGCCGACACGGTCGGCGTCGCCGTCCGCGGCTACGAAGAGGCGCCGCGCTACGAAACGGTCCTCTTCAACTTGCTGGCGGGCTTCCTCGGCTCCTTCGCGACGGTGCGGCTCTCGACCTGGGCGATCCGCGACGGCCGCGGCCCCTTCCGCAACGTCAGTATCGGTGGCCGCCACATCCACCACTTCGTCCCGGGGATCGTCCTCGGCTTCGGCTCGGGAACCGCCGCGCTGCTCACCGACAACGACAAGCTCGAGCAGCAGCTGGCGATCCCGATGGGCGTCGGCTTCGGCCTCACCTTCGACGAGGCCGCGCTCCTGCTCGACCTGCGCGACGTCTACTGGAGCCGCGAAGGGCTGCTCAGCGTCCAGCTCAGCCTCGGCGCCACCGCGATCCTCAGCATCGCCATCCTCACCCTCCGCATGCTGCGCCGCGGCGAGGCCCGCCAGGAGCAGGAGGGCCTGATCCCGCCCGCGCATCACCACCAGCTCTCCTTCGGAACTCCCGCATAAAGCCCACCGAAGTGTGAATTCTTTTCCGCGGCTTTTGCACGGAAGTGGGTCCTGCCTGCCTACCTCCTCTGGTTTGCTTGCAGAGCCCCTTGCAGCTCCCCCGGTTCCGCCGCCGGGAAGCCTTTACTGAAAGCCAATGCCCCAGCCTCCCACCTCCCACGTCCCGCCCCAGAACATCGAGGCCGAGGAATCGGTCCTAGGGGCGATGCTCGTCTCCGAGTCGACGCTGACGCGGGTGATCGACGAGGTGAAGCTGCACCGCGAGGACTTCTACCTCGACCGGCACAAGGAGATCTTCGACGCCGTCCACGATCTCTACGCCGCCTCGCAGCCGGTTGACGAGCTCAGCGTCAGCGAGGCGCTGAGCCAGCGCAGCAAGATCGACGCAGCCGGCGGCAGGCACTACATCTCCGAGCTGACGGCGAAGGTGCCCGCCGCGGCCAACGCCAAGCACTACGCCGAGATCGTCCAGCAGAACTCGCTGTTGCGGCGGCTGCTCACCGCCGGCCAGGAGATCCAGGGCTGGGTCAACGAGCGCGATGGCGCTCCAAAAGAACTTTCCGAGCGGGCCGAGAAACTGCTCTTCGAGGTCGCCCACAAGGAGCAGGCAAGCGACTTCAAACTCCTCGGCGACATCCTCCACGACGAGGTAGACCGGCTCGAGAAGCTCTCCACCGGCGAGACCGAGCTGACCGGCACCCCATCAGGCTTCCGCGACGTCGACGCGGTCACCGGCGGCTTCCAGCCCGGCAACCTGATCATCGTCGCCGCCCGACCGGCGATGGGCAAGAGCGCGCTGGTCGCCAACATCGCCGAAAACGTCGCCGTCAAGCGCGGCCGCGCAGTTGCCTTCTTCTCGCTCGAGATGTCCGAGGTCGAGCTGGCGCAAAGGTTCATCGCCTGCCGGGCGCGGATCTCCGGCGACAAACTGCGTAAGGGCCAGGTCAACAAACGCGACTGGCCGAAGGTGCTGCGGGCCTGCAACGAGCTCGAAGAGGCGCCGCTGTGGTTCGACGACTCCTCCGACCTGGGGATCCTCGATCTGCGGGCGAAGGCGCGGCGGCTGCACGCCCAAGAACAGGAGCGGGGCGGGCTCGGGCTGATCATCCTCGACTACATCCAGCTGATGCGCTCCGACGACCACCGCGCCAACCGGGTCGAGCAGGTGGGGCAGATCAGCCGCGGACTGAAGATCCTCGCCCGCGAGCTCGAGGTGCCGGTGGTGGCGATCTCCCAGCTCTCGCGCGCGCCCGAGCAGCGGACGCCGCCGAAGCCGCAGCTCTCTGACCTGCGCGAGTCCGGCCAGATCGAGCAGGACGCCGACGTCGTCGCCTTCCTCTACCGCGAGGACTACTACCGCGACCCCGAGGAGGAGCCCGACGGGCTTGCCGACCTGATCATTGCCAAGCATAGGAACGGCCCGATCGGGACCAGGAAGCTGGTCTTCCTCGACCGCTATCCCAAATTCGCCGACCACGCCCACGCCGAACCGCCGATCGAGCAACCGGCCGGGGAGGCGCCGCCGTTCGAGGACGCGGCCGCCGCCGGGCCTGACTTCTGATGCCGGCGATCGCCCGCTCCGAGCCCTTCCGCGAAGCGGCCTGCCCCCTCGGCGTCTGCGACGGCAGCGGCTGGATTCTCGGCCCCGAAGACGTGGCGCGAGCCTGCGAGTGCCGCAGCGAGCGACTCAACAAGGGACGCAGCCGCGGCGTCGCCTCGGCGATCCCCGCCCGCTACCGCGGCGTCTCCTTCGACCGCCCCCCGGTCTCCGACATGGCCCGGGACATGACCACCCGCCACGTCGTCCAGGCCTCCCGCGACTACGTCGAGAACCTCGACGCGAACCTGGCGGCGGGCCGCGGCCTCTGGTTCATGGGCGGTACCGGTACCGGCAAGACGACGCTGGGAATGCTGATCGCAAGCGAAGCGCTGAAACAGGGCAAGACGGTCGGCATCTACTTCACGCCGAAGCTGCTGACCCGGATCCGGCAGACCTACCAGGAAGCCGAGAACGAGGATGCCTACGGCCAGTTCTTCCAGCGCGTCACCTCCGTCGACCTCCTCTACATCGACGACCTCGGCTCCGAGCGCCACACCGACTGGGTCGTCGAGCAGCTCTACGCGGTGATCAATGAGCGCTACGAGAACCAGCGGCCGATGCTGGTCACCAGCAACGCCGAAGGCGACGTCGACAAGGGCCAGCAGCAGCTCGAGGACCAGATCGGCCGGCGCACCGTCTCGCGCCTGATCGAGATCTGCGAAACGCCGTTGCCGCTCTTCGGCGCCGACCACCGCTACCACTAGCGCCCGGGCGCAACACCTCCGCCGGGCGAGACCGTCACAATCCTCCGCGGCATGCCAGGAGTGGTAATAGTCGGCGCCCAGTGGGGCCTGAACCCGGCCGCGACTCTCCGCCGCCTAGACTCTCTGCTCGTATGCCTGGAATCTGCATCGTCGGCGCCCAGTGGGGCGACGAAGGCAAGGGGAAGGTCGTCGACCTGCTCGCCGAGCGGGCTACCACGATCGTGCGCTTCCAGGGCGGCAACAACGCCGGCCACACGATCGTCCGCGACGGCGAGGAGTTCAAGTTCCACCTCATCCCCTCCGGGATCCTGCACGAAGACAAGACCTGCGTGATCGGCAACGGCGTCGTCGTCGACCCGCGGGTGCTGCTGGGCGAGATCGACAACCTCAAACGGGCGGGAATCGGCGTCAACAACCTTCGCCTCTCCGCCAACGCGCACCTGATCATGCCCTACCACGTGCTGCTCGACACCGCCGGCGAGACGAAGCTGGGGAAGCTCTCGATCGGGACCACCCGCCGCGGCATCGGCCCCTGTTACGCCGACAAGGCGCTGCGGCTGGGGATCCGGGTCCAGGACCTGCTCGACGAGAAGATCCTGCGGACGAAGATCCGCGCCGCGCTCGAGCCCAAGCAGCAGGCGCTGCGCGAGCTCTCGGTGCAGCGGCGCAAGCAGCTGAAGGAGGCCGGCGAGGAGGCGAAGGCGGCCGAGGGCGGCGCCGGCGTTCCGGATCCCCGCCTCGACCTGCACGCGATGGTCGAGGAACACGTCAACTTCGGCCACCGGCTCGAGCCGCATATCGCCGATACCGCCCGCCTCTGCTGGGATGCGCTGGAGGGCGAGGAGACGGTGATCTTCGAGGGCGCCCAAGCGACGCTGCTCGACCTCGACCACGGCACCTATCCCTTCGTCACCTCGTCCAACCCGATCGCCGGGGCGGCGTGCGTGGGCGCCGGTGTCGGCCCGAAGGACATCGACGAGGTCTGGGGGATCGCCAAGGCCTACGCGACCCGCGTTGGCGCCGGCCCCTTCCCGACCGAGCTCTTCGACGACATCGGCGAGCAGATGCTGCAGCGCGGCCACGAGTTCGGAACCACCACCGGCAGGCGCCGCCGCTGCGGCTGGATGGACCTGGTCGCCCTCCGCTACGCGGTGCGGCTCAACCGCATGGACGCGCTGGCGATTACCAAGCTCGACGTCCTCAGCGGCATCGGCCCGCTGCGCCTCGCGGTTCGTTACCGCTCCAAGGAGGGCGCAGTCCTCGACACCTTCCCGTACCACCAGTCGATCCTGCACTCGGCGACGCCCGAGTACGAGGAGGTGCCGGGCTTCGACCTTGACCTCACCTCATGCCGCCAGGCGTCCGACCTGCCGCAGGAGGCGCGCGATTACCTCGCCTTCATCGCCGATTTCGTCGGCGTCCCGGTGCGCCTCGTCGGCGTCGGCCCCGACCGCGAGCAAGTGATCTGGCTCGATTCCTGAGCTGCGGCTATTCGAGCTCTTCCGGCGCCAGCGCGCCGACCTCCCAATCGCCGTAGTGGATCAGCATCTGCATCACGTAGTCGTTGCCATCGACGCCGTGGTAGAGCGCCAGAGCTCGGTTGAAGGCCCAACGGGCGCTGTCAATCGGTCCCGTCATGTTGTTCTTGCGCCCGGCTGCGGGACCCGCCAAGGCGGCGACGATCTCCTCGCATTTTGCCCCCTTCAGCTCCGGCCGATTCGCGACTTCGCTGTGAATAACTGCCTTCGTTCGCGGCGCAATAAACAGACACATCGTCTCCCAGTCGCCGGCTTCCCGGGCCTTCATGTAAGCCTCGAGGCCCTTCGAGACCGCCCGTCGCTGGCCTGGGGTCGCTTCGCGGAAGAACCCGAAGGCGGGGTTCTCTTCGCCGGGGATGTTGAAGCCATCGGTCGGCTTAGGGATGTTCGGGGTCGGCGGTACGCCGGGGCTTTCGGCGGCGGCTTCCGTTGCAGCCTGGGTCCCCGCTCCGGTCGACGAATCCTCGCTCCCGCACCCCGGAGCGATCAGAAGGGCCATCGCCACGAGCAGCGCCACTGCAGTTCTAGGAATCATGCTCAGGAAATTTAGCGGAAAGTTTTACCTCGGTACTAATCAGTTTTAGGTTGTTGTTCTTTTCTATTCGACTACAGTCTTCAGGTGGCTTCCAGTAGACGCTCCGCCAAGTTAAGCGAGCGGCTGCCCCGGGGAAGACACGGTTTGCCGAGGGAGGCGGTGACCGAGTCCCAGCGCAACCGCATCCACCAGGCGATGATCGAGGTCGTCTCGCAGCGCGGGTACCCCGAGACCCGGGTGGTCGATGTGATCGGCGTCGCTGGTGTATCCCGCAAGACCTTCTACGAACTCTTCGATAGCAAGGAGGACTGCTTCCTTGCCGCCTACGACGTGCTGCTGGACAACCTGCTCAAAGAAGCGACGGAGGGATTCGAATCGAAAGCTGGTGCCCCCTGGGCGGAGCGGGTCTGCGCGGCGCTCGAGCTGCTGCTGGAGCATCTTGCCGCGCATCCAGACGAGGCGCGCTTCGCGATCGTCGAGGTGCTGGCGGCGGGGCCGAAGGCACTCTCGCGCCGCGATGCCGCCCTGCGTCAGTTCACGGGCTTCCTCGAGTCCGGGCGCTCGGAGACGAGCGTCGAACTGCCGGGGATCACCTCGATCGCGGTCGCCGGCGGCGTCAACGAGCTCCTCTACAGCGAGATCCTGCACGGTGCCGCGAGCCGGCTGCCGAGCCGCCTGCCGGACCTGATGTTCTGGGTGACGCTGCCCTTCCTCGGCGCCGAGGGGGCAACCGCGGAGCGCGAGCGGGTGCGGCTCGCGCAACTGCGCTCCTAGCCCTGGGCGATCCGCTCCTTTTCGGGAATTGGCGGGTTTACGAGAAGGGCGGGGGTGGTAGGTTGACCCGCTGGAGAGATTTTTAGACAAGTGCCGACGGCATCGGACCCAGGACGGGCAGGCCGCAAAGGAGAGTTATAGGGATATGCGCAAGTACCTGATGTTGACGATGGCCATCGCGGCGCTGATAGCTGTCAGCGTGGCGGGCATCGCCACCGGTGCCAATAAACCGGTGACGGTCGAAGCCGGGAACCTCGTATTCACCTTCAACGGCGGGTTCAGCCCGAGCAAGCTGCCCAAGAAGAAGCTCGCCCCGATCACGCTCACGGCGGAAGGCAAGATCTCGACGAAGGACGGGACCCATCCCCCGGCCCTGAAGGAAACGATCGTCGAAACCGACAAGAACGGCGCGATCAACGTCAAAGGCATCAAGCCCTGCAAGTCCGGTGCGCTGCAGTCGCGCGACACGGCCGCGGCCGAAAAAGCCTGCAAGGCCTCGATCATCGGCTCCGGCCGGACCATCGTTGAGGTCCAGTTCCCGGAACAGAAACCGATCGACGTCGACTCCAAACTGGTCGTCTTCAGCGGCGGCTACAGCGGTGGCACCACCACCCTCTACATCCACGCCTACTTCTCGGCGCCGGTGACGGGGGCGATCGTGACCACCCTGAAAATCAAGAAAGTCCACAACGGTCGCTACGGCCTCAAAACCGTCGCCACGATTCCGAAAATCGCCGGCGGCAGCGGCTCCGTGAAGTCCTTCAACCTGAAGATCAACAAGAAGGGCGTGCTGACGGCGAAATGCGCTGACGGCAAGCTCCAGGCGAAAGCCACCGCTAAGTTCGCGGACGGCACCCAGGCTGGACCGGCCACGATCATCCGGCCCTGCACCGGTACCTGAGGAACAGTCCCAGAGCTCGCCTCGCTAGAGGCGGCGCAGGATCGAAAAGGGCGGCCTTCGGGCCGCCCTTTCTCGTTCGGGGGAATGGGGGTCTCCCCAAAATCCCGTATTGCACCGCCACGAGCGTCGTAGTACAAATAGGCGTACTCGATTAAACGCAGTTGTCTAGATTGGCAATGAATGTCTTCTCGCGACAGCTTGTCGGCCGCGGTTCACAGCGCGAAGGAGCAGGCCCTGAGACCTCTCGCCGAGGAGAGCGCGGAAAGCCTCGACCTCGACGAGCGGCAGCTGGCCGAGCTCGAGGCTTACCTCCACGACGCCTGGTTCTTCGGCATCCGCACCGGCCACAACGTGATGGTCGAGACGAAAATGGGCGAGAGCGACCCGATGCCGGTGATCCTCAGCATGCAGGACGAGTTCCAGGACCTAATGGAACGCCTAGCGGAGGACCTGAACACGACCGTCGGAAAGACCCTCACCGCCTGGGACTACCTTGGGCAGGCCTGGGTAGCCGGCGCTAAGTTCTGGGAAGTGGAGATCGCGGCGCGTCTGATCGAATCGCAAGCGGGCGGTTTTGACGACGTCCTCGGCCGGCTGATGGAGTAGGCAGCACCGCCTTAGAGCAGCGCCGTTATATTTACTGGGTTCTTTTTGACCTAAGGAGGAGTCGTGTCTAGGAACCTGCTGGTGCTGCTGTCGATCGTGACGATCACGGGGCTCTGTATTGGGTGCGGGCGCGAGGGATCGACCACTAGCAACGGCTCGACCGACGCCAGCACTGCGACGACCGCTGCCGCCGGCAACTCCAAGGCACGGGCCGGCAGCTTCGCGGCCGAAGCGACCAAGCTGTGCGATGAAATACGGCAGAAGTACCTCGCTGAAGTCCCGGCGATTGTGGCCGAAGCCCACAAAAACGGAGGATCGCAATCCCCCGAACAGATCGAAGCGAAGGCAATTCAGGCTCCCCTATCTAACTCACTCCAGGAAAAAGTCGACAAAGTACGTGCCCTTGGGATTCCGAAGGGCGACGAGGAACAGGTCGAAGCGATTCTCGCCGCGATCGAAGAAGTGGCCGAGGAGGTGCGTACCGAACCAGCGAAGTTCCTGTATCAGCAATCACACTTCGAACACCCGTTCTTCAAAGCGCGCCACCTTGCCGACGCCTACGGCATCGGGCACTGCGGTCGCGCCTGAGCGAATTGTTGGTACCTATATACGCCCGCAGGCGTCTATCCCGTATTTCCTCGCGAGTTTTGAGACGGAGTCGAACTTTCTGGCCGCTTCGAGCATCTTATTTGGGACCGCTTCTGCTTCCGCGACCCCTTTTTCAAGACCCTCTACGATCGCCAGCACCTCCGCTTCGTCGCCGGCGGGAGGGGTTAGTTCACCAAGTTCTTCCGCCCGCTCCTGCAGACTTGGCAGGATTACATCCTCTACCAAGGCGTTTCCTTGGGACCGAGTGGGGGGTTTCTGCGGATCGATCCCGTATTTAGAATAGCTTGCACGAGCTTCCCCAAGGGCTTCTTCTTCCCCGGATTTGCAGAGCAGCTCAGCGTCTTTGACGAACTCAGCCTTCGTCACCGATCCGCTTTCCGATTCTTCCCTTTCACCCGACGCCGGTTTGCTGGTGGCTGATCCTCCTATGCCACCAGTCTCCCTATCGTCTCCACCACCACCGCACCCCCAGAGCAGCAGTGCTGAAGCCATCAAGGCGACCAATATTTTCAAAGACCGCAGAGCCATTTCCTCTCCCACTCAGAGTTATCTGATCGTACGAGGACGATGATAGCGGCCGGTACCTTTAAGTCAACTAAGCAGTTCCTAAAACAAACACGCGCGCCAGGAAAGTTCCTGGCGCGCGTGAAGTTGGTCTCTGAGCGACTACGGATAAACTTTCGTCACTGGAGCAAACTGCGAGTCGATTTCCTGGACGGTTTCGTTCGTCCCAGCCGGTGCGGGAAGACCCGACTGCGTATTGACCAAGCCATTGATGCTGATTGGGATAAACCCGAAGAGCGTCAAGACGCAGCCACTGGCGCCCGGTGCGCTGAACGAGTTGTCGACGAACGTCGAATTGTTCAGCGTGAGAATGCCGGTCGATTCAGTGAAACCTAGTTCCCCTTCTTTACCACTAATTGGGGTATTCGGCGGGGGCGGACTAGTGGTCCCCGTGGTCAGGTGAAGCTGAATCGGATTCGATGGCGTGCCTACGTAGCAATTGTTGCCCAGCGTCGAGTTGATCAAGTGAACCCTGATCGGCATGTCGATCGTGGTCAACGTCAGGGCCGGTGGCCCCATCGCTTCCGTCACCGCGTAGAGGGTCAGCGCTTCGCTGCCGAGCAATTCGAGCAGCCAGGTCAACCCGGTCAGGCCGACGACTCCACCCGGCACTTTCTGTTTGACCGGTTTCATCCCGCCCTGCGAGGTGGCAGCAAAGTGTTCAAGTTCGACGTTGACGCCCCCGGTGATTGTGATTGGATTTTCGATGGGAACTTTCTTGTTGCCCATCTTGAAGAAGCCGCCCTTGATTTTCGAGTGCATGCAAAATTCCGTAGTCGGAACTTCTGCGGCGGTCGGACAACCGGTGAACTGCGTATAACCCGGCGCCGGCGTAGCGGCGTTAGCAGCGGGCGCCACTAGAGCCGCGACGACCAAAGCCGCCACAGCAGCCAGCGAGAGCCTCGCTCGATACTTTAGATCCATTATCTCTCCCTTATTGGACTGGTTGAGAACGATCCCCTGACTTAGGAAATCTTCGATCACTATCTCGGTACCAGAGCGCTAACGCACGGGAAGAGGCACTAGATGTTCCTAAGTAGCTCCAGGAATGGAATTTTCCCTGCATGCAGCGTTGGCCAGGAACCCGCACACGCCATATCCGCGCGCGCGGAAGAAAGATCGGTGCCCCAGGGCCTCGGCTACTTCTTCCGATTCGCGCACCGCATCGACACCACCGGCCGGCTCTCCAATCGTCGCCCGTTCTGCCCGACCAGCTTCGAGTCCGCTCGGCGCGGCTTCGCGCAGAGGTTCGTGTTGTTGACCAGGAGCCCTTTCTTGCCCCCATAGAGGGAGATGACGATCTTCGAGGTGGCGGCGTCTGGGAGGTTGTTGAAGGTGGTGGTGATCCGTCCCTTCTTGGAGCGAACCTCACCGACGGCGACGACGTCGAAGAGGCCGTGGAGGCTGACGACGACGTCTGGCAGCAGCCGCTCGCCGCCGTTGGAGCGGAAGTAGAGGAGACCTTCGAGAGGTTCGTCTAGCAGCGGGCTGGTCGCCCTGGCGGTGCCGAGGATCGAGCCGGGTGGGCACTGGTTGGCGGCGAACTGTGGCCGCGTGCAGGGATTGCTGATGTGGGCGTTGTCGATGAACTCGGTCTTCGGCAAGCTGAGGACGGCGCGGCCAAGGTTGGCATCGCCGGGGCGGGGGGTGATCCTCACCTGCAGGGCGGGGTGCTTGGTGCGCTTGGTGCCACCATTCAGGCGCAGGGCG
>Ga0209152_10000184_pt1 | contig 32800 bp, 25 predicted proteins | sample GraSoiAngelo_107_FD_185873 | JGI IMG/M metagenome (GOLD analysis project Ga0209152, IMG submission 185873) | Grasslands soil microbial communities from the Angelo Coastal Reserve, California, USA - 14_0903_09_30cm (SPAdes) (version 2) | ecosystem: Environmental > Terrestrial > Soil > Grasslands...
CAGCTGCCCCTCGCGGTGCAGGTCTTCGCGACCCAGCGCCGCCCCGGCCATCTGCTTTGCCTTTCCTACAACCTTCCCCAGGGGTCCTCCAGCGACCCTCTCTTGCACACTCAAATCAGTCTCCTTTTCCGTTTCGTCTCTACCTCTGTCGTACCCCCAGGGTCGAACGGCGAACCGGACGGAAATCACACAGGGGAGGCGAGGGAGGGGTCGCCGGACCCTCCCCGCTGTTGTCCGCCGACCCTCCCTCGTCTCAGTAGCGGAGGATCGCCGCCACGCCCTCGGCCTCAGCAAGCGCCTCCGCCCGCTCGTCGCGGACAACAGTGACGCGAGCGCTGCTGGAAAGCGCGGCGCGAATCAGGGACTCGGCCTCCTCGCCCAGCGAGGAGTCGAAGACGAGGTGGTCGACGCGCCCTTCGGCCAGCGCCTCTTTCGTCTCCTGCAGGCCGGCAGCGCCACGACTGCCCCCCTTCGCCTCACCCAGCGCCCGCTCGACGACCTCCCGGTCGCGCTCCTCCTCGAGCCGGTCGACAACGTCGGCGACGACCTCAGTCAGCTGCCCCCGCGGGACAGAGATCAGATCAGTGTCGCCGCCGACCGTGAGCTTGGCGGGGGAGGAGTTGAAGCCGGCCTCGAAGCTCTCGAGGTCTCGGGCGGGGCCGAAGACGATCGCCTCCGCGAGGCCGTCCCCCTCGAGCCGCTTGGCGACGAGGCCGCCGCACTCGGCGAGGAACCGCTGGCGGTTGTGGTCGAGGCGTTCGCCGAACTGATCGTGGCCGGAGGAGCTGACGCCCTGGGCGCGGGCGGGGTTGTTGGTGCTCTGCGATTTGCGCTCCCGCCAGTCGAGACTGGTGATGCTGAGCTCCCAGTCCTCGAGCTCCTCCAGCGCCCCTTCGGTGCATCGCAAGAGCCGCACCCGCTCGGAGGAGAGCACCGCGACGGCGCGGCTGGCGCCGCGAGCGCAAAGGTCGAGCAGGGGCGCCACCACCGGCTCGGCTCCGAACTCGGCGCAGGCGCCGGCGGCCGGGGCGACGCCGGTCCCGAACCAGTGCTCGTTCCCCTCCTTCTCGGAGACTTCGACGAAGCCCGCTTCGCCCCGCGGGGGCGGCCGCAGCTCGCCGTCTTCAAAGCGTTCAGTCAGGCGCTTCGCCGTCGCCCGCAGCGCGACGCGGCGGTCGTGCTCGACTTCCTTGTATTCCTCGAGGATCGCGTCGAGGGCGTTGCGCAGCTCGGTCCGCCAGGCGCCGGTGCGGTCGGCGGGGTCGAAGCCGAGGTAGACGGAGAGAACACCGAGCGGCGGGCGCCATTCGCTCAGGGCGCGGGCGTCCTCCAGGGTCGGTTGGGTCATCGACTGGCCTCCTCCTTGTCGGGTTCGCTCCGGCTACCCCGTAGGCACATCCGGAGAAACGGGTAGAGCGAGGGCATGAAGATCATTCTCGACCCACCGAAGCTGGAGACGCCGGCCCCGGGCCCACCCCAACCGGACCCGGAACCCCCAACCCCCTCGCCCGAGCCGGGACCACCCGGACCGCCGGGCCCGCCGCTGCCGGAGCCGACGCCACCGACCCCGCAGCCGCAGCCGCCGGCGCCTCAGATCTGACCTAACCGGCGGCGCCGGAGTAGCGCAGCGACCCCGGCGTGTCGAGGTCCTCGCCGGTCTCCAGCAGCGTCTTCAAGCCGGAGAGGATCATCGGCCAGCCGCCGTAGAGTTCGTTGTTGGCACTCTCGGCGAGCTGGTCGTGGGTCACGCGCAGGCGGCAGGAGGTGCCGACCGGCTCGATCTCCCAGGTCACCCGTGAGGCCCCCTCCCGCTGCACGTCCTCGCTCCAGAGCGCGGTGAAGCTCTGCACCAGCCGCCGCGGCGGGTCGACCTCAAGGTTCTCGCCGCTGGCGATGTCCACCACTCCGGGAACCGCCGACTTGTACTCCGAACCCTCGGTCCACTCGGAGACGGTTCCAACCCCGAAGCTGTAGCGCTTGCGCATCTCCTCGCTGGTGATCGCCTCCCAGAGGCGCTCCGGCGTCGTCTTGATGTAGATCTCGAACACGGTCATGCTGCCGCGCCCGCCCACCACCGTGTAGGCCTGCTCGTCGTTCATCGTTCCTTCTCCTCGTTCTCGATATCTCTTTTCAGCTCCGTCAGGGCCGAGGCCCATGGCGCCGCGTACTTGCTGACCCAGCGGTCGTGGATCAGCCGGATCGGGACCGGGTTGAGGAAGTGCAGCTTCTCGCGGCCGCGCTTCCGAGTCGTTACCAGCCCCGCCTCCTCGAGCACCTTCAGGTGCTTCATGACGCCGAAGCGGGTCATCGGCAACCGCTCCTCCAAGGCGCTCAGCGTCTGCCCGTCTTGCTCGAAAAGCTGATCGAGCAGCTCGCGGCGGGTCGGATCAGCCAGCGCCTTGAAGACCTCGTCCATAGCCGGGATGATAGGTGACTAAATGGTCACATGTCAAGACGGGTGACAAGTACCGCAAATACAGATGATCTACGCGTACCTAAGTTGACACGCCCATATCTTCACTCTAAGTTCCTTGAACGTTTAAGAGGGCTGTCGCAAGGGAGGCGCCCTCCCGTCTATCTCTCAAAGGGGGAGAAATTTGATGCAAGCGATCAAACGCTTGACCATGCTCGTCTGCGCGCTCGCGCTGTTCGCCGTCCCGGCGACCGCGAACGCGACGATCACGACGAAAACGATCGACTACGGCCCGTACACGATCCCGGCCGGCAATGGGGACCCGCACGACCACGAAAACGCGGGGATGATCCAGAACGAAATCGTCAGCAACATCGCCAAGCCGTGCACCGGCTGCACGATCATCGGCGTCACGCCCGATCTCGTCTACACCGACGGGACCAAAGCGACGATCAGCCAGGGTCCGATGCTCCACCACGCGATGTTCGCCGCCCAGTCCAGCGGCAAGGCCGACGTCACCTGCGCCGGCAAAGGCCCGGGCCTGCTCGGTGAACGCTTCTTCGCCTCCGGCGACGAGCGCACTCCGGTCGACCTCACCTCCCTGCCCTACGGCTACAAGGTCAACAGCACCGAGACCTGGAACATGGTCTTCGACCTGATGAACTGGGCGACGACCAGCAAAACGGTGAAAATCCGGATGACTTGGAAGTACGCGACCGGCACCGACGCGACCAGCCGCGCCGCGCTGAAACCGGTCTGGCTCGATGCCAACCAGTGCTCGCTGAACTCCTACATCGAAGTCCCGATCGGGCTCAGCGACACCCATTACGACTGGAAAGCGAGCATCGGCGGCAAACTAATCGCCGCTGCCGGCCACATCCACGACCACGGCGTCAACATCGAAGTCACCAACGAGAGCACCGGCGGCACCGTGCTCTGTAACTCGGTGGCGACCTACGGCGGGGCCGGCTACGAAACGCCGGACGGCCGTAAACACGTCTCCGGGATGAACGTCTGCACCGGCAACCCGATCTCGACGATCAGCAAAGGACAGACGATCCGCCTGCACGGCATCTACAACGTGCCAGAAGGGCACCACCTGATCGACGACGCGATGGCGATCTCGATCATGTACCTCGGCTAGCTCAGCGAGCCTCAGCTGGAGGCACTATACCCCCTTGGGGTATAGTGCCTCTATGCATTCAGAGCAGAACCTCAACGCGCTCGCTTTCTCCGCCACCGTCCACTGCCTCACCGGCTGCGCGATCGGCGAGATCACCGGGCTGGCGATCGGCACCGCACTTGGTTTTTCCAACCTCGGCACGATCGTGCTCGCCGTCGTCCTCGCCTTCTTCTTCGGCTACGGACTGACGAGCCTGCCGCTGCTGCGCTCGGGGATGGCGCTCGGCGCCGTCGTCCCGATCGCCTTCGCCTCCGACACCCTCAGCATCGCGACGATGGAGATCGTCGACAACCTGATCATCCTCGCCGTCCCGGGGGCGATGGACGCGGGCCTCGACAGCCTCCTCTTCTGGGGCAGCCTCGCGGGGGCGCTCCTGATCGCCGGTGCGGTGGCGCTACCGGTGAATCGCTGGTTAATCGCCCGTGGCCGCGGTCACGCCGTCGTCCACCAGACTGGCGTCCACGGCTAGATCCAGACCTCGCCGGCGACGACGGTTTCGGTGCGGCCGCCGATCCAGATCTCGCCGTCGTCCTCGCTGACGTGGATCCGGCCTTCGCGGTCGATCGCGGTGCCCTGGTGGGCGAGGTAGGGAGCGGTGAGCCGGCCGTCGGCGAGAAGCCACTGGGCGACAGAGGCGTTGAGGCTGCCGGTCACAGGGTCCTCTGCGGCCATCCCGTTTACAGGGGCCCAGGCGCGCAGCTCGATCGCCGGTTCAGAGCCGGACGGGTAGAGGGCGACAGCGCCGAGGTCGAAGTCAAGCGGCCCCGGCCGCAGCTCCAGCAGCCGGTTCGGGCTCTCGAGCAGGGCGGTGATCCAGCCCGGCCCATTGTCGACCCACTCCACCGCGAGCAGCTCGCCGAGCTCGACCTGCAGCGCCTCGGCGACCTTGGCGCGGTCCTCGTCCGAGGCCGGACCTGAGCGCACCATCGTCGGCGCCGCGAAGGCGAACGCACTTGTCCCCGGTATGCGGGGAGAAGTGCGTTCGGCTTCTCGGCGGATGCGGACCAGGCCGGCGTCGCACTCCTGGACGATCTCCTCGCCCGCCTCTCCCCCGGCCTCGAGCCAGGCGTGGCAGGTCCCGAGGGTGGGATGGCCGGCGAACGGCAGCTCCAGCACCGGGGTGAAGATGCGGACCCGATAGGCGGCCTCCGGCCGCCTCGGCGGCAGCACGAAGGTCGTCTCAGCGAGATTGGTCCAGCGCGCGAAGCGCTGCATCTCCTCGTCCGTCATCCCCTCCGCCCCGAGCACCACCGCGACCGGGTTCCCCGAGCAGGGGCGGCCGCCGAAGACGTCGACCTGGGCGAAGCGGCGGCTCACATGGGCAGTTTCTCAGGCCGCGGCTGCTTTGCCTGCACCCCCGGATCGGAATGTTTGGCTAATCGCCTCCCGGGAACTCGGAGCGTGGGTGAAACGCGACGGCGAGGGTCAGGGCTTCGCCGCTAAGGAGGGAACCAAATGCCCGATGTGAGCGACATCACCAGCACCGCGGTTCAGCTTGCGCGCCGAAAAGGCAAGTCGCCGGCGGCACCGCTGAAGGACCCGAAGAAGATGGCGGCGGCAGGAGCGGGGCTGATGGCCCTCCCGTTTGCGGCGGAGGGGCTCGCGAAACTGGTCGGCGGCTCCCCCGGGGATAAGGCAGCCGACCTCGGCAAGAAGGCCAAAGGCAAGGTCGCCGAAGGGGCGAAGGAAGCGGTCGGCGAAGTCGCCGACGAAAAGCTCCCTTCAAAGCTGTCGGGGCTCGGCGGCCTCTTCCACAAAAACGGGTCGGACGACGAAGAGGAAGCGACGGAGGCGCACGGCAGCGGTCGGCGGATGCCGATCCAGCAGTCGATCGATGTCGCGGTCCCGATCGAAGAGGCCTACGACCAGTGGACCCGGTTCGAAGACTGGCCCGAGTTCATGCACCGGGTCGACAGCGTTCAGCAGACCGATGACTCCACCGTCCACTTCTCGACCAAGGTCTGGGGGATCACGAAGGAGTTCGAGGCTGAAATCGTCGAGCAGCGACCAGACGAGCGGATCGAATGGCACTCAGAGGAGGGGCTGATGCACAGCGGCGTCGTCACCTTCCACCAGCTGGCGCCGCGGCTGACCCGGATCGAGGTCACCCTCGACGTCAAGCCCGACTCGCTGCTGGAGAAAGCGGGACGCGGCATGCGCTTCACCAAGCGCGCCGTCCGCGGCGACCTGCACCGCTTCAAGGCCTACGTCGAGATGGAGGAGCACAGCGACAAAGGCTGGCGCGGGACGATCGAGGACGGCGACGTCAAGCGCAAGACCCAGCGCAAACCCGCCAAAAAAACGAAATCGAAGCGCTGAGCTATTCGGCGACGTCCAGCTCGAGCGCGTGGATCTGGCTTTGACCGTATGAGCCCGTCTGCACCGGCCCGGCGGCGCTGATCAGGTCACCGGGACCGGGCAGCGGCTGCGGGCGCAGGCCGGCGCGGACATCGATTGCCGTCAAGCCCGGGAGCGTGATCCCCTGCGGGTCGCGGATGACGAAATGCGCGTCGCCGTCCCCATCGGGATCGACCCGCTCGACGTAGACGATCCGCCCCACGGCTTCCCGGCAGGCGGGATGGCCGGGTGGGCAGTGGGAAGGTGCCACCATCATGCGCTCGCGCATCTGTGGCACTTCTCGCTGCATGAACCCATCCTCCTGGCGGGTTCCGCACCCAAGGGAGAGAGCCACGCCGAGGCCGGTGACCGCTGCGGTAGCTACTCCCCTGTTGATTGGCACCTGGTGAGCATATGCCCACCAGGTGCCATCAAGCGCTTAGCTGGTCGGAGCCGTAACTGCCCAGCTGCCTCTACCCCAACTAAAGGTCGATCCAGAGGCGGTGTTGAATTCGAGGTTCAGACCAACACCGAAGTTCAACGTTTCGCCAATTTCTGGAAACGACTTTTCGGTGTTCTGCAATTCCTGACCGTAAACACAAATATTGCCAGGCAGTGCTTTCGGATCTTCTGCGCTGCCAGGGCATTCGGTGGTCGCGCTTTCACCCGGTCCGATCCAGGTGAATCCGTATGACCCCACGTTTTCGAGCCGCAGCGGCCAACTGATAGTGGTCCAGTATTTCCCTTCCGAGTGGTTGGTGAAAGACCAGAGGCCAACCTCGGTTTTGCCAGCAGGCAATGAGGTTTCAGTCGGACCTGCCGGCCCGGGTGGTCCGGGTGGACCCGGTTCGCCATCCACGCCGTCGGCGCCTGCCTTGCCAGCTGGCCCTTCCGGCCCGGTCGGCCCCGCGGGGCCGGGAGGCCCGACTTCACCTTTTAGCCCTTGGGCACCTGCGAACTTCTTGGCGATTTTCTTGACTTCTTTTTTCTCCTTAGCGTTCAGCCCCGCAACCGCGAAGGCCGTACCACCAAGAGCAGCGATCAAAGCAACCACGGCAATAATGAAACCAGCCGTGCCCAGCTTCGAGTGAATTCGAGACAACATTAACCCTCCCCTGTAATTAACCAGTCCAACTTACGGATGAAAATTTGCCGGATCAAGATGCCGCGAGTGACAACTCGCGCGATCAAGGGACGTGACTGCACGCAACCAAATCGGCTTCTTTGGCCAACCGGTCGTACTCCTTAAATGGGTTCGTGCTTGCCCCTGCCACCGACTGCGGGTTTTCCTTGCTCTCTTCCAGAGCCGCCTCGAACTCCTCCATCATCGATTCGACGGCGGCTTCGTTGCCGCTGGGCACCCCAAGCGCCCTCATCTGCTCCCCCTGCCGCTCGAGAAGCGGGAGGAGGACCGGCTCGACCATCTCCACCGCCTTGGCCGACGGGTGCTCCTTCGAGTAGTCGATCGCGCCTTCGAGCTCCTTTTTTTCGGTCCCTTCGCAGATAGCCGTGGCTCGCTTGACGTAGGCCGCTTCACCTAGCAGAACCGGATCGGCATCGCTGCTATCCCCGCATCCGGAGATGAGCAGTCCGCCGAGAAGCAGCGCAAAGGTAAATAGGGCGAGGAACCGACTCACTTCGCTCTCTCCTCTCGGTCATGCGGGCACCGTGCCTCGAGCGTCGGCCTCAGGTTTGAGGCTCGGCCGTTCTGGGCGGCCATTGCCACCCCGACGCGGTGCCGGCGCGCGCAGATGTCGGTCGAGTTTTCGAGCAGGCCCTTCGCGCCGCCCTTCATCTTCAAGACGAAGCGGGACACGGGGGCGTCGGGAACGGCGGCGAAGGTCGTGCGTATGCCACCGCGACTGGAATCGATGAAGCCGACCAGGTTGATGTCAATCTCGCCACCTAGGGCCGCGACGAGGTCGGGGAGTTCCCTGTCGCCGCCGTTGGCGCGCAGGTAGACCGGCCCCCTGAGCGGTTTGTCCAGGAGCGGCGTCCAAGCTGCCGCCCGGCCGTAGATAGACCGCTTCGGGCACTTGTCCGCGGCAAACTGCACGCGCGTGCAGATCGTGCCGATGTGACTCTGGGCCAAGAACTCAGAATGAGGCAAGGCCACCGAGACGCGACCGATGTTCGCATCCCCTCTTCTCGCTTTGAGACGCGCCGTCAGCGTCGGGAAGTCGCCTCGTTTGGTCCCTCCCCCGAGCGCGAAGGCAAGCTTCGGCTTGAAGCCCAACGCTTTACAGCCGTCGACCTGGAATCTATCAGCAGGCTGAGCGATAGCTCCGGTGGTCGAGGTCACCTTCGCGTCAACCTCAAGCTCCCGGCAGTTGGTCGGGTTGAGAGAGAATTCGGGGCGATCGATTACCGCGTGCAGGCGGCGATAGGCGGCCGGGACCCCTTCGACGAACTGCGGCAGATTGGTTTTGACCGTTGCCTGGGCGCTCTCAGGATCGACCATGAGAGCACTACGCACGACCACGTCGCCGAGGTCAAATGGCCCCGCCTGGGCCGGAACAGTGGTCACGAGGCTGAAGGGTGCCCCCTGATACGGACCGGCCAGATAGATAGCCGTCGGCGCCTTGCCCGGCTCCGGCAGCCAGAGAGGTTCGGGCCCTGCTCCGGCCGCAACCGTGACCGTGCCGATCGAGGATGCCGCGGTAGATGCCGGATCGTCTGAACAGAGCGGGACCCCGGCGAGTTTCGCCAGCTCCCCCTTGGGCAACACCACGTCGAAGCTCTGGATTTGCTGTTCCCCATCTTCACGGGTGAGATCCAGAATGAAGGGCGAGAATGCTCCAGCTACCGGCTTCGTGACGCCGGCGCGGAGTTTCGGCGCGAATCCAGGTGCGCAACCTCCATCGATCACAACCTGGCTCTGCCCCGAGACCGGGGGGTCCGTCGAGTGGGGCGTGAAGGTGTAGCTCGTGGTGAAAGTGCCACAGGAGTCCGGGTTCTTCAATGGTGCCCGCGCGCCGCCCCAAATATGGAAATCGATCTCTTCAACCGGAACCTGGGGCAGATCAGAGAAGACGACGGTCAACCGGCCCGTCGCCGGATCGGGCTGGATCTCACCGGGGAGCTTGACGTGAAGCCCGAGGTCGTCGGAGGCGAGCCAGAGCTGGAACTGGTGACCCGGCTCGGGGCTGCGCTGGTAGAGAGCGCCATGGATCGGTCTTGGAAGGTTGGGCGAGATGATGTCGACCGTGCCCAGCTTGGAGGCGTCAGGGCACCCGACGTCAACTTCTTCGTGGAAGTGAACCTGTTCCGCTGAGCAGGCATCGATCGCGCTGGCGGCCGCCGGATTAATCCCCATCCCCTCCGGCAGGGTCACCCTCGCCTCACGCATCGTGGCGGTCGAGGGGATGTTCGGGTCGCTCGATTGCGGCAGCTTGAAGCTGGCATCGAGCCCGGTTGCTGCGCCTGCTACCGAGCTAATCGGCTTTGCCTCGAAGCCGGGGCTGAAGGGCAGGTTCGAGCAGTTGGTGATCGGCGGCAGCGCTGCGGATTTGGTGAACACCTTGCCTGGCAGCTGATAGCTCGTGACCGCGAACCCAACCTCGCCCTTCTGACAGGCCGATGGGTTCGACATGAAGGCCGTGGGCGGCAGCGTGCTATCGCGTTTGCCGCCGGGTGCTTCGCACGCCGTCCCAGACGGACATCCCGCTTCCTTGGCAGTCAGACGTAATTCGTCATGGCTTTCGTCCGGCGGATTTCCCCAAAAGATCGTTTCCGCTTCAACCAGCGGCGAAAGCGCTGGCGAGTCTTCGACGACTGCCGTCACCCCGTAATCGCCGGCCGTCCGCACCTTGACGTTGATGAAGACGGGATATTGGTAGCCGATGAATCCGAAACGGGCGACTTCCCTCTCCGGATGAGGCAGATCCATAACATAGATCGGCTCCGGGATTGGGCCTTTCAGCGACGTCACCCAGACCTTCGCTATGCCCACCTGAGCGTCGATTGGGCAATTGCCGTGGGCGATGAGCTGCCCGGTGCTACACCGAGGAAATGCGTTCGGGTTTGCCAGCAGACCGGGCGGTATCGAGACCTTTGCGTCTTCGAGCCGCGCCCCCACTATCGGCATTCCGTCGCCGGTGCTGCGATGGTTAAGCACGAAGCGAGTCGTGAAGTCTGGGTGCATTCCGGCGTTGCTCGTCGAAAGCCCAGCCTCCACCGCGGCGATACCGAATTCGTCGTTGAATTCTTCGCTGCTGGTCTCCGATGCCGTGGCCAAGGACTTTGAGGGGGTAGCTGAAGGTGAAGCAACAGGCCCCGCGGCGCCACTAAGCGTCTCTAAATCAGTCGATTCACCTTCACCTTTACGACTCACCGAACTTCTCGCCCTGTCGCCTCGTTTCCGCCTGCCGCAGCGCTTATGCCTATCTCGGCCCTTGACCCGATGGCAACGTCTCTTCGCCTTTCGCGGCTTGACATTCCCGCTTCCGATCGTCGACTCAGATAGTGGACTCGACAGCTGAGGGGCGGCCGGATTTCCCAGACGGCATCCCTCTTCAGCGCAGACCTCGCTCTCTACTGGGGTCGCAAAGCCTCCGCCGACCTTCGCGTCGTAGATCGCAGGAACGCCTCCTAGGCCTGCGCCGGGGACGAGAGAGTCCTGGGACAGGAAAAGGACGTCCTCGCCGGAAGGGGTCACCGACAGCAAGACATTCGGAGTCGGCAAAAATGCGAATTCTTTGAGTGGGGTGTACCCAGTTGATTTCCCCGAGCTGATCAGGTCCAGGGTCGCCGGGCCGCCGCCTTCCCCCGCCCGCCACTCATAGATGTCGTTGACTTCGTCGGTATCGTCCTCCGCCAGTGCCTCGGCGGTTTCGAAGAACACACGATTGCCGTCGTCGCTGAGATTGTGAACAGCGATCGGGACATCGACGAGATTGAGGTTCTGCAGCTGCGCGTCGCTACTCGCGGGCACCCCGGGGCCGCATGAGACGCAGGTGAGGCTCCCAGCCCCATCCTCATAGCGGTAGATCTCCGTATGTCCAGCGTTTTCATACCCGGTGAGTTTCGCTCGCGACTCGAAGATCAGCACCGAGCCGTCTGGCGTGCTGCGAGAGGAGTCCGCCCCGGGACCAACCGGAGGTTCCTTGCTAAGCGACGGCGCGACCACATGGCTCGTCCAGCGGGTCAACGCGGGCAACCCGAACCAAATGGCATTACCAGAGGTACGCTGCAAGTCGCTGAGCGCCACGGTTCCTATGTATTCCGGGGCAGCCCCACTCCACACATAGAGATTAGGCTCTCCCGCCGTGCCGTTTGCCCCGTCGAGCTGGCTTTTCGAGATGAAGTAGACGTGGGAACCGTCGCCGGAGACATTGACGACTTCACCGTCACCGCTCGCGTTGACCTGGCTGTCGTTTTTCGTCGCGGTGTCGAAGCGATGAATATTTCCGCCGCTCACGTAGTAGATGAACTCGCCTTCTTCGGAAAGACCGGCGTAAGTAGGATTACCGGCGGCGACTTCCTCAGTCACCGCGTTGTTGATGCGAAGGTAGAGCACGCCTTCGACCTTGAACGCGACGGCAGTACCATCCTTGGACGAGCCTTGGTAATAGGCCTCCTGCCCCGGCGTCTGCGGTTCATTGCCTGGAAGGAGCGAAATGACCCGAGTTCCTCCCCCTGCTTCGCGGTCGTAAACCCCTCCGGTGCCCTCCGGAGGCCCGTCGAGCTCGAGCTGCTTCGCTTTGCAGTCCGCACCCGCCCCAAGGCACCATAAACTTTGACCTTCGTGCTTTCCGGTTGAGAAGATTATGTGTTCGCCCCCTTCGCTGATGTAGCGCCCTTGGCCGTAGGGTTCGCTCACGAGGCTGCCCTTAGCAGTGAACTCGAACGTTCCGTCAGGGTTACTCAGGTACGAGGCAGGCTTAGCTTGGGCGAGGCTGCCGCTTGGTAAAGGTGGAACCGCGCCATCGAAGAGGGAAATATCGACGAACGCGTACTTATGGTCCACCGAAACTCCGCCAGGTATCGGGCCGGTGGCCTCTGGACCCGAGGGAGTGACACGGCGGATCGTGTGCCAACCGGCACTGTCGCGACGCGACTCGTAGACGTCGAGGTAGCCGGTCGCTTCTCCCGGTTCCCGCAAGGGCGTCCCATAAGTCATATAGACCGCGCTGTCTCCGGCGGGGGACAGTAGCTCGGTCGAGAAGAAGTCCACGGGAGAGCTGAATCCCCAACCCTGCAATGCCTCCAGCAATCGGCCATCACTGTCGGAAGGGCTGACGAGCTCGTAGGCGCGGCAGTCCGGCAAGTTGGCCGAAAAGCCGACGCGAAGTTCTTCGTTTGGGCAAGGCTCCGCTGAGGCTGGGGGCGGCAGAGCACTCACGGTCGATAGAAGCAGCACGCATCCCAGCAACCCCCTGAGCATGCGATGCGACCATCCCTGTAACTCGACCATCGTCCCCTCCTCGTTCTACCGCCAGCGGCGCTCGCTATCCCTGCTCTTGATGCGCCTCAGCGATACCGTAAGTCACTGCGGAGCAGCTCCGAGTGACAACTTGTCAACGACCTCTCTCGCGGAGAACCTCAAGGTCGCCACTGGCCCGACTCCGAATTGGCGAGAGACCAAGGGCCGCCGAAGCGGCCCTTGGTCGTGAAATGACTGTCGTGCCTGTCCAGGCTCCGACTAGCCGACTACGAGGTGTTCCCCGCCTTCCATGTACAGGTCAAATGTCATGGTCAGAGAACCTTCACTCGGGCACAGGAAGCTCTGGCCGCTCTCAATTTTGAACGTGGAGTTGGCACCAGTCGAAATCGTGCCCATGGCGATTTCCGGTGATGTCGTGTAGGTGCCTTTAACCGGGCCGGTAAGGGTAGTCCGTTCATAGCTGCATTCGAGCCCACCCGGGAAGTCAAGCCGGTATGTAATTGCACGCGCCGCGCTAGAGCAGCTGCCGCCGCGGATCTGCAGTTCATGCGCAACACCCGGCAGCGCCTTCACGCACCACGGGGTACCATTGCTGCTTCCAGTCGGCGCGGTTGTCACCGTGGTCGCGCCCAGCGACGAGCTGCACTGGGTTCCGGTGCCGCTGGTCCCCGTGAAGCTGGCACTTTCGATCGTCCCTTCGACCGCTTCGCCGTTGTTGCTGTTCTTGGTCACAACGCCTTTAAGGTCGGCCGAACTGCAAACGACTTCGCCAAAGCTTCCAGAAAAGATCGTGCTCCCTGTATTTTTCGCTGTAATTTTTGTACCCACTGCCGAAATTTCGCCGTTTGTTGTTTTCAAGACCGGCGAGGTTGCCGAAGCGGCAGCAGGCAGAACAAAGGCCGCAAAGGCAGCTACGGCCATGCAAGCCACGATGAGTTTCTTGAACATCTGAGATACTCCCTTTCTTGGTCCCGAGCCTTCGGCTCGGCTTTGATTGAGCTCCCGGGGCGCCGTCTTTCCCTAGAGACGTCTCGGGAGTTTTCGTTCGCTCAGGAAGAGCAAACTGATTGGGAGCTTCTACAGTCCCGTCTGGCCTAATGCAAGGGTTCCGCTGGGGTTTTTCGCGACACTGTGTCTGGTCTTGAGTCAACACGATTTGAGCTTTACTCCATCTAGCCAGCATTTCCGGGGTAACACTGACGTTAGGCGACTTTTGTCACCTGTCGCTGTTAGTCACAGGGAGGAGTAATCCGGGTTACATCCGGTACACCGGCGCGCTTGCTGCGGCCAAAGGCGCGTCGGCGCAGGCGTCCAGGGCCAGTGCGAGAGCTCGGCGGGTGTCGCGGGGGTCGATTACGCCGTCGTCCCAGAGGCGGGCGGTGGAGTAAAAGGGCTTGCCCTGCTCTTCGTAGAGGTCGTGGAGCTGTTCGGCCGTTTGCGGCTGGCCTACCTCTTTCATCACTGCTGCCGCCATCTCGCCGCCCATCACGGAGATGCGGGCGTTGGGCCACATGAAGAGGAAGCGGGGTGAGTAGGCGCGGCCGCACATGCCGTAGTTGCCCGCCCCGAAGGAGCCGCCGACGATCACGGTCAGCTTGGGGACGCGGGCGGTGGAGACGGCGGCGACGAGCTTGGCGCCGTCCTTGGCGATCCCGCCGGCCTCGTACTTGGCGCCGACCATGAAGCCGTTGACGTTCTGGACGAAGACGAGGGGAATCCGGCGCTGGTCGCAGAGCTGGACGAAGTGGGCGCCCTTGAGGGCCGACTCGGAGAAGAGGATGCCGTTGTTGGCGACGATCCCGACCGGGTGCCCGTCGATGTGGGCGAAGGCGCAGACCAGCGTTTTGCCGTACTTCTCCTTGAACTCGCGCAGCTCCGAGCCGTCGACGACGCGGCGCAGAACCCCGCGCACGTCCCAGGGAGCGCGGGAGCCGATCGGGACGACGTCGAGAATCCCATCTGGGTCTTCGGCCGGCGGCCGCGGCTCGATCCGCTGCCAGGGAGCGGGCGGCGCCGGCGGCAGGGTGGCGACGATTTCGCGCAGGATCTGCAGCGCCTCGGCGTCGTCGGCGGCGAGGTGGTCGGCGACGCCGGACTTGCGGGCGTGGACGTCGCCGCCTCCGAGCTCCTCCGCGGTCACCTCCTCCCCGGTCGCCGCTTTCACCAGCGGGGGGCCGCCGAGGAAGATCGTCCCCTGGTGGCGGACGATCACGGTCTCGTCGCTCATCGCCGGCACGTAGGCGCCGCCCGCCGTGCAGCTGCCCATCACCGCGGCCAGCTGCGGGATCTCCTGCGCCGACATCGTCGCCTGGTTAAAGAAAATGCGGCCGAAGTGGTCGCGGTCGGGGAAGACTTCGCTCTGCAGCGGCAGGAAGGCGCCGCCGGAATCGACCAGGTAGATGCAGGGGAGGCGGTTCTGCAGCGCCACCTCCTGGGCGCGCAGGTGCTTCTTCACCGTCACCGGGTAGTAGGTGCCGCCTTTGACGGTGGCGTCGTTGGCGACGACGACGCAGCGGCGGCCGCTGACGGTGCCGACGCCGGTGACGATCCCGGCGCCGGGCGCGGCGTCGTCGTACATCCCGTGCGCGGCCAGCGGCGAGAGCTCGAGGAAGGGGGTGCCGGGGTCGCAGAGCCGCTCGACCCGTTCGCGCGCGGTCAGCTTGCCGCGGCTGCGATGGCGCTCGACGGCCTTCTCGCCGCCACCGGCGTGGACGCGCTCGAGCTCGGCGCTGAGCTCGGCAATGAGTTCGAGGTGCTGCTCGCGCGAGCTCTCGACCGTTCCCTCAGCGGTGCTCATCGCGGCGGGTTCTCCTTAAAGGGATCGCGCTCGGCGTGCCACTCGACCGGGCCGGCGACGAGGGTGTGGGAGCCGAGCGGGCGGCCGAGGACTTCCTGGGCCGCCCGGGCGGCGTCCAGCAGCTTGGCGAGGTCGACGCCGGTCTCGATCCCCATCTCGTGCAGCATCGAGACCAGGTCCTCGCTGGCGACGTTGCCGGTGGCGCCGGGCGGGACCGGGCAGCCGCCGAGCTCGCCGAAGCTCGACTCGAAGGAGTCGACCCCCACCTCGAGCGCCGCCAGCACGTTGGCGAGCGCCTGGCCGCGGGTGTCGTGGAAGTGGGCGGTCAGCTCGGCGCCGACGATCTCCTCGTGGGCGCGGCGAAAGAACTCACCGACCTGGACAGGGTTCGCCATCCCGGTGGTGTCGCCGAAGCCGATCTCGACCGCGCCGGAGACCGAGAGCCGCTTGGCGATCTCGAACACGCGCTCGAAGGGAACGTAGCCCTCATACGGGCAGCCGAAGCTGGTGCTGATGACGCCCTCGCAGCGCAGCCCCTCCTCGGTCGCCCGCGCCAGCACATGTTCGAGTCCCGTCAACGACTCCTCGACCGAGCGGTTGACGTTGTGGCGGTTATGGGTCTCCGAGGCGGAGAGGAAGACGTTGACCTCGTCGATCTTCTCCCGCACCTCGAGCGCCGCTTCGAGCCCGCGCATGTTCGGGACCAGTACCGAGACCGAGACGTGCTCGGGGATGTCGGCGCGTTCCAGCACCTCGCGTCCGTCGGCAAGCTGCGGGACGACGTCGGCGCGGACGAAGCTCGTCACCTCCAGCCGCCGCAACCCGGTGCGGGCGAGCATCTCGACCAGCCGCACCTTGTCCTCGGTGGCGATCGTCTCCGGCTCGTTCTGGAAGCCGTCGCGCGGGCCGACCTCGCGGATGCGGACGGCTTTCGGGATCACGGCGCTGCCCCTACGCCCCGAGGGCGCGGGCGATGACCATCTGCTGGACCTCGTCGGTCCCCTCGCCGATCGTGAGGATCTTGGCGTCGCGGTAGAAGCGGCAGACCGGGTACTCCTCGATGTAGCCGTAGCCGCCGTGGATCTGCACCGCCTCCTCGCAGCAGCGCACGGCGAGGCGGCCGCTCTTCAGCTTCGCCTGCGCCGCGGTGAGGCTGAAGTTTTCGCCCCGGTCCTTCATCCGCGCCGCTTTGTAAACGAGCAGCCGGGTCGCCTCGATCTCGGTCGCCATGTCGGCGAGCTTGGCCTGGATCGACTGGAAGCGGGAGATCGGCTGGCCGAAGGCCTGGCGCTCCTTGGCGTAGGCGAGCGCCTCGTCGAGGGCGCCCTGGGCGAGGCCGACGCCCATCGCGGCGACGCCGATGCGGCCGATGTCGAGCACCTGGAGGAACTGGCGGAAGCCCATCCCGCGCGGGCCGAGCAGGTTCTGCTCGGGGACGCGGCATTCGGTGAAGGTGAGCGGGCGCGTGTCCGACGCGTTCCAGCCCATCTTCCGGTAGGGCTCGCCCTGCTCGTAGCCGGGGGTGCCGTTGGCGACGATCAGGTTGGAGATCTCCTCCTCGCCGGTGCGGGCGGTGATGCAGACGACGCCGGAGATATCGGTGCCGGCGTTGGTGATGAACTGCTTGGCGCCGTCGATCACCCATTCACCGCCGTCGAGGCGAGCCTTGGTGCGGACGTTGCCAGCGTCGGAGCCGGCCTCGGGCTCGGTCAGCCCGAAGGCGCCGAGGACCTCGCCGGCGCAGAGCCGCGGCATCCACTCCTGTTTCTGCTCCTCGGAGCCGAACAGGTAAATCGGCTGCGTCCCGAGCGAGGTGTGGGCGCAGAGGGTGATCGCGACCGAGGAATCGACGCGGGTCAGCTCCTCAACCGCCAGCGCGTAGGCGAGGGAGTCGCCGCCCCCGCCGCCGTACTCCTGCGGGAAGGGGATCCCCATCAGGTTGAGGTCGGCGAGCTTGGCGACGATCTCGTAGGGGAAGCGGTGCTCGCGGTCTAGCTCCTCGGCGACCGGGCGGACCTCCTGGACGGCGAAGTCGCGGACGGTGCGCTGGATCAGGCGGTGCTCGTCGCCGAGCTCAAAGTCCATGGTTGGACACAATACCGAATCAGTGTTCGGTATTCGCTACCCTCGGCTCGATGCCGGTTCCCTCTCCCCCGACCCGCCCCGCCCTGCGCGCCCGCTACGACGCCCGCCGCAGCGAAGTCGTCGCCACCGCCGCCGAGCTCTTCGCCGAGCGCGGGTATGACGGCACCTCGATGAGCGAGCTAACGGAAGCGACCGGGCTCGCCGCCGGCGGCCTCTACCACTACATCGAGGGCAAGGAGGACCTGCTGATCGCGATCTGCGACGAGCTACTGGAGCCGCTGCTGGAGCGCGCCCGGCAGATCGTCGACGCCGCTTTGCCGCCGGTCGAGCAGCTGCACAAGCTGGTCGGCGCCTGGGTTGCCCACGTCGTCGAGCACCGCCACCACATGCTCGTCTTCACCCAGGAGCGGCAGGCGATCGAGCGCGAGCGCCGCTGGCGCCGGGTGCGCTCCCAGCGCCAAGCCTTCGAGCGGATCCTCGACGAAGTCCTCGCCCGCGGCGAGGCCGACGGCAGCATGACCTTCGCCGACCGCCGCCTCTCCCTCCTCGCCCTGCTGGGGATGGTCAACTACACGCCGCAGTGGGTGCGGCCGGGCGGGCGGCTGAGCCCGGGCGAGATCGCCGCGGGCTACTGCGCGATGGTGCTGGGAAAGGACGGTCCTGGTTAGGCGATGTTCCAGTAGGGATCGTATGCCTGCTGGTTGCAGAGCGGCTCAAACTTGGGAGGGGAGGCGCCTCCCCAACCCGTAAACCCGGTCGATGACCAGAGAACGTTCGTTGCCCCGACGTATGCGGCAGCCGATGCCCCAGCCTCGAGACCGAGGTCCAAGGACAAACCGAACGAGTCCAGCCTGCACCCCACGCTGCCACTCACGCCGGCGATGGCGTGGACCGAGCCGCCAACCGAGCAACCGGGACCGGCCAAATCATCGGGCTTTGACACTGACCGGTCAAATACGAAGCCGACATCGCCACTTGCGCCTGCATCGAGGCCCACTCCTGCGCCACCGGTCGCGGTGAAGGTCGTTGCGCTCCAGCTCCGGCGCCATCCGGTGCCGCCTTCCCAGGTGCAGATCTCTCCCTGCGCGGTCACCGACACACCCGGGGCTACCGTGCCGCTGCCCCCTACACACCAGCCGACAGCCCACAGACCCAACGGATCGCTGGCGTCCACTGGATTCGACCGGGCGAACCCATAGCGACTGCGGGTCGTCTCCTCTGCAGGATCACGCGTTAGGAACTGCCCGGTGGAGGGGTCGTAGTAGCGCGCCCGCAGGTACTGGAAACCGGTCTCCGGGTCGGTGTACTCGCCATCGAACTGGAAGTTCGTCGAGGTCCCGGTGTGGGTGGCAACCTCACCCCAGGCGGTGTAGTCGTAGCGGCCGACCACCTCGCCGCCGGCATCGGTGAGGAGTCTGATGCTTCCCTGCTGGTCCTGATGCAGGTAGGTGGGAGTCCCGCCCGTCACCTGCTCGATCGCTTCTCCTTCGGGTCCGTAGACGTACTCGGTGCTCCCCTCCTGCAGGAGCTCGGGAAGTTCTTCGACCTGGTTCCAGACGAAGTGGGTGCTGCTGCCCGCCACCGTCTTCCCTACCCGCAGACCGTCGCCGTCGTAGGCATAGGAGACGTCATCGCCGACTTCGATCAACCGATTGGCAAGGTCATAGCGGTATTCGACGAGGGAGTCGGATGACTGGTCGAAGATTCGGTTGCCCCGATAGTCGTAGGTGAACCACCTGGGGACCGTGCTTCCGCTGGCACTGCTCAGGCTGATCGCGTCGTGCGCACCGGCAGGGGCGAGCTCGCGAGGAACCAAGCCTGCCTGAGATCTGGCGGCTTTGTCTCCCTCACCGGAGCTGTCGAGCGCAACCGCACCCGGTTCGGAGCCCACACTCACCGCGGCCAGGCTCCAACGGCTTGCCTCGACGCTCGCTGCGACCGCTCCGCCACCCCGCGCCGTCTGAACCCAGCCGGCCGTTCCTGCGTGGCGGTCGAAGACCTGCGCGACGAGTCGCTGCCCCGCGGAGACCGCGGCCGGCCGTTTCTGCCCGATGCTGTGTCCCACCGCCCAGAGGAGACTCCGGGGGGACGGCCGGAGCGAGTTGACGGGTTTCGAAGCACGCCCGTGGGCGGCGGCGTGTGCTTGCACGAAGAGGCCGTCACCCGCAACTGCCGCCACCGCCACCACCCCCGTCCGCGTGCCCCGGGCGAGGTGAACGGTTACCTTGCCGGGGGGACCGGAGCCGGCCCGGGCCTGCCAAATCTCAGCTGCACCGCCATGCTCGTCGGCCCTCTGCACCGGCCGCCAGCGCGATCCGCCGCCGGAGATGGCAGTGACCCTCTGCCCGCTGCCGTCAGCCGAGACGAAGGCCAGGAGGAGGTCGCCCCCCACCGAAGGCGGCAGTTTCGACGTCTTCAAGGCGCCATCGCGCACCCTCTTGGCGGTGACCGTCGCCTCGACGGTCGGCTGCGCGGCCGAATGCTGCTGGGACCCAGGTGGACCATCCTGGGCCGTCGGGGTCTGGGCGCTTCCACCCTCACCCCCCAGGCCGGGTTCTTCGCCTTCGCCACCCGGGCCTTCTTCGGGCGGTTCCGGCCCCGGTTCTTCCCGTAGGACCAGCTGGTTGGCCGGGTCGAAGGCCTGGGTCGTCTCGCCGCCGAAGGTAATCGGGTTGTCGGCACTGTCGTAGCCGTATGGAACCCCGCCGGCCGCCGTCAGTCGTCCGAGTTGGTCATGGGAAAAGTCGATCGCGTTTTGCGCTCCGTTGACCGCCTCTTCGGTGGTTACCTGGCCAACTCCGTCGCGCTGATAGGCAAAGCTCGCCAGGGCGTTGCCCCCCTCGTCGTCCGCGATCGATTCGAGCCGGCCGAGGGCATCGAACCCGCGCTCGGTATGGACGCCGTTGGGATATAGGACCTCGGTCAGGTTCGATTCGGCGTCATAGGAGAAATCGGTGGTCTTGCCCAGCCAATCGGTGACGCTCGTGAGGTTCCCAGCGGAGTCGTACCCCCGCTCGAGCTGATGACCACTCGGATAAGTGATCTTCGTGAGCCGGCCCGCCAGGTCGTATTCGTAGCCTACGGTGGCGCCGGTACCATCGGTGACGGCGGTCATTCGGTTGAGCGAGTCGTAGGTGAAGGTGCTTTCCCCGGATCCGTCGTAGCGGAGAATGCGGTTGCCGTCTTCGTCGTAGGCCTGGTACACGTCCGGCGTCGAATCCGAGTATTCGATTTCGGTCAGCTGGCCGACGCCGTCGTAGCGGAATTCCGTTCTCCACCCTTCGGGGACGATCATTTCCGTCCGGTTTCCCGCGGGGTCATACCCGTAACTCGTCGTCCTCCCGTTCGGATCCGTGACCGAGATCTGCCGATCGAGCGCGTCGTACGCGTATTCGGTGGCATTGCCGGCGGCGTCGATCTGGGCGATCCTGTTTCCACCTGCATCCCACTTGTTCTGCAGGATGCTGCCGTCAGCCCGCGTCACCAGGGTCAGCTCGTCATCGGCGTCGAAAGCTCGTTCCGTGGTATGCCCGAGCGCATCCGTGATCGCCGTCTGATTCCCGTTCTCGTCGTACGTGTACTCGGTCGTGCCCCCCAGCGGATCGGTCACGGACTCGAGTTGTCCGGCGGCGTCGTAGGAGTAGGTCGTCCGGTGGGCGCTCGGATCGCCCCCCGGCTCGTTGCCTGCGGGACCCACCCTGGCCGTCAACCTCCCGTCGAGGTCGTATTCGAAGGAGGTCTTGCTGCCGTTGGGATCCCTCAGGCTAGTTCGATTGCCGTGCGGGTCGTAGCCGATCTCGGTGACGCCGCCAACGGCGTCGGTCATTTTGGTCACCTCCCCCGCAGCAGCTTCGTAGGCATAGGTCGTAACCGCATCGGTGCCGGTCCCGGATAGCGGGGTCGACTTTTTCAGCAGGTTGCCGTTGCTGTCGTAGGCGTAGGTCGTAGTCGTCCCACGCGGATCGGTGGCGGCGACGACTTCGTCGCCGGGACCGTATTCGTAGACGGTCGTCCACCCGTCCTGGTTGGTGGTTTCGACCAGGTTCCCGCGCGCGTCATATGCGTTGTGCGTCGTCTGGAAATTGGGGTCAAGGATCTGGGTGACTCCCAGAGTGGTCGGGTCGTACCGGTAAGAGGTGGTCGCTTCGTCGGCGGTCCCGAAGCCCTGAATGACCGAGACCAACTCCAGGTTCCGGTACTGATAGCGGGTGACGTTTCCCCGTGGATCGGTCACATCGGTCGTTCCGCCTTCCGGCGTGGTGGGATCGCCCGCGTATTCCCACTTCGTCTCGCGCCCCATCGGGTCGGCCTGGAGTTCGACCCTGCCGCTTGCGTCGTAGGTGTTCGAGGTCGTTCCTCCGCGCGGATCGGTCATCGTCAATAAGCGGTGCGCGGAGTCGTAGGTGAAGCTCCAGGTCCGCCCCAGTGGATCGACCGTCCCGACCAGATCGCCTTCGCCGTCGTACTCGAAGCTCGTGCTGCGGCCCATCGGGTCGGTTGCCGAGACGATGTGGCCGCCACCGCCATAGGCGAAGACGATCGCCCGTCCCGACGGATCGACCACGCTTTCGAGCTTGCCGGCCGAGTAGGTCAGTTGGGTTTCCGCACCGTTGCGGTCGACCTCGCGCAGCAAGCGACCGTCGGCCCCGAAAACGTACCCGACGTGGTCGGAAAAGCGACTGAACGAGAAGGTCCCGTCGCCGTTCTGCTCCAGCGAGGCCAAGACCCGCGGCGGCGTTTCGAATCCACCGCCTTCTTTGGGCGGGAAGGTCACCGACGAGCCCCCCTCTTCGTGGACGGTGGCGGCGCCGGTTTCGGGATCGAGGGAAAGTGACATGTCGTAGCTCGACGACCACCCGCGGCCGAACGGGCCGTCGGTCGCGGCGTTGATCGAGCTGTAGGTGCGGGTCAGATGCAACGGCACGCCTCGCCCCGGGACGGCGATATCGGTGAATTCATGCCAGAAGACCCCGGTGGCGCAATTGACCGGGCGGGAGGAGTGGCAGGTGGTCCGATGCTCGCTGCCATTCCGAGCTCCCCCCTGCTCCTGCAGACTCGGGCCACCGCTGACGACAGTGGTGGAACTGAGACTCTCCTCCAGCGAAAAGTAGGTCGATTCCCCTGGTTCGAGGGGTGGCGAAAATTCGACGACTCCACTCGCCAGGTCCGGCGAGATCGAAGAGAAGCTGGTGCGGGGACCCTCATAACCCGTCGGCCCGAACGGACAACCCGCGATCCCGTAGAAGCAGAGCCCGTCCCCGTCGAACCCGAAGAGGTCGGTGTTGGAAACAAGCGAGAGTCGGCTGACGCTCTTGCTCGACCGGTTAATCGCCCCTATCAGGGTGTCCTCGACCGCGTCATAGGGACCCTGAGAAGGATCTTGGAGGATTGCAATCCCGGCCCCGGTGATATCGACGAGCAGCCCGCAGCTCGTGTCATACCCGACGGCCGGGCACTGGGTGAACGGCGTCGTCGGCGCGGCAGTCGAGAGCAGAGCAAGTCCACTCGATGCCACGGCAGACCGCCGCCTGGGGGCGAAATCGGGCTTGACCGAGATCAGGTGACCGGGATGGGGCGTCTCGCTGCTCTCGTCGTCCGCGACGGCCGAGACGGGAAAGAGCAGGAAGGCGAGGAGGACCCACAGCGCGGCTTTGCCGCCGAACAGACGAGCGCTCCATCGAAAAGTCCTGCCCATTGCCAGAAATCATCCCCCTCGTACTATTAGGAACAGCCGGATACTTGAGGGCGCACCCTATTCAGGTTTGGCAGCACGTTTTTCGACCACTTAGCTGCTTTTCCACTTCTGGGACGAGTCCCTCATCAGAACTCGTTAAGGAGTGGTCCGTATCTGGTACTCAGTGCGGGCCGGCGACGAGCAGCGCCACCGCCACAGCGATCGCGAGGGCAAGCAGTGCGGTTTTAAATGGTGCGGGTGGGGCGGAACGGATCATGTTCCGAAGGTAGCTCGCTAAGGCCGCGGTGCCTGTGCGTAAGAACACAGGTTGACGTTCCTCACATTAAGCAGGTTTTTCACACCTTGATCGCGAAGCGCCGCCAGCTCGATCTGGCGCTCCCCGTCATATGACGAGGTCGGGACGGGGCCGGCGGCGGGGTGGCAGCCGATCTCGGTCCAGCCCGGCGGCAGCGCCTCGATCAGCTCCGCCAGGCGCTCAGGAGTGATGCCCTCCGGGAACGGTTCGCCCTTGCCGCTCTGCCCGTAGAAGCCGCCCTCGTAGCGGACGCCGCGGTTGCGCACCGGAACCCCGAGCTCTGCCGCGAGCGCCTCGACGACCCCCTTCGCCGGCTCGGACTCGTGCACATGCTGGTGGGAGTCGAGGTGATCGGGATCGCGGCCCAGCAGCGCTCGGAAGCGCTCGACCTGGGCCCGCACCTCGGCCTCGACCGCATCGCGGTCGTCGCTGTCGCAGTGGAGGTAGGCCTGGATCCACTCCCCGTTCTCGTAGTCCCACTGGCCGAGGTCGACGTGGAGGCCGCTCCCGAGATCGGGATGGTCGCGGGCTTCCTCTGCCGCCGCCGCGGCCGCTCCTTGGCGCACCATCAGGCTGGCGCTGGTGACGATGCCGTCGCGGTGGGCGGCGAAGACGCCTGCGTTTACCGTCGCCGAGAGTCCGAGGTCGTCGGCGTTGACGATGAGGAAGCGATCGTCCGAGGCATCGGGGGCGGCCATGGGCGCAAGTATGATCCGCCGCATCGGGCCCGAGGAGTACGAGGAGCTTTGCCGCGCGGTGGGGACGGCGGTCGCGGAGGCAACGCCGCCGCAGTCGGTCGTCGCCGTGGTCAGCAAAGGCGACCCGAAACTCACCGATCTCGAGGGCCGCTCCGGGCTGCACTTCCCCAGCGATGCCGCCGGCCGCTACGCCGGCTTCCATCCCCGCACCTCCGAGGAAGCGATCGCCCAGGTGGACGTCGCCCGCGCCGCCGGGGCCGAATATCTCTGCATCCCGCAGACCGCTTTCTGGTGGCTCGAGCACTACCAGGGGTTCGCGAACTGGCTGGGCGCCCACTGCCGCTCGATCGGCAACAACCCGGAGGCCTGCTTGATCTACGAGCTGCTCAGCTCCCCCGCCGGCGCCGCCTCGGAGCCCGGAGCCGAGGGGCAGGTCCGCGCCCTGCTCGACTCGCTGCTGCCCGAAAAGGCGCTGCTCTTCACGATCGGGTTCCCGGCCGAGAGCCTTGCCGCGCCCGGGCGAACCGTTACAGCCCTCTCACGCAGCCGCGCCTTCGGTTTGCGACGACGCCTCGCCGACACTCCCGAGCAGCCGGCTTTCGTCCTGGTCTCAAGGCGAGAGGGCGAGGCGCCGATGGAACCTGCATTGGAACGCTCTCTCGATGCAATCACCCAGCCCATTGCTCACCGCGAACACCTTTGTGACCTCTTGCAGGTGAAAAGCCTGGACAGCGGGTCTAGAATCACCCGATCTCCTCGGGACGGAGATGCGCGGTCCGAGACACCTTCATCTTTGGACAGCGAGGCAGCGAACAAACTCTCGAAGCGCCTGGAGCGCCTGGGTCTCCCCGGAGACAGTGGCGTTTCTTCGAGTCGACCGGCAAGGGAGCGGGATTGAGCGGCAAACCGAAGGTCCTCTACGTATCCCATAACCACCCGACGATCCGCCCGGGCGGAGCCGAGGCTTACGCCTATGAGCTCTACCGAGCGGTCCGCGACGGCGGCGAGTTCGAACCGCTCTTCCTCGCCAGGACCGGCCCCCCGGTCTCAATCTCCAGCCGCTACCACGAGGGCACCCTGCTGACCGGCGTCAACGAGGACCCCAACCAGTACTTCTTCTATACGGACACGCTCGAATACGACTGGCTCAACGGGACGCCCCGGGGCAAGGCGGCGCTGACCAAGTACCTGCGCGAGTTCCTCCGCGCCCAGCAGCCGGATGTCGTCCACCTTCAGCACACGCTCTTCTTCGGCTACGACATGCTGCGGGAGATCCGCCAGACGTTAGGCGAGCAGGTGCCGATCCTCTACACGCTGCACGAGTTCCTGCCGATCTGCCACCGCAACGGCCAGCTGGTGCGGACGACGACGGAGAAGCCCTGCCGCGAAGAGTCGCCGCGGCGCTGCCACGAGTGCTTCCCCGAGGTGAGCCCGCAAGCCTTCTTCATGCGCAAGCGCTTCATCCAGTCGCAGATGTCGGCGGTCGATCGCTTCATCGCCCCCAGCAACTTCCTCCGCGACCGCTTCGTCGACTGGGGCTTGCCGGCGGACAAGGTCGTCCCCGAGGAGTACGGACGGCTGCCGGTGACCGCGGCGCCGACCCGCGAGCGGCGCAAACGCAACCGCCTCGTCTTCATCGGCCAGCTCAGCTACTTCAAGGGCGTCAACGTCCTTCTTAAAGCGATGAAACGACTGCAGGAAGACGGCGCCGATGTGCACTGCGCCGTCTACGGCGCCAACCTCGAGTTGCAACCGGACGAGTTCCGGGCCGAATTCGCCGAGCTACTGGAGGCGACGAAGGAGACCGTCAGCTTCGAAGGCGAGTTCAACCACGACGACCTGCCGACGATCATGGCCGACGCCGACTGGGTCGTCGTCCCCTCGGTCTGGTGGGAGAACTCGCCGCTGGTGATCCAGGAGGCTGCGCAGCACCGGCGGCCGGTTATCGCCAGCGACATCGGCGGCATGGCAGAGAAAGTCCACAACGGCGTCTCCGGGCTCCACTTCAAGGCGGCCGACCCGGCTGACCTCGCCCAGACCATCGCCGGCGCGATCTCCAACCGCAAGCTCTGGGACGAACTGCAGCGCCGAATCGAGCCGCCCTACGCGATGGACGAACACGTGCGCTCGCTGACCCGCCACTACAAGGAGCTGTTGGCCAGCAAGGCGAGCGAGGACGAAGAGGAGCTGGTGACCCCGCGCGCGCCGGCGACCGAGATCGAGGACGTGCGCTATGCCTGAGACCGAGCTGGAGCGCCGGCCCACCGCCGCGGAGGAGAGCGTCGACGACCCACAGCCGCTGGCGGCGCTGCTGGCCGCCGACGTCGTCGCCGTCCACCTCGACCCCAAGGAGGGAGAGCCGGGCCTCGAGGTCTCGATCCTCGACGAGGCGGCGCCGGACGAGGTCCGCGCCCAGTGCGTCGACCTCCGTACCTTCCTCCGCGAGCGCCTCGGTGCGCTCGCGCGCGAGGAGCGTGAGGCGATCGTCGAGCTGCTCGACGAGGTCGCGGCGGCCGAGCCCGGCAGCGGCGACCCGGTCGGCCTCGCCACCAGCCGGGCACTGACCCGCGAAGCGCTGCGCGAACCACTGCCCTCGGCGACCGTCGACCGCGACGAGCCGCAGGGGCTCCACTTCGACTCCGTCCTCGCCCTCTCAGAGAGCTCCTTCTACGTCCGCGGCTGGGCCCGGGACGGGCAGGCCGCACTGGTGAGGTTGACCGCGATAAGCCCTGAGGGGTCGCGGATCGAGCTGCTGCCGGGGATTCACCGCGAGCCGCGGCCCGACGTCGACGACTTCTACCAGGACCCCGTCCGCAAAGGGGACGAAGGAACCGGCTTCCTCGGCTACTGCGAGAGCCGGGCGCCGAGCATGCTCAGCAGTGGCTGGGTGCTCGAGATGGAAAACGCCCTCGGGGTAGCCCGCGAGGTGTCCGGGCCGGAGGTCAGCCGCGACCTCTCGGCCGCGCGCACGGTGGTCCTCTCCGACCTGCACAAGGAGCGGCGCTGGGATACAGCGCTGATGGACCACGTCGTCCCGGCGATCGAGACGATCCAGCGCCGCCTCGAGGCCGAAGCGGAGATCGAAGCTGTCTGGCAGTTCGGCGAGCCGCCGCAGGAAGCGGAGACCTCGATCATCGTCCCCCTCTACGGGCGCATCGACTTCCTCGAGCACCAGCTCGCCCAGTTCGTCCACGACCCGGAGCTGCGCGAGGCGGACCTGATCTACGTCCTCGACTCGCCCGAGCTGGCGGAATCCCTGGAGCAGGCGGCGGGACAGCTCTTCGAGCTCTACGGCCTGCCCTTCCGGGTGGCTGTGCTGGCGCGCAACGGCGGCTACTCCGTCGCCAACAACCGCGGCGCCTCGCTTGCCCGCGGCCGACTGCTGCTGCTCCTCAACTCCGACGTCCTCCCCGACGAGCCGGGCTGGCTCTCGCGGCTGGCGGCTTTCTACGACGAGCACAAGGAGGCGGGCGCGGTCGGCCCGAAGCTGCTGTTCGAGGACGACACCCTCCAGCACGCCGGGCTCAAGTTCCAACGCCCACCCGGCAACGGCGCCTGGGAAAACGAGCACTACTTCAAGGGCCTGCACCGCGACCTCCCTGCGGCCAACGTCGCCCGCCGGGTACCGGCGGTGAGCGGCGCCTGTTTAATGATCGCCCGCGAGCTCTTCGAGGAGCTCGGCGGCCTGCGGGGGACCTATGTGCAAGGCGACTACGAGGACACCGACCTCTGCCTACGCCTGCGCGAGGGCGGGCACGAGACCTGGTACTGCCCCGAGGTCGAGCTCTACCACCTCGAGGGGCAGTCCTACGCGCTCGGGACCCGCCAGGCGATGTCCCGCTTCAACACCTGGCTCCACACCCGCCTCTGGGACGCCGAGATCGAGAGCTTGATGAGCGAGCTTCGATGACTTCGGCCAACGTCGAAATCGAACAGGTCCTTCCCGCCGGATCAGTCCCTGGCTGTCTTGGTTTTCACCTCGACGTCCCGAGCCCGGGTGATTCCTCAGCGAGCCACGCGCTCGTGCTCAGCGGTTGGGCGTTGGGCGGCGATGACCCGATCGAGCAGATTGAGATCGTCTTCGAGGGCGAGGTGCTGGCCGCGGCCGGTTTGACCAAGGACCGAGAGGACGTCCTGAACCAGTTTCCCGAGGCTTCCGACCTTCGGGTCGGTTGGGTCACCGAAGCGTCCCTCGTCGGGCTTCCCGAAGAGTTCGAGCTCTTCGCCAGGGTGGCCCTGAAGAGTGGAGAGCGCGACCGGCTGGCGACGATCCGGGGTCGGCGTCGGAGGGTCCTCCCCGCCGACGACTCCGCCCTGCAGCCCCTCATCGTCTCGACCTACGGTCGCACCGGCTCGACCTGGCTGATGCGCCTGCTCGACCAGCATCCCGCCACGCTCGCGTATCGCCCGTTCGAGTACGAGCCGCGGGCAGTCAGCTACTGGGCGGCCGTACTGGGCGCTCTCAGCCAGCCGGCGTCCTACCTGCAGCCGCTCGCAACGACCCTCTCCAGCGAGCACTGGTGGCTTGGCGACGCGACCGTGCCGAATGACATTCCCCAGCCCGACCCCCCCGTCAAGGACGAGCTTTCGCGTACCGGCATCGAGGCGGTGGCGACACTCTGCCGCGAGCGGATCTCGAGCTTCTACGAAGCAGTCGCGCGGACCCAGAACAAGCCGAAACCACGCTACTTCGCGGAGAAGGTCTCGCCCGACCCCACGGTGTGGCGCCTGACCACGGAGCTGTTTCCCGCCACCCGCGAGGTGATTCTCGTCCGCGACTTTCGCGACATGGCCTGCTCGATCCTGGCCTACAACGAGAAGACGAAAGTGACCAGCTTCGGTCGTGAGCGGGTCGACACCGACCTGGAGTTCCTCCAGGAGTTGAGGACCGCCGCCAAGAGTCTGGTGAAAATCCACAAGGGCCGCGGCGACTCCGCCTTCCTGCTCCGATACGAGGACCTGATCCTCGAACCCGAGCCGACCCTCTTCGAGCTCTTCGAGTTCCTCGACATCTCCTCCTCCGAGGAGACGGTCGCCTCCGTGTTGGAGCGGGCCTCCGAGGAAACCGTGCCGATGGCGGGGCACCGGACGAGCTCCGACCCCCGCCAGTCCGTCGGGCGCTGGCAGCGGGATCTGAGCCCGGAGATGCAGGAGGCGTGCGTGGAGGCATTCGACGACGTCCTCGCCGAGCTGGGCTACGAACCCACCGCCCGTATCCTCGCCTGAGCGTTGCCTTGACCGACTCGGTGGTCGTCTGTGGCTCGGTGGCGCAACGGCCAGGGCGCGGCGGCCACGCCTGGGTCTTCCTCCAGTACCTGCTCGGGTTCCGACAGCTCGGCTACGAGGTCCTCTTCCTCGACCGCCTGACGCCTTCGATGAGCCGAAACGAGCCTTGGCCCCCCTGGGAGCCGGTCAAGTGGCTCGAAGGGGTCCTGAAGCCCCACGATCTCAGCCGAGACTACTGCCTGCTGCTCGACGACGGCGGGGGCGGCAGCATCGGACTCTCGCGGGCGGAAGCGCTCGAGCGGGTGCGGCGCTCGACGCTGCTGCTCGACGTGATGGGCTTCCTTGGCGATGAGGAGATCCTCGCCGCGGCGCCCCGGACCGCGTACCTCGACATCGACCCCGGCTTCCCGCAGATGTGGCAGGAGTTGGGCCTGCACCGCTCCTTCGGCGACCACGACGCCTACGCAACCGTGGGCCTGCGAGTTGGCAAGAAGGAGAGTCTCGTCCCGACCTGCGGGGTCGAGTGGTTCCCGACGCCGCAGCCGGTCTTCCTCGAGCAGTGGCCCGCGACCCCGCCGGGCGAGCGCTACACCAGCATCGGCTCCTGGCGCGGCCCCTTCGAGCCGGTCGAATTCGCCGGTGAGCGCTTCGGGCTGCGGGCCCATCAACTGCGGCGCTTCGCCGAGTTGCCGGGGGAGGTGGAAGTCCCGCTCGAGCTCGCGCTCGACATTGACGAGGCCGACGCCGCCGACGCCGAGCTGCTGCGAGCGGGCGGCTGGCGACTGGTCGCGCCCGCGCAAGTGGCCGCCGGAACCGACGATTACCGCCGCTACGTGCAGAATTCTCGCGCAGAGATGGGTGTAGCCAAGGACATCTACGTCCGCTCCCGCGGCGGCTGGCTCAGCGACAGGAGCCTCTGCTACCTGGCGAGCGGCAAGCCGGTCCTCGCCCAGGCGACTGGCTACGAGCTCGAGGTCGAGACCGGCGCCGGCCTGTTCTCCTTCGTCGACCCGGAGGAGGCGGCGAGAGGGATCGAGGCGATCGAGGCCGATTACGTGCGCCACAGCGCCGCCGCCCGCGAGCTGGCGCGCGAGCGCTTCGGCTCCGACCGGGTGCTTACCGAACTGCTGGAGGCACTCGCTTGAGCCCCGAAGCGGGGGTGCGCAGGCTCAACTGGGGCAGCGGCACGAGCCCGGAGCCCGGCTGGGTGAACTCCGACATCAAGGAGGACCCGGCTGTTGACGTCTCCGCCGACATTCTCGAGGGGCTGCCGCTCGAGGCGGGCAGCTTCGACTACGTCGTCAGCATCCACACCCTGCCGGAGTTGAAGTACACAGATCAGGTGCCGGCGCTGATGGAGCTGCGGCGGGTACTGGCACCCGAAGGCGTCCTCCGCCTGGCGCTGCCGGACCTCGACCGCGCGATCCACGCCTACCGCGAAAACGACCGCGACTACTTCCTCATCCCCGACGAGGACGCCCGGGCGACCGGCTCGAAGATGATCGTGCAGCTGCTCTGGTACGGCTACTCGAAGACCCTCTTCACCTACGACTTCATCGCCGAGCTACTCGAGCGGGCCGGCTTCCGCGACGTGCGGCGCTGCGAGTACCGGCAGACCGCGAGCCGCTTTCCTGAGATCGTCAGCCTCGACAACCGCCCCGAGGAGAGCCTCTTTGTCGAGGCCTGCAAATAAGCGGATCGAGGTCACCGAGGCCGAGGCGCAACCCCTCGACGGCCATCTGCGCGCCGCCTTCCTAGGGCTGCCAAAAGCGGCTGAAGAAGCCGATCCCCGCGACCTGCTGCTGCGCGGCTGGGTGCTGCCCAAGAAGGGGCCGGCGCTTGCGGTGGAGCTCCTCTGCGGCGAGAGCGTGATCGGTCGGGCGCTCGTCGACCGGCCGCGCGAGGACATCCCCGAGCACCACCCCGACCTCCCCCACGCCGCCCGCTGCGGCTTCGAACACCGGCTAAACGTCAGGGCCGCTGCGGGGCCGCTGCAGATCTCCGTCCAGGCCGTCCTCGACCCGATGCATCGGGTGGCGCTCGCGACCCTCTCGCTGCTGGCGCCGGAACCCGATCCCGAGGAGCTGGTCAGCGTTGTCATCCCCTGCTTCAAGCAGGCGCACTTCCTGCCCGAGGCGATCGAGAGCGTCCTCGCGCAGGAGCACTCGGACGTCGAGGTGATCGTCGTCGACGATGGCTCCCCCGACAACGTCGAGCCCGTCGCCTCCCGCTACCCGGGCGTCCGCTGTCTGCGGCAGGAGAACGGCGGCCTGGCGGCAGCCCGGAACGCCGGTTTGGCAGAGGCGAAGGGAGAGTTCCTCCTCTTCCTCGACGCCGACGACCGCCTGCTGCCGGAAGCGATCGGGCTCGGGCTGGAGCAGCTGCGCGGGGACGCCGCGGCGATGATGGCGGCCGGCACCTGGAAATTGATCGGCGAGGAGGGCGAACCGCTGTCGGCCGACCCGCCCCAGCAGCCCCGCGAGGCCTACCCCGCCCTGCTCGAGAGCTGCTTCATCTCGACCCCGGCTGCCGTCCTCTACCGCCGCGCCCTGTTCGAGGAGATCGGCGGCTTCGATCCGAGCGTGAGCGCCAGCGCCGACTACGACCTCTACCTGCGGACCGCTGCGGCCCACCCGGTCCGCCTCCATCCCCATCCTGTCGCCGAGTACCGCCGCCACGGCGCCAACATGACGCGCGACCCCGAGCTGATCATGGGGGCGGAGCTGGCGGTGCTGGAACGGCAGGCGGCGCGGGTTGCCGACGACGAGGAGCTGCGCGAGGCACTCGACCGCGGGCTCGCTCGCTCGCGTTCCTACCACGGGGCCCGGCTCGAGCTGCTGCGGCGGCGGGAAGCAGCATGAAGACGGCAGCGGCCCAGCTGGCGGTGCTCGGCGGCGCTCCAGCCTTTGTTGAGCCGCTCCACGTCGGGCGGCCGAATATCGGCGACCGCGAGCAGATCCTGCGAATGGTCGATGAGGTGTTGGAGCAGCGCTGGCTCAGCAACGGTGGCAGCAAGCTCCTGGCCTTTGAGTCACGGCTCTCCGAGATCCTCGGCGGCCTGCACTGCGTCGCCACCTGCAACGCGACGCTGGGGCTGCAGATCACGATGCGGGCGCTGGGGGTGAGCGGGGAGGTGGTCCTGCCCGCCTTCACCTTTGCCGCTTCCGCCCACGCCGTCGCCTGGGAGCGGCTGACGCCGGTCTTCGCCGACGTCGAAGCGGCGACGCTCTGCATGGGGTCGGCGCAGGCCGAGGCCCGGATCAGCCCGGAGACCACGGCCCTGCTCGGCGTCCACCTCTGGGGTCGACACGCTGATCTCGACAGCCTCGAGCGGCTGGCGCGGGAACGTGAGCTGCCGCTCGTCTTCGACGCAGCCCACGCCCTCGGCTGCTCGGTCGGGGGACGGCCGCTGGTCGGCTTCGGCGACGCCGCCGTCGTCAGCTTTCACGCGACCAAGGTCGCCAACTCCTTCGAGGGCGGCGTCGTCGTCACCGCCGACGCTGAGCTGGCCGAGCGGGTGCGGGCGATGCGCAACTTCGGCTTCGACGAAGAGAGCGAAGAGGTAGCGGGCTTGGGGACGAACGCGAAGCTGAGCGAGGCCGGCGCGGCCATGGGCCTTGCCTCGCTGGAAGCCCTCGATGGGTTCCTCGCCGCCAACCGCGCCAACCTCTCTGCCTTCACCGCAT
>Ga0209152_10000185_pt1 | contig 32606 bp, 41 predicted proteins | sample GraSoiAngelo_107_FD_185873 | JGI IMG/M metagenome (GOLD analysis project Ga0209152, IMG submission 185873) | Grasslands soil microbial communities from the Angelo Coastal Reserve, California, USA - 14_0903_09_30cm (SPAdes) (version 2) | ecosystem: Environmental > Terrestrial > Soil > Grasslands...
TCTATCACCAGCGTAAGTCCTGGTAAACGCGGTAACCGCTGAAGTTGATTTGGGCGAAGGAAACTTTACCGGTTTGACTTAGCAGGGAGAAACCACGAAACTCTTTGCCGAGAATTGTCGAGCGTGCCAATGGATTCGCGTATACAGTGCCCATATGCGCCCTATTTGTTTCGCAACGGTGCTAGGTCTCTCCCTTGCCCTTGCGGCGATAGCTCAGGATGTCGCGCACGAGCCCAAGGTCAGTAGCGAATCGTTGACCAAGGAACAGGTCATCGTTTATCGCGCTGTCCTCCAGGATTTTCTAAAGGATTCTACGGACACGCTCAAGTTAGCAAACACGACCGAACCGATAGAGGAGACCGCTGGCCTTTTACTCGCGGATGTCCCAAGACATCCTCGTCCCCCGTTCCCGACGCTTCGGCTTTGGTTGTACATCATATGGACTCTGCAGTGGCACTGAATTTAAAAATCGACCTCGTTGACCCCCATCGTCAGGAAGAGAAAATCAAGAATGGTGACCCTGCAATCCTTATGAAGAAAGTCATCAACGACGGCGAAAGCGTACCACAAAAAGAAATAGATGATGCGACTGAACAGGCCGTTAAGAACGGGTTGTTCACGCTTTCTGAGATTATCTTCAACAAACAACATGACCGGGCCTTAGTTAGCTACAGCTTTGTTTGCGGAGAGCTTTGCGGGCAGGGCCGCCTTCTGCTTCTCAAGAAAGTGGGAGGAAAGTGGAAGATTCACAAGACTTGCCAGGAGTGGCTTAGGTGAGTCGCCTCGATAAACGACCGAAGCACCCGTCAAGTCCTGGTTAACGCGGTAATCGGAAACTTTAGGTCCTGGTACGGGACTTGTCCGATTATGCGAGTAACCAGGCAAATGGATTACTCCCCGACTAGCCAATGACGCGTGGCGTTAGATTAGCCGAAAGTCCCTAGCTGGAAAGTCGGGTGACTTGGCTGGTAATCTGCACAGCGCCTTCGCCGCCAAGCAAACGACGGTTTAGCGCTCCACCCGCAAAAAGCATTTCTTCCATCGCGGCATCCACGGCCGACTGCGTCAGGACATTGCCATGCGAGGATTCGATCTGAAACTGGGCGCATCGGCGCATGAGTTCCTTAATGAATGCCCCACTGACACCCTTTGTACGACTAACAACCAGTTCCATTAGTTCTTCAGAGATTTCCAGCCCACGAGCGTAGAGTTTCACTAGCTTCGCGCGGCCTTCCTCGTCAGGCAGCGGAAACTCAATCGCCTGATCAACGCGGCCGGGCCGGGAAACCAGGGCTGGCTCGATCTGCTCCGGACGATTCGTGGTCAGGATGAGCAAGACCTCGGCATCCTCTTGCAGACCGTCCATCTCGTTCAGCAGCTTGTTCAGAAGAACCTCCTCGCCTGGGCCGTGCATGTGCGTGCGTTCACGAGCAATGAGGTCCACGTCCTCAATGACCATCATGGACGGCTGCAGAAAACGCGCTAGCCGGAAATACTCCCCGAGCAGCCCGACTTGCTCTGCCGTCACGAGTAAGGTCGTATGGTTTTTCAATTGCGAAGCCAAATAATGAATCGTATATGTCTTGCCCGTGCCCGGCGGTCCGTAGAACAAAATTCCCTTTCGCGTCTGGAACTGCAACGCCTTTAGCTGTTCTTTCGCCTTCATGAATGCGGCTACATTATGGTCGAGCACCTCAAGAGTTTTATCTGGCAGGATCACACTGTCGCGATTGATTTGGGCCAAACGGTGCACTTTGACCATGCTGCCGCCACCCAATGGATCGATGTGGCCTTCCAGAGAAATGATCCGGCCTCGATACGTTCGGCCCTGGCCGACCAGAAGTTCGAGCTCGCGGAAAAACTCCTGTGAAAACTGCGCCCCACGCTCTCCGGCCGGGACGGCAATTTCAACCTGCACGCCGGTGCGGAGCCCGAAGCGACCGCCCGGTGCCATCATGATCGCGAAAGGCAAATCCTTATCGCGCGACAGCCATAAACCGTTCTTCAGACAGCGAACTGGAATCGCTTCGCCCACGTCGATCTCGTCGCGTTGAAGTGGACCGGCATCAATCGGGAAATAGGCTCCCGCCAATGTGTTCGCTAGCGCCGGTACCTCATGCTGATTGGGCGACAGGATTCCGAGAAGCTTTGTGCCGGTACGCGGTTTGAATAGATCCTCAAGCGCCGATTGGATATCGACCCTGGCTGTTATCGGAAACTGGCGCCCTGCCGTTGCGATTTCGCCGGGAGACACGCCGAAATGCCTGAGCAGAGTCTTGCGTAAGCGCGACCCTCCAACGGCTCCGTGACCGATAGAAAACGCGAATCCCATTTGGCCTTCATGATAGGTCTTCCATTGGTTGCCGCCAAGCGACAGTTACCGGTAACGACTACACGGGAGTTAGGCCGGCCTCCGTCGCTGGCAGTCATATAGCCCTCCTCAGAGGACCACAATCGAACGCTGACTCCCGAATCGCAGGTAGGGTTTTTAAATAATCCTAGTTCTTCTCCCGGAGCGTAGCGAGCTGCTTTTGTATCGCCGCACGAGTGGTGTTGAACTTGACTCTGCCCAACATGTTTTCAAGCGCTGGAATCATGCGGGCATCGTCGAGGTACTTGCCGTACGCGTTCAGGACCCAGTCGATTTGGTATTCGTCCACATCAGCAATATGAGTGATGATTGCCTCGCGTGCGGCTTGGAATTCCGGCGTACTGGTCTTGCCGCGCTGGGGCAAGGAGGTCAGTAGCGTAATAGCAGTGCTTGTTAGGTTGGCACCTTGTCGCAACGGAAGAGTTGCAGCGATGCGGCGCACGTAGTCGTCCTCGATTTGCTCGATCTGGGGTAGTGGGTTGGTCGAACCAGGATTGTAAGGCGATTCCAGACGAGACTTCAGAGCCACCGCCATGTGGAGCACCGCGCCGGGCTCAATCGGCTGTTGTGGATCGCTCATGGCCTGTTCGAGTGTGGAAACGATCAGTGCCCGATTGCGTGCCACCCAAAGTCCGTACGAGACGTCCACCCCGAAGGGATAGAACTCTTTCGGGTGAAGATACAGCGAGAGTTTCACGTGGGTGGACGGGTCTCCCGTCAACCATTGAAGCTGGCTGGCGTGGTGCTGTGCCGCGCGAAGATCGGGCGCTGAACGAATCAGTGACTCAATATGTTTAGCGTTAGTGGCTTCATCCGTGTCATCCATCGGGACGGTATCAAAACTCACGTCATTGCTGGTAAGCGGACCAGCAGGCTTCGGATGCAGGAAATCGCCAATCGAAATCCGAGAGGTGACCACATGCACGGTGTAACGCCCAAGCTCGTCGAAGCGATACAAGGCGTTGAGGGGCAGCTCGATGGTAACCGGCCGGTCTGGCTGCAATTCATTTGACGTTTCGTAATCCGGGAAGTAGCGGCGTTCGCGGGAGTAGTCATCCAGCCAGGGATAAACGCCGTTCGCTGGAGATAGCACAACCTGATCGACCGGTGAGGCAGGTTGCGTGGTGATTTCGTTGATCCGATAACCAGGCACTCTTGCTGTAAACGTAAGCTCAAGGGTGATCGGTTCCCCGCCACGGTACGAATCCTTACCGTTTGCGAGCGACAACTGCACCTGGATATCAGGGTTTTGTTGGGGGCGTGCTCCACAAGCTGATAGCACTATCAATGTAAGACTGACACCGCTTCGCATCCACGCCACCGCTTTCACACCCACGACAGAAAACAATTGTCGCGCAAGAACTCTATTCCAGACAATGGGGTATGCTCTCAAGACGCTTGGAACGATCCCTCATTCGCAGTAACCACAATTGCTACTCGTCGCCCCAAAACCACATGTCCGATTACGCCACTATACGTCCGTTGAGAGGCAAGTGCTGCCTCGATAGCCTGAACCACCCCATGCGATTGGTGAGATATTCGCATCTTTGAAAATGCATCGATCGAACGAAACTGACTGCCCTTCGGGGCAGAAGAAAGCGCCCTTGGACGTCGTAGCGGACGTGTGTCACCTAAATTATGCATAGATCTCGCCTGATCTGAGGTGCAAGCCGGAATTCCGACCTCATCAATGTTTTCTCTCCAGTGTGTTCAGCGTCGTTTGATTTGTTTTTTTCTCTAAGTCGCTCCCTGTCGTTTGTATCTCGTTGATTCCTTTCACTCGCCTGTGCATAGAAAGCTATGCACAACTTACAAGCGTAAAGCACTGGCCAGCACCGGCTGAAATTTCCCCTGACTCGAAGCGATGTTGCGCAAACGATCCATCAGTCGCTGGAACAATCCGCGCTCCGGATACTGATCGCTATAGCTAATGCCCACTCGCCCGGCGTGCCGCCAGATCTTGGCTGCTACAAAGAGAAAACGCAATCGCGCTGTCACCAACGTCGTGTGCTTCAGATCATTGGCTTGCACCTTTTCTTCCCGGTTGAAGAGCAGCAGCCAGCAGTTCAGGTTGTAAGCCAGCATCGCCAACTGGAAATGCACGCAGTTGGCGGCCCACTGCTCGGAAGGGTGCGCTGCCAATCCAGCGTCGTTGTTGGCTTCCTTGATCAAGTTCTCGGCACCGGCTCGCTGGTTATAAACCCACACCAGCAGGTCGATGGGCCCCTTCATGTTCGTCACAAAGACTCGATAGATGTACTTCGGGGTATCAAACAGCTGATACTGCGGTTTGGGAGTCTCGTCCTTTTTCAGGTAGCGCAGAGCGATGAACCGATAGGCCTTCCCCCAACCCTCGGGCTGATACTGAAACTCGCATTGTTCATCGGCATCCGTCTTCGGCGAGGGCCTCCAGTGGGCCTTTTCTAGCTCTTCGAGCAAACGCGGGGTCTTGCGCGCCACGATGATTACGCTTGGACAGCATCCCAACAATAGAACCCAGCATCAGCCCGTGCGAAAATTCTGCGCACGCAACGGGGCACGGCGGCAAAAACGGCCTCGAGATGGCGCGCAATCTGCGCTCCCGTGGGCCGATCTCCGTTGCGCAACTCACCGCCGATATATTCCCGGGTCTCGGCGACAAAGGTAAGAATCGGCTGGTAGCTCTTCTTTCCTTTATTCTTCGGGTTGTAGCTCTTGCGCGCCCCCATCTGCCGACCGTAGAGAGTGTGCACCGTCGTATCGGTATCGAGAGTAATCGAAGGCAGTCGTACGTTCGCTGCTTCCCAAACTCGTTCCCGCAGCAGGCGCTGCAGCTTCAACAGTTGCTGGGCGACGGTCACTGGCAAGGAGGTCAAGAAACGCCAGAAGGTACATTGCGGTGGTAACGTCCCCACCTGCAAGATTCCCGTCAGCATCGGATCCTGGGCCACGTATCTTGAGAAGAAAATTATCCAGAGTTCTTTTTCAAGGACGGCCTCAGAGCGCGTCCAGATGCACTGAGATTCTTCTTTCTGCTCCCGATAATAACGTGGCTCAAAGTGTCTCGAGGAATGCGAGCAGCTTCGGCGAAGCGCGCCAGTGGCGATGCCCCTGTTTCGCAAGGCCAGCTCGCTTCCAGAAGGCCTGGAGCGCATTGCGCTTCATTTTGAGGTTGGTCGCGATGTATCGGTTGGTCGTGGCAACCGATGCATGCCCGAGGTAATCCCGAATAACGGAGACATCCATGCCCGCCTGCAATAGCCCTACCGCGCTCCCATGGCGCATCATGTGCGGTGTCACATGGCGACCCTGGAGGCTTGACCGCGTTTCCGAAGCGCGCCGAACATACTTGCCCAGCAAGAAAGCGACGCCATCCCGAGTCAGGGGCGCACCGCGGGCGTTCAGGAATAGGGGTTTGTCGGTGGCACTGGTTTTCACTAGCCGACGGAGGGCCGCAGCCGTCTCCGGCCACAGTGGACAGAGACGCTCTTTGCCTCCCTTACCCAAAAGTCGAACCTGCCGGGGACGATCCAGTCGGAGCTGCCGAGGGTGGACACTGAGAGCTTCACTGACTCGAGCCCCAGTGTTGTACAGGAAAAGGAGCAAGGCTCGATCGCGCGCCGCAAGAGGTGTTCGCTCTTCTACGGCGGCGATGATGGCACGGGCCTCCTCTGGTTCCAGATAGCTGACGACGCGGGCGGCCGCCCGTTTGGAGGGAATCGCTAGGATGCGACCGTACTGATCAGCACGTGCGATATCGTGTCGGAGGAGGTGTTGGGCGAAGCTTCGGAGAGCCGCAAGACGAGAGTTCCGGGTCGTGGCAGAATTCCCCCGTTCGGTTTCGACATGGCCCAAGAAGCTGAGCACGGCTTCGGCCTGGATATCATTCAGACTCAGTTCTGTTATCGACCGGCGCTTCCGGTCGGCGAGGAATAAGAAAAAAAGCTTGAGTGCGTCACGATAAGCACGGATGGTATGGGCGCTGGCTCCTCGGACGCTTCCCAGATAATCGCGGAAGAAACTCTGTACCAAAGCTAACAGGCTATCGTGGATTGATCGGGTCATGATCACCTTCGTCTTCATTGGCATGCAGATACCGAAGCCGGAACCGATGACCGGCAAGACCCAACAACTCCGGGGTGACGGTCAGGTAGGTCTCCGTCCCTAGGATGTCGTCGTGGCCCATGTAGGTGGAAAGCCAGGGAAGGCGGGCGTGCAGGTCGACCCCTTGGCGATACCAGCGGGTCAACCGGTGGACCGCGAAGGTATGCCTCCAGTCATAGGGCCGCGGTCCCACCCGGCCGCGCGCGGGCTTCAAACCGGCTTTCTGAAAGAGTTTTCGTAAAGTCTCCCACGCCGTGTTCTTCGGCAGGGTTCGGTGGTTGGCGCCAACAAAGAAATGATCATCGGATTGTGCAGCAGCAAAGAGGCGCCGAGCGCGGAGATATATTTCCAGCTCTCTCGCTAGCGAGCGGTCAAAAGGTACCCATCGAGCCCGTCCCTTGAACGTCTCGACAAAAAGAACTCGCGCAGGGACGTCGACATCTCGCATCCGCAGGCGGAGGGCTTCCCCAAAACGCAGTCCGGTGCAGTAGAGGAGCAAGATCAGGGCTCGGTACAGGCGCGGGCGAAATGGTGGCCGAGCCAGTTTCTTCGTGAGTTTCAGCAGTTGATGAACTTCTTTCTTCGACAAGATGTAGGGCAAGAAGTCGGACTTGCCCGGCAACTGGGGCCAGCGCGGCTCCGACAGGGAGGAATGGGCGGGAAGCCTGTGAAGATAGCGGCAAAACTGCCGCACTATCGTGGCGTCTACCGAGACGCTAATGGCCTTGCGCTGGGGCTTGCTGGCCAGCCAAGCGAGAATCGCTTGATCGAGACGCCAGCTTCGGTGTTTTCGTGCATATTTTTTGAGAAACCGATCGAACTCCCTCAACGTGAATTCGCTTTGCGCATATCGATAGCCGAGGCTCCGCTTGAATCGGAGAAAACCCTGGAGTTCGCGCGACAAAGGACTGTGGAACTGGGCTGTCATCGAGGCACCGGTAAAGCTACCTGGCGCAATCGCCGCAGGGCCACTCGGACGTACACGGAAGTAGAGGAAGGTCGGCGATGGCCCAAGATGTCGCCAACCACCTTCGGGTTGACGCCGGCATCGATCTGCCGAGTCGCGTGACTGTGGCGAAACACATGTGCACCAAGTACAAGTGCGTCGACTCCGGCTTGGCGAGCATAGAGACGGACGCGCTGACGGATGGCACTGCTGGTGAGTGGCGTGTAGGGTATTGTCGAGTTCAAGAAAATTCGCCGCGACTGGACGTGAGATGGACGTTCTGCCTGAAGGTAGACAGCCAACGCCTTGGCCACTGGAGGCAATAGCGGCAGCTCAATTTCCGCTTTGGTTTTTGGGCGCCTCACATGCAAGATCTCCGACTTCCAATCCACATCCTCCAGATCCAAACCCAATACTTCCGCCGCTCCCAGCCCATAGGTGGCCATCAGCAATAACCAGGCGAAATCCCGCTTGCCCGGCGGCTCCTTCTGCTTAATCGATCCGAGGAGGCGGCGTACGTCCCCCCACGGGAGCGCCCGGGGCGGTCGCTCAGCCCCGCGGATGCGCGGCGAAGCTACACAACTGGCCAAGTCGCAGCGTAACCGCTTGGTGGTGTAGAGAAATCGTAGGAATGCTCGCAAGGAACTACAGTAATCTGCGACCGTCCCTTTAGAAAGGCGTGCCGACAGACGACTCACGAATGTGTCGATGTCGGCCACACTGGCTTTAGAGACTGATTTGCTTCCACCCGGCAATAGAGCGAGGAAGACCTTCGCTGTCTCGATGTCTTGCTGAACAGTCTTTTCGGCAACTCCATAATGAGAGCAGCGGTACTGTCGGTAGGCTGCTAACAACGGCGTCAGTTTTGCAGGTGCTCTTGGCGGACGCCATTCCGAAACTGGGACCTGCAGCGCACATAGTGCCCAGGCCCAGGCGTGAAGGGCATGCTGAGCAACAAAACATGTGGACGGAGCGACTGGTCCTTTTGTGAGCGGGCCGACATAGGCATGCAGGAACCGTCTTAGTCCATCAAGGGTTAGTTGGGAGGTTTCTTCCAGGTGGCGTCGTCGGCAGTAGGCGCGGAATCGCCGGACCCAATAGAGGTAAATACCTACCACCCCATCGGAAATACGATTCTTTTTCCACAAACGGACTACCGCTTCTTCATGGTCTAAAGTGGAGCTGCCTGCAGTGCCGGGTTGACGGGCTTGCGCGGCTTTTTCGTTAGGGGACATGCTTTATCTCAGCAAGAGCGCCTATCCAGCGCGCTCGGCATCCGCAAATCTCGCACACGACCCAGCTCCACGCGCGTTCTGCTCCGGGCGAGAGCCAAGGTTTACTTGGTGGAGGAGCCTCGACGAGCTCTAGAGCCGGAGGCGCAGCAAGCCTCGCATAGGAGGAAGGATGTGAGGAAGCTTGATCTGTCACGCGGGCTTTCAAGCGTTGGAGATACTCGCGCTGGCGAATGCGATGATCCTCACGCCCTTCGGCACCGAGACTCTGCTCATAACGGCGATTGGCTTTTTGACGCTGCAGGCGACGGGCTTCTCTCCAGCAGTTTGAGCTGCAATGTCGCTGGCCGCGATAACAGTGGCAGCAAATGTGAAACACCCTACCGCAGGGAGGATAGTGACAAACGAGCTGGTAAAAGACGGTGGAACAGGCAGTCAGCACGCACCTTAGTTTAGTTAGGAGGGGGCACTAGAGAACGTGGGCCGATCATGCCACAGACGAAGAGCAATTATCTGGAGCACGAAGGCGGGTCTCACTGCGTCTGGACGGCCTCGAGGCCATCCTTGAAAAAGAACTCTGGATAATTTTCTTCTCAAGATACGTGGCCTTATCAAGAGCTCGAGATAAGGCCACGAAACGAAGATGGTTCAGCCGAGAGAAACCCACGTAGATGGCCAGCACCATCCCCAGCAAGAATTGGTAGATGGTCATCGCGCGCGGAATGCGGTGAATGGTCAGAGTTTCTTCAATCAGTTTCTTAAAGCCCAGCTTCTCCAACATGGTCGATACGGGGAATAGACCACCATACGGCGTAAGATTCTTGGCCCCGAAGTCAAAAGGCGTGGAAGCCGCAATTTTATAGGGCTCCGGACTATCTGCAGGAAAACCTTGTTTGGCGCGGGTTTTCTCGATATGCTGCTTTTCGTTCTTCACCATTTGGGTGACCCCTTGAGGTTGAGTTCGTAAAACCGGGAAGTTTCGCGAACTCATTTTTACCCCATGTTTTTGGGGTCCCCAAATGGTTCTTTCAAATTAGAGCCCTACCGAAGCCCACCCCAGTGCATTATTCAGGTGTCACAATTCGGCTCCCGAGTGGGTCATGAGAAAAAAGACTGTTGGCACACGGAAATTGTTGTTTCTGATCTGCGTTTGCGTTCTTTTGGCAACTAGCGTTGCCGTAGGCCAAGAACAGACTTCTCCGGACTGGAATAGCCATGACTTCTCGTTTCGCGTCCTGAACATAATGAGTACCGGGCAACTGTTATGGGTGTGCGGGACGGACGAAACTGTCGCGGTTTCATCCGACAACGGCGCGCATTGGCAAGTGAAGCATCAGAAGGTAGACGGCGCTTTGCTATTGAATATTGATTTTGCAGACTCGAAATTCGGCTATGCAACAGGGACCGGTGGCCTCATTCTTGCCACCGTAGACGGCGGTGAAACATGGGTGCCACACTCTGGGACCAGTGAAACGATCTTGCAGGCTTCCTTTGCCGACCTACAGCATGGTCTTGTGAGGACGCCCACGTCACTGCTATTCACGGTCGATGGTGGATTGCACTGGACAGCGGTATCTGTAGGGCAGAATGAGGAGGACATCAAGCACTTTCCATACACCTTCTCTTTAGTTGCCCTCGATGGCGTGCACATGGCAGCGATGCTGAAAGAGGGTGCTGCACAATATGAGTCTCAGGCCTTTGTATTTACGCAAGATTCAGGAAAGTCTTGGAATCTGCTGAATATTCCGAACGTTACGCTGTACAGTTTCCTCCGTTCTGAAGCCCGGTATTGGGCTGTTGGGACTGAGGTGATACATAAGGACCAACCAGGGGGCGGATATGCTGTACCCGTCGCTTTGTACTCCTCTGACGGACAGAAGTGGAACCATTCCACTAGTGATCTGTCAGGCTGCAAACTCGAAATGTGTACGGTATGCAATACGCGAGGCTGTTTTTCCTCCAATGGTGTAATCTCACGAGTGTTCTTAGAAAAGCCAACTTACAGCGCGTTCCCCGCAACCAAAGAGCTGACCACAAAGTGGGCATCCACTGATTTCACAGTCTGTTTTGTGGGTAGTAACCTGTATTGCGCAGCCTTGAAAGAGTTAGCGCAAGCTCCGAGTAGTGCCGGCTCTCCGGTGCCGACAGTTGTCGCTCCTGGCCCATTAGGTGCTCCGATACCACAGGGACCCCGATGCATTGTTTGTGGTGTTGACCGGATTTTCATCGACAAGAAAGCGCAAGGGGCTTACACGATTAAACTCGTTCTTGGAGTCGGTAAGAACGGAACGGTGACAAGTGTCGAAGCTCAAGGTGCTCCGACCCCCGAGGTCAAGCGGCGAATCGAACAGCAAACTCAGCAGTGGATATTCGAACCGTACCTTAAAGACGGTGCCCCGATTAACGTGAAGCTAAACACCACCGTCAGTGTGAACGTTATAAAGCCTCGGTGAGGCGCTTTAAACCGCATTCTCCTAGATTTGAAATCCGTCGCGAAAGCGGGCCGGTCACTTCTACGAGTACGGCACGAATCAGGAGCTAGCGGGCTCATTCCTCAAGAATGCATTATCTACAAGGACATCCTACAATGCACGCAGGTTATTACTGACGATCAAATACTGGAGAAATTGTCGTGACGAAAGATGAAGCTTTGAAGCTGGCCGAGCATTGGATTGCCGCCTGGAACGCTCATAATCTGGAATTGATCATGTCGCACTATGAAGATGCAATCGAGTTGACTTCGCCGGTTGCAGCACAACTGCTGGGGACGCCTGCGGGGAAGGTGAACGGAAAGGCGAATTTGAGAGCTTACTTTCAAAAAGGGATGGAGGCCTATCCGGAACTGCATTTTCGCCTTGAGGACATATTCTTGGGTGTAAGCAGCGTGGTGCTCTTGTACACAAATCAAAAGGGGACACGCACAGCAGAGTTCATGGAGTTATCGGCGATTGGAAAGGTAGCACGGGTTGTGGCGAACTACAGTGCTTAGCAAGCGTGATCCGCCTACGCCAGAGTGAACTTCACCGACTCTGCGGCCTTGTTTCGCACACCGCTTGTCTGGGTTCATCCTCTGCTGGGATCAGTTGGACGATCCGACGGTTTGGGCACTGCAAGGCGAAAGGTCGCAGAGTTCCTCGACGCCTGGATGAACCGTAGTGCTTCCTGGTAAACGCCGAAGTCCCGGTGCTTTGTCGCTCATGGTGTGAAGGCGATTTTCGTCTACCTGTGGCCTGACCGCATTCCTATCGTTGCGAATTGGGGTCAACTCCTGAGATACAGCGATCGCGTCCATGTGGAATCCACAGCGAAAGGCACCAGTCAAATGGACGGGAAACGCCGCGCGGGGGTTAGCCCATAGACTCCTGGCCGACAACGGCGGTAGGGCCTGTTTCATATCAGAGGTTCATCCCTATGGGCGTGGGTAAAGGTTTCTTTAGGTGCCTCCAAGGTACCTGCTAGGCGATTGAAAGCAGCAAATGGAAAAACTGAACGAGGAACTTCGGAACTTCAGCGGCGCGATTCTACGTGACAATGCCAAAAAGACGCCCTAAACTGGCCTGGAACGCGATGGCCGCACTAGAGACCACATGACACTCAAGGCGAAAGACCTCTCTCCCGATCAGAAGATGGTTATCGAAAGCTTGCTCGGGCGCTCCATTGCCGAGAACGAGGAGATCAGTATCCGCGCAACGACCTCACCTTCTGTCCCTGAGTGGCTTCAGACCTCTTGGAAAAGCGCGCAAGAGCAGGGACTGGATCAGCTCTCCGTGGAAGAGATTGATGCGGAGATAGCGGCGGCGCGGAAAGCGCGCCGTGAACGTCGGCCCTCGGAGCAATGATTCGGGTCGTCCTCGACACCAATATTTTGATTTCCGCGTTGCTGCAACCCCAGGGTTTGCCCGCTCGGACCTTTGTGATGGTGCTTGCCGGGACCACAGCACAGCTTTGCGTCAGCGGCGATGTATATGCCGAATATGAAGAAGTCATCCGGCGTCCCAAGTTTAACCGCAGCGAGGTGATCATCGACCATGCGCTGCGCGCTATCCGACAGAATGGATTTTGGGTCAAGCCGTCCGAAAGGGTGCATGCCTGCTCTGATCCCGATGACGACATTTTCCTGGAGTGCGCCTAGGCCGCACACGCCAACTACCTCGTGACCGGCAATCTTAAGGATTTTCCTGTGAAATGGGCCGACACCCAGATTGTAACCGCTCGCCAGTTCCTCGAGGCCACGATGTGACTCCTTAACCTGCCTACCGTTATTGGCGTCCACGAGAACCCGGTTTTAGGGGAAACCCGGCACATCAGCGGTTTCCTTTTTTTGATAGCCTTTGGATTTATTATCGAATTAAGCCCGAAAAAACAACATTACGACGAATACGAACAGGAATCCGGCGCGGTCGCTCATTTGCACGCAAAATAGTTTGCTACGAACGCCTCAACTGTTAACAGCTAGATCCCGTCCACAAGTCGCCCAAGTTGTCACATTCTCATGGGCCAGCCGTCGGGAGGCGGCCAACCATGAGGAGCAAAAGCAAGAAACGGAAACCGGCTTGGCGGAGAACCAAGCTCGGCCTTCCGGATCTGGATCACGCGAAAGCGGCTGTGCTTGCTAGCTTGCATTCTCCGGAATCGCAGCGCAGCTATCGGCATGCGATTGACGAGTTTGTTGGATGGTATTGTTCAGAGCCTCGCTTGTCCTTCAACAAGACGGTTGTCACCCGTTACCGGATTCACCTCGAAGATCGCCGGCTGGCCCCGGGAACCACGAATGTGAGACTCGCAGCCGTGCGCAGGCTGGCCGACGAGGCGGCTGATGCCGGCTTGCTGAGCCCAGAACTTGCGGCCGGTATTCGCAGGGTAAAGGGATCCAAGAGATTGGGTGTTCGATTAGGGAATTGGTTAACCGCAGAACAGGCCCGCTCCCTCTGGCAGCTCCCGAACGCCGGAACGCTAAAAAGCAAGCGGGATCGAGCGATTCTGGCAGTTTTACTAGGCTGCGGGCTTCGTCGTAGAGAACTGTCCGACCTTACGCTCGACCATCTCCAGCGTCGCGAAGATCACTGGGTCATTATTGATCTGGTCGGAAAGGGGCGTCACATTCGGACCGTTCCCGTTCCTGAATGGGTGAAGCGAACAATCGACGATTGGCTAGCAGAAGCTGGTGTCACGAACGGCAGATTGTTCCGGCCTGTTTGCAGAGCAGGAACCGTTTGGGGCGAGGGAATAACGGAAAAAGTGGTCTGGCATGTCGTGAAGGAGTACGCCGCGAAGATTGGAGTGTCGAAACTTGCACCACATGATTTGAGGAGGTCGTGTGCCCGGCTCTGCCATGAGGCTGGTGGAGAGTTAGAACAGATTCAGTTCCTACTGGGACATGTGTCCGTGCAGACTACTGAAAAATACTATGTGCGGAAAGTGGATATGTGCCGTGGGTGTCGTAAGTCGCCTGTTGTCAACGGGCGCGCTTGGCTGGACTCAGCATAATATCCTCGGTTGACTGGTGGAGGTCGGGTCGCGGTTGCCATACACGCGTGTCCTGAGGAAGGGTTACAAGGAATGGAGCCAGTCAAGAAGGTCCTTGTTCTGCTTCCAGCAGGGGATCGTCTGGACTAACGAAGGCTCACTGATTTTTTCCAGTGCGTTTCGCTTCATCTCCAGATTTGCCCTCGCGTAAATCTGAGTGGTTTTAGCATCCACGTGGCCGAGGAAGTCGCGGATCATGTCGAGAGAGACTCTGCTCTGCAACAGGTGCATACCCTTTGTATGTCTCAGCGTGTGGGGGCTTACGGTTCGGTTTAAACTCGGACACTTGCTTCGTGAAAGAACGAAGTATTTGTGAAGGATGTAGCGAACTCCGGAACGGGTCAGTCGCTCGTGGCGCGCGTTGTGGAAAAGAGGCTTGTCGAACTGTTCGGGATGATCGAGGTGGTTTTCCTGCATGTGACTCCGTAGAAGCTGAACTGTGTTTGCCATCAAAGGCACAGCGCGCATTTTGCGCCCCTTTCCCAGAAGGCGAATCTGCGCGGGTGGATCCAAACGCACGTCTCCGACGGAGAGATCGACCAACTCCTGAACACGCGCTCCCGTGTCGTAAAGTACGCTCAGCAAGACCGCATCTCTTCGACCCTCTGGCGTGCGGAGATCTGGCTGCGCCAGTATCTCCGCCAACTCTTCTTTGGAAAGGTAGCTGACGGTTGGGCGAGTGTGTCTCCGCAGCGGGATCGCGAGGATTTTTTGACACTCATGCATACGGGTCGGCTCTTCCGCCTGAACATATCGGAAGAATGCATGCAGGGCCGCAAGCCGTTGATTTCGTGTGCGGGGTGAAGACTTTCTTTCCCGCTCCAGGTAGTCCAGGAACGCTTCGACAAACGAAACGTCGATCTGTTCGAGACGTAATTTTTCCAGAGCGATTCCCTGCACATCACGGCAGAATCGGAGAAGGAGAGTGAACACGTCGCGGTATGCCTTGATAGTGTTCGGACTGACATTCCGCTGGGCGGCCAGATAGTGCGTCAAAAAGCTCGTGACGTGAACGGAGAAATCGGTCGGTTTCATCGCTCGACCCTCCGCGGAATGACGTCACCAAAGGCTGCGCCCGCTCGTGCCGTAATCTCGGGAAAAAGTTCGGCGGTAAGATGAAGGTAATGCTGAGTCCCGGAAAGATTCACATGCCCGAGGTAGGTCGCCAGAAGAGGAAGTTTGGCATTCAGATCCTCACCGTCTTGGTACCACCGTCGTAAGGCCTGAACAGCAAATTGGTGACGTGCGTCGTGGATCCTGGGCCCCTTGCCTCGGCCGCCGTGAGAAATTCCACACTGCAGCAACAGTTGACGAAACAGCGTGTAAACGGTGCGTAAGCTGAAGGGCCCTCCATTTGGTCTCGGGAAGAAGATTGCATCGGGCGGGCGTTTTTCAAAATGGGCAGCGTACTTTCGCAAGCGGTTTACGAGGGGCAAGGCGGGGGGAACCAAGCGATCTTTGCGGAATTTCGCCTGGCGTACCGTGATGATGCCTTGATTCAGATCGACGTCTCGAATGCGTAGTTTCAGCACTTCTCCGGCACGGAACCCGCAGCCATACAGGAGCCGAAAAACTTCCGGCATAATAAGATGCCGCAAAGGCGAACGCGCCGTAGGCTCGAGGGCGTCCACGGCCCGGAAGAACTTTCGAAGCTCTTCGTCAGTCAGCATTCTGGGCACGAAAGTTGATCGGTTTCGAGTTGCTAATGTGAAATCGGGCACATACGCGGAATGGCCGAGCCGCAACAAAAAGCGAGAGAATTGCCGAGTGACAGTGATCCTTTGCTGGTGGGTTGCCGCACTTTCGTGGGCTTTCTTTGCTAACCATTTCCGGGCGACAGAGCCAGGTAACTCTTGGATCGTGAGTCCCTCCTGCACCAAAAAGTCGTCGAGGCGCCGCAAGATTCGAGTCGCTTCATGATAGGCGTACCCACAGGCATGCTTTTCTTGAAGAAATTTCTCCATGCAAGGAGTTAGAACGCTTTGGAACCTGTTGGATGAATCAGCTGGCATGATTCACCTCGTCTAGATTCAATGCCACACCCCGCAAAGCTTCTACATCCGCCTTGGCGTAGATACGTGTTGATTCCAAACTGGTATGACCTAAGATCTCCGCGATGGTCGGAAGCGGCGTCCCCTTTTCTAGAAGCCGAGTCGCTAAAGTATGGCGAAGCGAATGGAGACCGCGCTTTTGTGGGCTCCGAAAGGTGATCCTCGCTAGCAGGCGCCAATACTTAACAATGTGGTGCAGATGGTTGTTTTCCCTGAAAGGATCAAACGGCGGGTTCACCTTGAGAAATACCTCTCGGTGTGTCGTTTGGGGACGGCCCGACTTCAAGTAGTCAATCAGAGCCTCACCGACCTCGCTGGTCAAAGGCAGAGTCAATGGCGTGCTTGTCTTCGCTTGCGTGATTTCTATGGTCGACTCCGCCCAACGCAGGTTATCCAGTTTGAGTGTGCGAATATCCCCAGCACGCAATCCCAAGCGGCATGCCAGTAAGAGGATGGCGTAATCTCGCTTCCCTTTTGCAGAACTGCGATCGACCGCACCCAGAAGCCGGACGATGAGTTCCTGATCCCACACCGAAGGAATCGTTGCATCTCTGGGAGCACGGATTTTCGGCAACTCCGCACTGAGATCTTTTTGCAGAATCCCACGCATGGTGAGGAACCGGAGAAAAGAACGCACATACGATACAAGTCCCCTAACCGTCCCTGGCCTCAAGTGATCTCTACAGGACACGAACTCGGACAGATCCGCCGCCTGAATTTGGTCCAGTGTCCGCGCTTTCCTGGAATGGAGAAAATCTAAGAAGATTGTCAGTTCTGTGGTACACCGCTGAAGGGTCGATGGTCGAAGATGGAGCCGATCCTCACAATACTGCTCGTAATCACGAAGTGTGTGCTGCATGGTCGGGACAAGATGGATTGCCTGCACCTCCGTCACTGCTCGTTGAATGCGCCCGGTCGTACCGAACTCGGCAAGCACCTTTACGCTGAACGCCACATGCCGACGCCTGCCATCGCCCGGCCCATCCACCTGCTCATCCCTGACGCGATACTCCTCCAAAAAGCGTGCCACCAAATCCGCTGAAAATTCGTTTCCCAGGTTCTTCTGGTGGGAAAATTCGATGAGGTGTTCCCAGATTGCTCGATACCGATTCCGTGATCTCCTGCTGTAGCCCAGCCGTTCGATTTCGACCACAGCGTCAGCGACGAGTCGCCCCAGCTGCAAGTTTTCCGAATGGGTTTCTTCCATGACGAACCTCCTCTGTAACGTGCGGCTCCATGGCCACCGAGGAGTGCATCATGAAATCTTATGTGCTGTAATCCAACAGGAATGAATTGACCGGCAAGCACTTACAGCAGCAACTCTACATAACGTCCCACGGCGCATACATCATATGTGCTGCAGTACATATAAAATATCTTGGCTGCAAACAGCGGCTCCGCGGAGCAGTGAACGACCGGATTGGAATTGAGCCAGAGTCTTGAAATCCTGAAATCCTGAAATCCAATTATCACTCCCAGCCAGACCATTTTCTGATTGGTCTGTCGATTTCCACGATCTGACCATATTATCGGCACGCCATGAACAACTCGCACCGCTATGACAAACTCCCAAACTCCGGGGCCGGGCGACAGAGTAAAAGCCAATAGACACGTCCATGTAGGGTACAGGCCAGCACTTCTCCGCGAACGCCACTTACCAGGACTTAGCCAACGGTGAAGTATTTTCGTAAACTCTATTCATGACGTTCACTAAACGGCTTCGCGACGGAGTATGTCGCGGAGAAATCACTTGCAGTGTGCGAATCTGGACGCGTCCCCACGTCAGAGTAGGCGGGCGGTATCGTATGGAGGAAGGCGAGATTCAGGTCGATTCGATTCAACCAATAGGGTTTCCAGATATTACTCCCGAACTGGCGCGCGAGTCTGGGTTCCTTGGCGTTTTGGACCTGCTCAAAGTCGCGAAACACAGTCGAGGTGAGAATATTTATTTAATCCGATTCCACTACGTGCGACCGCGTGCCAAGCGAATAGGTCAGCGTAAGTCAAAAGCACATGTCCAGTAACGCGACATTACCAGGCAGTAGCACGTTCGGAGGTGGCTCAAGATACTATCCTTGCCACGCGCGTCCCTCTGCGGCGAGGTCATCTCAATGCGACTGAAATCTGCGGTGGTTTTCTTCGCAGGTATGTGTTTGTTTGCAGCGAATCAAGTGCTCGCTGCGTCGCCAAAAGATAGATGCGCTCTTCCTCCGAGCCTGCGTGACGAAATCTCAAAAACATATCCTCGTGCAAGACCTGTAAGCCTGGCCGATTTGGATGATTATGCTCGAAAACAGTACCGAAAAGACTTCGGTACTCGGTGCCCTGGTTTGGTCAGAGTGAACTTCTATGGTGACGGGAAGCCAACGTGGGCCTTGCTTTTGGTCGCAAAGGAAGGCCCGAAGCAAAAACCCGAACTGGTTGTGGCCCATCAACTGGGGAACGCCTGGGATATTCGCTCATTGGACACCGCAGATGGGGCGGTAGCCGTCTGGAGCGAGGGGCCTGGCAAGTATGAGGGCACGTACGAGGGCAAGCTGATTCGAGCTAAGAATCCTGCCATCCTAATTGCGGACTATGGGTCGTTTACCATCCTTTACGCTTGGACAGGCAAAGAGGTGGAAAAGATTTGGCTTTCGGATTGAGGGGCGTCAACTTCATTTTCGCTGTGGAACTTCCTAGTGCTTGATAAACAGCGATCGCGGACAAGTGGAATCCGTAGCGAAAGCTGGCCGGTCAAATAGACGGCTTCGCCACTTACCAGATGGCCCTGCTGGCGAATCGTGATAAATTCCGTTCGGTCGTGGTCTTGCGCCCTGCAACGAAGCACGCACACTCGCGTGATGAGGGAACCAAACTCCTGACGGAGGTGTCTCAATGAATGTGCGGATGCGTTCCATGTCGGTCCTGCCGGTTGTTTTGCCGTTTTTCCTTGTTGCTGCCCTCACCCACTCGCTCAGTTTTGCAACTGTTGCTCAAAATCGGGCGCAAAAGGAATCTGCTTCCTTCAAGAATGTCGAAGAGACCGTGTCGAAACTCTTGTCGGTGCCGGTATACACGGCGTCAGACGAAAAGCTTCTCAACGAGGCAGGTGATGGGGCCGCCCTTGCAATCACGAGAATCGTGGGCGAGCAAGAAATGAACTCGCCTGAAACAGGAAAGCGAATACTTCTCATCCTGCACTTGGCGTTTGAGGTCCCCCAATCCATCATCGAGCGGAACAAGACCCCGAAGGCAGCACTGCGTTTGCTCGACCAGTTGGAGCATACCGATTACGGGCGGCAGCCCAACCTAATCGGCAATGCACGATTTGAAATCAAGCACAATTCATCCACCGGGTGGCCTCTGGAGCCTGTAACTCTACCCGGAGAGCCTGTCATTGATTGGGGGCACACTCAGTGGGTAGGCAACGTGCTCGCTTGGATTGCCACTATTAAGCCCGGGATGACGCGAAGCGACCTGCTGCGCGTGTTCACCACAGAGGGCGGCTTGTCTACGCGGACGCACAGGACCTACGTGCTGAAACAATGTCCGACTATCAAAGTTGACGTAGAGTTCTCAATTTCAGGGAACGAAGCGGAAGACAAAATCACCCAAATCTCACGGCCCTATTTAGACTACGGCCATTACGATTAGACCTTGCCCAATCCTAGGTCCATATGGAATCCGCCGCGAAAGGCTGCCGGTCAATTGGACGAGAACGCCACATTACTGGCCAATCGTGATGCCCGCTCGATGCGTGACGGGGAAATCAGGAATAGCGACATACCCAAGCAAAAACCAGGAACCACGCAAACGCAGTTCCCATTAGAAACCAGAAGACGATGGCCCTAAGCGGGACCACGCGATACGTATCATGAATGGTGATGTCCAACCCTAGGCTTGTGTGTAACCAAAACCGGAGAACAAAAGCTATTGCCACCAGCACGCCTATTCCGACCAGATGCTTCATCCGGACCCTCCGCAGAAGAGGAATGTTACGTCCGTGCTGAGCAAAAAGGAACATCTCCGATTACGCCACTTACCAGGCACAAGTACACGCTCTGCCAAAGCGGACTACAATGTGTCGTGATGCGCCGAGTCGCCGTCATCGCGATACCGCTAGCCGGCACAGCCGTCTTCGCTGCGCCTCCAGAACCGTGCTCGCTCGCCTCGACAGTCACAGATGCTAAAGTTACGATCGCCATTCCGGACGGCCAGACACTTTTTCGAGAGGGCGAGATCATTCCGCTGGCGCTGTCGTTTACTTCCACAGCGGACAAACGCTACTGGGCCGACAACCGCAATTATGACCGCAGCGGTCGGCTGACCATCGAGACCTACTGCGTCGAACCCGCGGCGCGGGATCCGCTCGCCGATTATTTCCGCGCTGGCGCCTTTATGGGAGGCGGATTAGGCAACACGCAACAGCTTTCCGAAAAACCATTCACCGCGACCGCCGAGTTGAATGAGTGGAGACAACCTGGGCCGGGACACTATCGGCTGTACGTCGTGAGCTATCGCGTGTGGCGTCCACCGGACCCGGGCGAAGCGACTCCGTACGGCCACGTGTCGCTAACTCTGCGCTCGAACACGATTGAGTTCGAAATAATCAAAGGGGGTGCCGATTGGGGCGACAAGCAATTGCAGGACGCCACCGCGGCCTACCAGAACGCGGCTGATGACGAGCAGCGAAAAGCAGCGCGCAAACTGCGGTTTCTGAACACGAAGCCATCGGTGGAAACACTCGCAAAACTGTTCTGGGGTTTGAACGACCAACCTGGAGGGTGGGACCTGATGTTCGGGCTTTTCGGCTCGCCTTACCGTGCGGAGGCGATTGCGGCCATGCAGCGCGAAATCAACAATCCCGTCCATACGATCACGCAAGATTTTCTGCGTGCGCTCACGAAGTTGCAAATCAACGCCGATATCTCATGGGACCCGCCAGCGTATGATTCCGCGCATCCGGAAGTTTCGCAGGAGTATTGGCACAAAAGGCAGACGCATGAACGCGAGCTGATGCAGGCGGCGATCGCGCCAACCGTAGCGGCTCTCCCGCAGAAAACGGGCCGCGCTCACGCCCTGACAGTGCAGGCACTCGCCGAGTCCTCTGATCTGCTCGATGCCTCGACCGCATCGCAAATTCGCAAAGAGCTGATCGCTGCGTGGGGAGACCTGCCGGAAAAGACGAAGCAGGAGTTGATCCAGTATCGTTGGCCGCTCATTGCTGGGCCGGACATGTTGCCCATCCTTAAAGAATTTGTATCGCGCCCGGCGCCCCCCTTCCGCACCATGGACGCCATGGCCCGCGATGCCGCGATCCAACATATCTATGAACTCGACGCCGCCAAAGGACGGTCGCTGATTCTTCGCGACTTGCGTGACCCCAGGGCCCAGCCCTCCATTTCGCTGGTCAAACTGCTATCCACCGATGAGCTCCGGCCAATCTTTCAGGACGCCGTCGGACGGATCGAGAAAAACGACGCGCGTGAACTGGACTATCACCTAGTCGAGCTGTTTGGAGACGAGTTGGCACTCGCCGGAATGAAGACCGTGTTCAACGACCACCTCGGTCAATGGGGGTGCGATCCGCAGACGGCCATGTTGCGCTACTTCCTCAGACTCGAACCGGAATTCGGCGTGAAGGCGGTGGAAGCTTCGCTCGCCGCCAGGAAAGTGACTGGCTGCTATCACTTCCTGTTGCAGGAATTGGGAGACGCTCTGCCGAAGGTCGAGCCACTAGCGATTAGCGCGCTCAACGACACTGACCTCGAAGTCGCAAACGATGCCGCGCTGGCCTTAGGACGTTGGGGCACGGCAAGCGCAGAGACGGCACTGTGGACACGGCTCAAGCGCTTTCATCAGGAATGGCAAGGGCGTGAAGGCGACTTGCGCGCGACGCCCCCTTACACTGATCCGATTGCGCGCGCGACGGCGCTGGAGAGCACGCTCGTGAACTCCATCGCCACAGGGACAAACTGGATCTGCGACCCCGAAAAACTCGCGCAACTGAGCGCGCTAGCTTCGCCCCGACAGCAGATACAAGTCGCAACATGGAGTAAGCAATGGGCGCAGGGCCAAGCCTTGATCCTCCCCAACTGGTATCCCGAGGACCGCTTGAGCTTCGGGGTGCTGCAGTATTCGAATTTGGACGAACAACAGTGCATGGCAAAGCTGTCGCAGATGCCGCGCGGGATGAAATTGTACTTTCAGATCTGGAAGCCGGGACAGATTTCGCCACCGGTGAGCATGGAAAAGCAGGAAGCAGTGTTTCAGGTGTTGCGCAGACATGCTGCGCAATTCGGGGTAACAATTGAAGAAAAGAGCGATCTTTAGCTTCCGCGGAAAATTGCAGATCAGAAGGACAAGTCCTGATTACAACGTTCGCGGAGATGTGAACTCACCCTCAAACACTGGCGGGTCATTTGGACGAGAACGCCACTATGCGTCCGCTGACACGGGGCTAAGAGTTGTTTTCGCAAGCGATGTGGGGAAAGTGGGACTAAAATGTGGCTATGCCGAGTGACGCTGCAAACAAAGCAACGAGGCGGGAGTGGCGCGAACTTGGCTTCTTCTATGACCGTGACGACCAGACCAGGGTGTGGAAGCTGACGAGTTCTCGGGCAGGCTTATTGGGTTTTCGAGACGCCCTCCTCTCATACGTGGCTGATCCTCGCAACGCATTGAAGTCGGAACACGAGCACTACGGCCCGTATTCTTACCTTGAGGTTATGACTTGGCCGGAAGCTGGGTTCGATGCTCACGCGATTCGCGGTCCGCTGGCGGATCTGACGCGGCTAGCGAAACTCATCGAAGCCAAACTTGCCACAGCGCGTCCTGGCTCGTCTCTGCTAATCAAGGAGGAGTTCGCACCTGATAGTCCGTATGGTCTCGTCCTCGATTTGCGGGAAGACGGATTCGATCCCGCAACGGCAGACCCTCTTCTCCCTGCCGAAGACGGCTCTCATCTGGACGTATGACGCCGCTCGCGTATTTGTGGATTTTGACTTTGCCGAGTACCCGACATAACCAGATGGAATCTGTCGCGAAAGGCCACCGGTCAAATAGAAGAGAACGCCACAAATCAGGCAATCACTCAGAAAACAAGCTTTCGAGATCACGAGCACCGTGAACTACACGCAGAACGAGAATCTTACGCTCGCTCGACTGATAGAAGATCAAGTGTTTGGCGAAACCTGCGACCGGCATGCGGCGGGTGCCACGAAGTTCGTCTGCCGTGAAGCTACAGCGTGGCCCAATTCTCGGACGTTGAGCAATCCGCAACAGCGTGGCAGTGACCGCCTCTTCCCAACGTTGCGCCAGACTCCGATCTGCTTGAGCTTTGTACCAATCAGACTGCTCCAAAATATCTGCAATCGCTGCATCACTGAAAGCAACCCGCAGTTTTTTCACGCGCGCCGAGCCCGTTCACGTAGCGCCGAGATCAACCCCTTCTTGCGGATCTGGCTGATCGATACTTCAATCTTCGGTCCCTTTGCAGCGGCGAGCAGCTCTTGTTCGAGATTGGTCATCCGACGCTCTTTGTCTTGGCGAATTAATTCTCGGATGTATTCGCTCGGTGTGCCCCAATCTCCGGTTGCAACTTGGCCCTCCACGTAGGCCTTAAGGACTTCGGGAAGTGAGATGTTTAGAGAGGTCATTGGCATACCTTCATTTTATGTCATGTTATGAAGGGTTCGTCAAGGCCGTGTACAGCCACTCCGCCACTGCAAACACAAGCGAGACAAGAACCCCGACAATCCAGCGTGGTCTCTTGGGAGCTTCTCCCTAACGAGAGAGGTCTCAGCTCGATTGCGGAATACCGGTCACTCGACCTAAGTCCCGGTAAACAGCGTAATCGGAAAAGTAAAGTCCTGGTACGGAAGATGTCCGGTAACGCGCTTTACAGCACTAAGACTTATCGGGCCCTAGGCGGCCGCCAACGATGAGGCTGCGGCACCCAGCGGTTGCGGCTTAGCGCCCTTGATCAGGAGCCACAGCATGATCGCCAGCTCTCCGAGCATGGCGGGGAAGGCGCTGTTAAAGACCCTCGCCTCGTATTGCGGCCACAATAAGCCCGTGAAGCTGACGGCCAGATAGGCGAAGCAGTTGATGATCAGCCAGACGCCCAGGACCCGGGGAAGGAAGCGTGACCGGTACACCAGCAGGCCGAAGGGAAAGAGCCATAGGCCCCAAAAGATCTCGTTGGCAACGACGCCGCCGTGATGCAGGCGGAGGAACAGCATGGCGAGGGCGTCGCGCTGCGGTTTGTCGAACACGGAGAGGAAATCGGCGCCACGCACGAGCAGGAGGGCAGCGACGTCGTTCAGCGTGTTGAGGAAGTAGATTGGCGTCACCATCAGACTCCCCAGGATCACCATCAGTCGAGCGAGGTCCTGGTCCACTCCCTTGAGCAGCCGGTACAGAGCCAGGGTGAGGAAGATAGCCATGGTCCCGGTGAGCAGGTCGCCGACGATTCCCAGACGGAAGAGCAACTCGTGCGCGGCGATGTTGTTGGCCGTCGCGGTCGCGTTCCCATGCACGAACAGTTTGCTGGGAATATAGATGAGGCGGAGAGGGGCCGCTAAGAGGAGCAGGTACAGGAATCCGGCGACTCTCCCTGGGTTGCGGGTTGAGCTCATGTTCCCTCCCTGGTTGTAAGGGGCCTAGCGTAAGGGTCTACCAGAGATACGCCTAAGACTATCAAGAAGTTTCGCCATACGAGCAAACGCGGTTGGCCTGGGCACTCGGCGGGCGGCTTCTGCCTTTCACGCTTCGAGTCACGACGATTGCATCTCAACGCCTGATTAACGTGCTAACAGCGTAATCGTAGACTTGAAATCCATCGTGAATGGCTGCCGGTCACATGGACGAGAACTTACCAGGCATTGACAGCACGATGGGCTGGCTGAGCCTGCTACGTTTCTCCCTTGCGAGATTATTGCAACTTTGCGTATTCCGTTTTTGCAGCGATGAGAATGGGGATGTCTGGGTCGGCGTCTTTCCACAGCCTCAGAAAATACTGATATGCTGCGCGCGCCTTGGCGGTGTCGCCTTGGAGCGCGTATGCGCGGCCAAGTTGGAGATGGGCCAGCGCGCCCAGCGGGACGGCCCACACGATGCCAGGGTGATCAATAATCTTTTGGAATTCCGCGGCGGCAGCGCTGCCGTTCCGCTGTACGAGATAGGCCTGCCCGCGTGTGTAGATCGGATTCAGAAACCCGAAAGTGCCCAATTCATAGGGGCTCACGATTCGCAGCAGGTCGATCGCTTTATCAGGGTTATGAAGGTCCAACGCAACGTTGGCACGGATCATCGGGAGCCAGTATTTCTGTACGCTAGTGTCAAGAGGAAGCTGCCTGTTCAATTCGTCGGCCAGCTTCTCTGCTCCCGTGACATCACCTGCCAGCGCGAGGGCTTGCGCCGCCCACATTGGGACAGTACCTTTCGAGGTCAGCCTCAATGCCTCCCGTGCATCCGCCCGGGCTTGCCGCGCGTCGCCGAAGTATCCTTCGTTCATGGCCGTGGCTACCCAAGTGGTGGCACCCTCCTCCCTAGCACCATTTCGTTCGGCAGCTTCTCCTTCTTGCCGCGCAAGTCCACGCGACTTGCTCCTCCGTCCTCCGTCCTTGGTATGCCGCAGCGACGACCTCGCAGAACCACAGAGAGGATTCCGCACCGGGTTTGCCCGCGACACTCGCAACCAGCCGGTCCATCTCACGCTCGTCGCCCCTTAGGAAGGCCAACTGGTAGCGGATCCCAAGCAACTCCTCGCTTTCCAGCTTGCGCTCTTCTGCCTGCTTGACCACGGCCGCCGCTTCATCCACACGGTTGAGAGAAAAATATGAAAATGAGGCAACGACGTAGTTGTCCTGGTTTTCCGGCTCCAGGCGTAGTGCTTGGCGTGCCTCCTCCAGCGCCTCTTCATACTTACCGAAGGCTGCGTTGAGCGTTGCCAAATTGTTGTAAGGTACCCAGTCCCGCGGATAGGTCTGTTGCCATAGCTCGTAGACCTGGGATGCCTTCTCCAGTTCGCCTGTCCCATGGTCGTAATAGTGGGCCACGATATAAAGCCGCTCCCACTCGGTCACCTTGTCTCGCAGCCCGTAGGCTTTGTGCATGTTCTCGGCTGCCAAAGCATTCTCGTTAAGATTCCAGTGGACCATCGCTACACGGGCGTGGGCCATGGCAAAGTGCGGGTCCAGCTCCACTGCACGCTGGAAGAACGGAAGGGAAGCGGTTACACCCTTCTCAAAAAAAGTCTTCATCCCCAGGCTATAGGCCTTTAGAGCGTCCAGCGACGACGTGGTCGCTAGCTCCACGGGGGCGCCGTACTTCTGAATCGTGGCCAGTGACTCGCCCAGCTTTTTTCGCATCCTGGTTGCAGATTCACCCAGCGCCCTGAGCACGTGCTCCCGGGTATCCGCTTCCACCTGTTCGCTGGCCAGTTCGTCTCCGGTCTGGCAGTTCAACGCATTTAGCCCGATGACGTAGTGCGTGCCCAAGCTCGAAATTGTGCCAATCAAAAACGCCTTGCTGCCCGCTCGCTGGCAGACTTCGCGAGTTACCTCCCGGGTCAGCCGTTCGTCCTTCGACCGTTTCATCATCTGCAAAACATCGCTTGCCTTCTGGTCGGAGAGGATATTCAGGAAAGGCGACTGCTCAAGTTGCACGCGCAATCCCTGTTTCAGCGTGTCGTCAAAGGCGGAATCGCCTGTGGTGTTGACGAAATCAGCGAGAACGATGGTGTCTTTCTCTGTGAGGCGCAGTCTTTTCCAGCGAAGATAGAAGCTTGCGATGCTTGCTCCAGCAACAAGAAGTACCGCAGCAACAGCGAACAAGATTTTCCGGCAGACTTGTCAAGCATCAAATCGCGTAATGAGAGTACTCACGCTCGAAGAGAACACGAACCGAACTGATCAACGTGGCCTGAACTGACGGCGCCTCTCGGAATTGCGGGTGGATCACGGGCAAAGGCTGTCGTTGCGGGTGGGAAACCCCATCGAAATTCCCGTCAATGGTCCAGAAGTTGTCCCGAACGTGTGGAGTCAATCAAAAGAGTCCGGAGCTAAGCTTGGAGGAGAAGGAAATCCTCGCGCGTGACTTGATCGGCGTTCTTGCCGCGCTCGGTGAAACGTCTTCCGAGCGTGGTTGCCTTTTGAGTGGGTCGGGGTTCTTGCAAGCGAAGCCAGGCGTTCGAGCCACTCGTAGGCATAAGACGCGGTTTCCTGGTCTTGTACCTCGTCGTTCGTTACGCGCGTCTGAACCCGGAACATGCCGTGCATCCGATTGCTGCAGCCAAAACGGCCAGGACTCCTTTTCTCATGCTTGTTCACTCCTCTCCCGTCACAACCTTTTCAATGCTGCTGGGCTTCAGTCTGGTCCGTGATTATTGGAGTGACAGCGGAGGCCCGCCCACTCGCTTCCCTTTGAGGTGGAAATCGACATCGACATGGTCAGCGATTTTAATAAACGGGATACCCTTGTTCATCCCATAGTCCTTACGGTTGAACACCATTTTTCCTTTGAGCTCGCCCGAGCCAGTGCCTTTTCCGGAAACTGTCAAAGTCAGTTTTTCAGGGTTTGATACGCCGCGGATGGTGAAGTCGCCATCCACTTCATAGGTTTCGTGGCCGGTCTGGACTATCTTGGTGGATACAAATGTGATTTCCGGATAATTCTTGGCGTCGAAGAAGTCGTTGCCTTTCAGCTTGCGGTTCTTCATGCCGCTTCCGGTATCTACGCTGTCAGCGTAGATTTTGATCACGAGAGCGCCCGTTATTTCGTCAGGTGAGAGGAAGGTTAAAGAGGCCTCCCACTTGTCGAATTTTCCCGCAATGGCCACCGACGACTTCACGTGAAACTTAATCGAGCTGTGCACCGGTGTGACCTCGAATATGGGACCTTGCGCTCGGCTCAGCGGCGAAAACATAGCGAATACTAGGAGACAGAGGATTATAGGTCGCATGCGCACTCCTGTGAGCAATTTCGATTTTGGCAGGTACCGAGGACAGTAGGTACAAATATAAGAATTCACCGACGCGCTGCCAAGCCCGTAACACCACGATTCTGCTGAAAACCCTCTTGGAGGGGACCTGGTAATTTTGACAGTGGGATCTTGCGCCGCCTGGCTTCAGTATTCCAGCCGAATGCGGATGCCACTTAAGCGCATGGACGTTCGAGTCCCAAAACTGAAAGGAGTGACAGCTATGCAGCGAGTGATTGGAGTGAGGCTCGTGGGGGTGCTCTTGCCAGCATTGATGTTCGCCATCGGTACCCGCGGCGACGAGGTCAAGGGAATGATCATGGCCCGTTCGGGAGATACGATGATCGTGACCGGCTCGGGTGGGAGAACGACGGTGGTTCTGAACACGAACACAAGAGTCAAGGACGACAAGGGGCTTTTCGGCCTCGACAAGCAGGAGATGGCCGACACGATTTTGATTCCGGGGCTGAAGGTGAAAGTGGAAGGATCGTCCGATAGCGAGGGCAAGTTTGTGGCCGAGACGATAACTGTTGACGGGGACGACCTAGAAACGTCTGCGATGATCGAGGCGGGCTTGCATCCTACCGCGGAGCAGGTCGCTGCCAACGTTGTAGCCATCGAAGGCAACAAAAAAGGCATCGCGGCCAATCAGCAGAACATCGCGGCGAATCAACAGGCGATTGCGGGCAACAAGGAGGCTATCGCTTCCCACTCTCACCAGATCCAAAAGAACATTAATGACATCCAGGAGAACACTGATCGCTTCAACCGGCTCGACGACTACGATGTGAAGGCTGAGGCAACCGTAAAATTCAAAGTGAGCAGCTCCACGATCTCGAATGAGGACAAGGAGGAGCTGAAAAAGTTGGCGGAAACGGCCACCGGCCTTAACGGGTACATCGTTGAGGTGAAGGGCTTCGCCGACTCGACAGGCAGAGCGGCCATGAATGAGAAATTGAGTGAAGATCGCGCCAAGGCCGTAGTCGGCTATTTGATGAGGGAGTGCACCGTGCCGGTGTGGCGTATCGTGGCACCGGGCGCAATGGGCGAATTCCAGCCGGCGGCCACGAACGAGAATGCTGCTGGGCGGGGCGAGAACCGTCGGGTTGAGGTCAAGGTCCTCATCAATAAGGGAATCGCAAGCAGCCAAAGATAGACTCAGAGCAGTGGGCGGATGCATGCTCACACGCTGCTTTTACCAGGTGGGCCGAAGAGCCTCGGCGTTTTTAGGCCGAGGATATAAGGCCCCTCTTTCTTTTCCTTCCGAACTGCTCTCTATTTCTGTCCGAACGACCTATGGGCGGGCAGCCCAAAAGTAAAGCCTCTTCGTGGTCCTCCGCTGAAGTAGGGCGGTTGTGGGAGGAACCCACCGAAGCCATCTCGGGAAAACAAACCGAGAGGCCGTAGGAGTCCTCGCCGCTTGCGGCGGGGAGGATTTCAACTCCTGTAGCGGCGCGTGGGCGTTCGGCGGCCCCTTCCGCCACCGAAGTCCTTCCCAACTCGGTTTTCATCACACCAATGAACGGGTTTGAAAACTACCTGGCGGCTGCATTCGAGAGAAAGAAAGTTCCGCTGACTGTAGTGGCCGACCAAGCGCGGGCGGCCTATGTAATTATGGGGACGTCCGAGGGAAAAAAGCCAGGAGCGATGAAGATGCTTGTCTTTGGTCAAATTCATGCCGATAACGCTGCAAGCATTCAAATGGTTGACCAGAGAACCAGCGCAGTGGTCTTTGCCTATGCCGTCAACAAAAAAGAACACCTTGCATGGGGACCAAACTACGGCTGAGGCATGTGCAAAACACCTGAAAGAGAAGTTGGAGAAACAGTAGACTCTCCACTCCCCAAAACAGCGGAACGTGTCAAGTCACGCAATCCCCGGATGGGTTTTGGGCAGACATCCCGAGCAGCGTTATTCGCTCGCAGCGGCCTCGCCTTTCATAAGGAGGCACAACTGGTCCTCTGGGATCGCAAATTCGGTGTTGCCACACCTCAGGCAAACTATTAGCTCCGGAAAGACCCACACGACCGGTTTGTCGAGATTTTTCAGTCCAGGAGAGTGGATGGCGATCTCTGCAGTGAACTTGCTCTGCTGGTCTGATGCGCACGCCTTACATGTCACGGTTCGTTCTCCCTGTCACCGCATGTCTACGACGGAGCGACAGAGTACAACGTTAAGAACCGTTATGTAAATACGATTCTATATGCTTTGGAAACATGCCGCTGAACAGGGCAGCTCCCTGCGGAGTAATCTTCCAAATCCAGCTTGTCCAGTAAGCGCGCTCAACAAAACGTGATGCCAGCGACTACTTGTGGCGTCTCTGCTGTGCCGCAACAATAGATTCGGCGCGGCCTAGGCCGATGACGACTGGTTCCAGGCTTTCGAATATCAATCCTTCTTGACATGCCACCCTCTACGACCCCGGGGAGTTCGGAGCCGCGGCGTTCCAGTCTCGCGTCCCCACGTGCGCCAGTTCCCTTAGAATGCGGGCGGCCAGCCCCCTCCTGAATCGTGAACTTCGCATTGAACAATTGAGCTCCAAATTCGATCAACTGTTCTCGCGGAATGGTGAATTCGTCGCCGTCCTGTAGGTGTACAGGTACCGCCACTTCGCGCCCGATTTGTGAACTGCGGCTTTGCCCCAAAGCCACAATCCCAATGGTTAACGGAGATACGGCAGCAAGCCATAGACATTTCCGTCGCAGAGTTTTCGTCATGAGGCCACCCTTAATCGTTGTTCATCGCTCTTCCGACCATGCGTAAATTTCCGCGACAGAGCGTACCGATACGAAAGAAAAAGATCGTAAAATTCGCATCAAACACGAATTCAAGTGCGAATTCAAGTAATGATAGTACCAAGGCTCGAAGAGAGCCGAACGGATTGTCGTGAAGGCTGCCCGGCAAGCATGCGACATCAACTGACATTGACACGTTGACAGCTAAGTAGGGACAGATTAGTATGCACGACCGCAAGTCTAGCCCGTCGGACGACCATGTCCCCATTCGTCCCGTGCACCTTTATTTTTGATCTCTCCTTGGAGGCTCTTATGAACATTTCGGCCAGCAAGGGAAACGACAGCGCTCAAATGCATTGACCCTCCTCCCTCGGATTAACGTTGATCCACCCATTCAGAGCAAGTGGAGAAGGATTTTTTCTTCCAGGTAGCTTTTCGGTTTGAGAAGGGGCTGGGGGATTTATTCGGGGGGAAGTGGCAGCGGGATTTGAGGATGCCATCGGAGCACTTCATTCCAATCGTGTAGGCAGGGGCGGAGACGTCGGACTCTGGGATAGCGAGCCATCATCTGCCGAGCCAGATTCTCTCCGGTGCCGTCGGCATCAAAGCCGCAGTAGACGATATAGCCCTGAGCCAGGAGTGCAGAGAGCCAGCGCGGGTTGGGGCGAGCTCCGGCGGTGGAGATGGCCCAAGAAGTGGGGTACAGCAAAAAGCAGCTGATGGCATCGATGGCCGATTCGCACAGGATGATCACGGTGGCCCCGGGCGGGTGCAGGGAGAAATAGCCGAGATTCTTCCGGGAGCCCGGCGCCAGGCCCAGCCAGCGCACCGGTCCGGTGCCGCGCAGTTCGGCGCCCACGGGTTGGTTTTCTTTGCCGGACAGGAGGAAGACGGCATTGGCTCGGCCATCGGCATAGAGTTGTCCGGATTCCACGAGAGATTGAATCAGAGATCCGGGGATGGCGCGCTGCTGGAGGAGGTAACGCGTCACAGCGGGGAGCTGGTTGGGGTCTGGCGGCGGTAAAGACAAGCGGCGCGGAGACAACTGGCCCGGTGGAGCCTGAGGCGGGATGGGAAACTGCCGCTCGAGCCAGCGAACCGCAGCGGGGAACGCCAAGTGGTTTAAGTGCATGGCCAGATCGATGGCGCCTCCGCCACCATGACTGCAATGCCAGTTCATGAATTTCGTGCCGGTGATGGAGATGGTCCCTTCCGAGGTGTGCCATTTCGCTTTATCGTAGCGATCGGGCTGGGCTCCACAGGCCCGCAACACGGCCGTAAGCGGAATCCTGCGGAGTGGGTCGAAGCGATCGCGCATCTCGCCACCGGCTTAGGACTCTTCCGCCAGTTTCGGCCGAATGCTGACGCAGTTTTTCATGTTGATGACGTAGCTGTTCTCGGTGAGGCGGTCGATCAAGGCGGCCGTCAGGTGATCGTTCTTCAGAAACGAACGCCATTCGCTAAAACCCAAGTTGGACGTAATCAGCGTGGGTTTTCTGCGGTGCCGCTGGTGCAAGAGCGTAAAGAACAGGCCCACCTGCACGGGTTCCACCTGGACGTATCCGATCTCGTCAATGACCAAGCAATCGTAGGAGAGATACTTCTTCAGCACTTTCTCGTCGGAGTGATCGGCGACCGAGCGGAACAGCTCCGCCACCAGCTTGGGAAAAGTGACGAAGCGGCCGGTGAGGCCCCGC
>Ga0209152_10000187_pt1 | contig 32146 bp, 31 predicted proteins | sample GraSoiAngelo_107_FD_185873 | JGI IMG/M metagenome (GOLD analysis project Ga0209152, IMG submission 185873) | Grasslands soil microbial communities from the Angelo Coastal Reserve, California, USA - 14_0903_09_30cm (SPAdes) (version 2) | ecosystem: Environmental > Terrestrial > Soil > Grasslands...
TAGCGGAATACCCTGGCCGTTAAATGCGGTCTTGCATGAATGATGTAACGATACAACAGCTGTCTTGATGATTGGCTCAGTGAAATTGGAATAACTGTGCAGATACAGTTTACCTCTAGATAGACGAAAAGACCCTATGCAGCTTTACTGTTACTAATTTAATCTATAATATAAGAATTTCCAGTGTATAAGGTTGTTGATTATAGAACTATTAATTTATATAATATATTATTATAATAATTATTCATATAAATTGTCTATAACTCTATTTTGAAAACACAAATGAGACACCTTTATTTACTTTATTATGGTTTTTGATTGGAAGGCAGTTTATGCGGGGCACAGATCCCATAAAAAGTACCTGGGTATATCCAAAATTCTAATTGTAAAATTGCATGTTTTATTCTGCTGTAAAACATATTGAAGTGATAGTTCACTTTTTACTGTTTTTACTTTTAGTTTGTTATTAATTATTTATTAATAATTATTCAATTACTATTGTATTAAATACGATTTTATATTTTATTTAAGTAAGATTTTAACTATATGGTGAATAGATGTAAATAAAAATTATTAAATAATTAATGATTTTTAATTGTACAAAAAGTATTTACTTTTTTTATGATACTTAATATTACTTTAAAAGTTTAATGGCTTAATCTTGCTTTACTGTTAGACCTACAAGTCTATCAGTCGCGTAAGCGGGGCATATGATCGCAAGATACGTAAAGGAAAGGTCTTGGATTTTTGAAAAAGTTACGCTAGGGATTAAAAAATAATAAGTCCCCCAATTATTAAAAAATATTGGTAATTATCTGGGTAAATTTCAAAAAAAACTTAACTAATACCGTGAAGTTAATTTGAAGCGAAACTTATTATTTTATAAGAACGTTCAACGACTAAAAGATTAATTTTAATCTTATTTCTTAATAATCCAGCATTTATTGTAAGATTTTAATTGTAGAATCTTAGTTGTATAATAATTAAAGTATATAAATATATTTTAATTAAATATAAATTGTATAATAAATATGTTAGAATTATTTAAATTAAATTATAATAAAAAAACTGAAAATAAAAAAATCAAATCTCGTACTAGTAATAAAAAACAGGATAAACATAATCCTTCTACAATTAGAGAATGAAATAATAGTATATACGTATATAATAAAAATGCAATTAATTTAATACCTCAAAGTACAGTATTGGCTATTAAATTAATAAAAAGTTATTTTAACCTTTATAATTATAGACTTGAACGTGAAATAAGAGCAAATAGATTACTACTTAGATTAAGAAGACTTTCATCACATAAAATTTATGTAAGTAATGGTGAATTTAAACATACAAATGATAAAGTAATAATTACTTTATATATATATAATAGACAAAAATTTAATTTTGATAAAAAGCTTATAAAAAGTTTTTATAGTTATTGATTTAATCAAGATTTATTAATTAAAAAATGAGATAGTTTATTCAAAAGACGGAAATTTATTGAAAATAGAGCTTTAGATAAATTAAATACAAAAAAATATTTATTAATACATACATTAAAATCACAAAATTATAAAAATTTATCTAAATATCTAACTATATTTTATAAAAAGCTATTAAAAAAATCTCTAGACAAATTTTTTTTATATCGTTGCAATCAACAACTTATTACTATAAATGAGTATAAATTTAATTATAACTTTTTACAATTTTTAAAAAAATATTTAGAAAAAATATATAACAAAAATGTAGAATTTAATTTAGTAAATTTAAAACATTTTTTTCTTAATAGTGATATATTATCAGAATCTATAATATTAAAAATAAGAAAAAATAGAAGAAAAATATTAAAATTTTTAAATACTTTAAAGAGAAAGGTAAAAGTACGTAATAAAAAAAATTATTTTTATCAACCAATTATAAATAATAAATCATTAGAAGAACTAGTATTAAGAGATATAAAATACAAACATATAACAGGTTTTAGAATTGAAGCAAGTGGTAGATTAACTAGACGTTATACGGCTTCAAGATCTATATATAAATTAAGATATAAAGGTAATTTATTAAATATAGACTCTTCTTATAAGGGATTATCTTCTTTATTATTAAGAAATAATAATAAACCAAATTTACAATTTACTAAATTAAACTCTAAAACACGTATAGGTTCCTTTGGAATAAAAGGTTGAGTAAGTGGTAATTAATTTTATTAAAGATAAAATTGCTTTTATTAAAATTTTACAATAAATGATGAAATAGTCTGAACCATATTTAGAAATATGGAAATAAATAATATATTTATGTTAACATAATTTGAACAGGCTAATGTGCGCAAGAGAGTACAAATTGAGTGCGCGGTTTGGCACCTCGATGTCGGCTTAGCTCATCCACATGAATGCAGTAATCATGAAGGGTTCGACTGTTCGTCGATTAAAGAGCTACACGAGCTGGGTTTAATACGTCGTGAGACAGTATGGTTTCTATCTTCTAGAGGGAATTAAAGTAAAATAAAGATAGCCCCATTGTACGAAAGGAATTGGGTATGTTGACCTATGGTTTACCTGTTGTTTATATATTTATAAATGTATACTTTCACTAAAGATATATATATCATATAGGCATGGCAGGAAAGCTACGTCAATTAAAGATAAGTGCTGAATGCATATAAGCGCGAAACACACTTTACTATACTTTTATATACGTAGTAAAACACTACGAAAGTACTTTAGGCTTTAGTTATAATGAATTTAATTTTTTTAGACATAAAGTACTAATTTTGTAATTTACTAAATATCACTTTTATCTCAACTTTTTTATTAACAGTAAATAAGGCCTGGTTAGCATAAAAGTAATGCTACCGTTTTGTAATCGGTGGAAGTAAGTGCAATACTTACACTAGGCTAAGACCCAGTGGTCAAGTTAGGTTAAGACTTAACATTTTCACTGTTGAAACGGGAGTTCAAATCTCTCCTGGGTTAAAGAAATTAGCTCAGTGGTAGAGCAATCATTTTACACATGATGGGTCAGGTGTTCGATCCACCTATTTCTTATTAATAATAAATGCGGGTTGATGTAATAGTTAACATGTTTGGCTCATGACCAAAATATTGAGGTGCAAATCCTCCATCCGCACTTTGTGTAATAAATTGTAAAAACAATAAAAAGGCTATAGCTTAATAGGTAAAGCCAGCTGCTCATGATAGCTTAGATGAAAGTTCAAATCTTTTTAGCCTTACAGTATTTATATATAAATGCATTAATTAAATATTGTAAAGGCTATACTATTATAATAGTATAGAGTATACCTTTATTTACATTATTTATGTTTTATAATAATCCGAGTGCTGGAATAGGTAGACAGGGCAAATTTAAGCTTTGCTGATGTATATCATATGGGTTCAAATCCCTTCTCGGGTAAGATTTATCTAGAGTATTAAATATAGTATTGCTTTATTTAATTAAAGAAAACATAATAAATAATAATATAAATTTAATATCAATTGTTATTATTTGTTATTATTTAAATGTTGATATTCAAAAAAAGCAGATTTTTATAGATAACAAAAACAGGTATTTATAGATGAACTAATATAATATCTGGTAAAAGTTATGTTGGCTCTTCTATAGATTTATCTATTAGATTTAAAGATTATTTAAATATTAATTATTTAAAAAGACAAATTGAAAATAACAATAGTAAGATTTATAGAGCATTATTAAAATATGGTTATTCAGGTTTTAATTTATAAGTTATTGAATACTGTGATCCAGCTATTCTTATTAAAAAATAACAATATTATTTAGATAATTTAAAACCGGAATATAATATTTTAAAATTTGCAAGGTCTTCATATGGATTTAAACATAGTATAAAATCTATTGAACGTAGATCACATCCTATAAAAACTATAAATAATAAAACAAATGAAATTAAGAATTTTATATCTGTTAGACAAAATTATAGGTATAAATTATAGTTATTTGGCTAGACATCTAAAAAAAAATAAATTTTGTATAAAAAGAGGATATTACATAACAAATAATAAATTTAACATAATGCTATTTTTTATAGTAAATGCAATTAAAAAAAAATTGCAACGTTATAAATTAATGGTCGTCTCCTAAGTGAAAATTATCGATTCGATTTCGATTGGCCGGACTTTATTATAGTAGTAAAAAAGCCTTAGTTTAATAGATAAAACGAGATATTTTTATCTAAACCTAATACTTTATATCTTGTATTTTCTATAAAATACAGGACATAGTTTTTTATATTAATATTAGATTATAACAGTATTTTATTGTATCAAGACCTTAGTTTAAAAGGTAAAACGATATGTTTATTGTGTTTTGTAGGTTCAAGGCCTAGAGGTCTTTAGGTTTATCTAGTACCCATACTAAACTAGTATTATTTTATTAAATTAATTAAAAAAATATGTTAGACTTAAAAGAAACTGTATCACTTAATAAATTAGATGTTGATAATTGTTTATTAACACTAGAACTATTAGCTGCTTTATTAAAATGCCCTGTAAAATGTAATAAATCCCAAAGCCAAGTAATTAAAAACAAAGAAGGTATATATCTTATAGTTTTTAGAGTACTCAATAATGAAAAAATAAGTTTAATTTATAACTATATTTATTATAATGATCTTTTATATTTAACTTTAATTGTTTACTTTTTAGTAAGAAATTATTTTATTGTTGAAGGTAATCATGAATGAAGTAAATATTTAGTTATTATTGATAATAGATTTTTATATTATAATAATGTAGGTAAACATATATATATATATAATACTAAGGAAAAAGTGAAGCATAAATATTAAATATAATTTTAACCAAGATAATTTAAATTTAAAAAATATCATAGATGAAAAGTATGTATTAGATTTAAAATTCTTAGTGGAATTTAGTAATAACTTAATATATTCAAGTAATTATAAAAAAATGTCCAATTTATTAGATACTAGTTTTAATAAAAATTACTATGAATATAGTAAGATTTTATATAATTATATTTGTCCAAATAAATTTAGTAATAAAAAAAAATATTTTCAGTAAAGATGTTGAATTAACTAATTCTTTTAATAAATTGCTTTTTGTTATTCAAGACAAGGAAGCTTTACTTAAAAATATATCTAATAAAGGTTATAATATAAATCATGGACCTCAATAATGAAGAGGTTAAATTAATAGTATAAACAGCTTTTTAAATTATTTAGATACATATTATAGAAAATCATTATATAATCACAGTAAACTTCATTATAGCAAAGATAATTTAGATAACAGTTGAAAAGATAAAATTTTAACAAAAAAAAACATTTTACATTTAGAAATATAAACCAAATATTAGTAAATGTAAAACGATAATATACTAGTGATTTAAGTAGCTAAAACTTTTATTGTATAAATATATATGTTTGGATTAACTTATATATATATATATTTATAACTAAAGGGAAAATAGTATAATTTGGTAATACGATAATCTTGCACATTATTTATCTAGGTTCAAATCCTAGTTTTTCCAGCTTTAATTAATAAATATAAGCACTTAATAAATTTGTCTAGCATTTTTTCATGTTAAAATTATTCATAAATACAAAGTAAAAACAATAATACTATAAGAAGTATAATGCTTATAGTTACATATCTTAATATATATAAAGACAAAAATATAATTTATTGGGAAAATCACAATAAATGTGGTATATACCGTTGAAATAATATAATTTTGGGTATTATGTAAACTTAAGAGGATGCTTGTTAGATCATATATCAATGTATATAAAGATGTTCAAATCATCTTAAGAGCGTTTTTAACTAAAGTAGAGTATAATTTAAGTGGATATAGTTTAAAGGTAGAACTACTGTATATGGCATATTATATCTTTGTTCTAATCAAGATATCCTCTTTTATAATTAGTAATATAATAAAAAATTCTTATAAAGAAGATTGAACAATTATTTTTCAATAGCATTTATTGAAAAAAATAAACACGGATAAATAATAGTATAATAAGTAATTCATTAGTAAAGTATAGTTATAATAAATTTAGTATAGATATTTTTGTGAACTAAGTATACGAATGTATTAAAGCCATAATATTAAAAGAAGCTGGCTTGCAGACTTATTACTGAAGCTTTAATGAATCTTAAATTAGCTAAAGTAAGTAAAACTCTTACTTCGCTTTTAATAATTGATCAATTTAGTAAATAAAAAAGATAATTATATAAAAGTATATTATTCTATACAATCTGCATCAATAGATATTGATATCAATGATGTAACAATACTAAAGTATATAAATAATTAAAATATATTTATTCAATAGTTAGAAAAATATAGTTCAATAATATAATTGTGACTTTGCACATCGCAGTTCGAGTCCTAATGTCTCCAGCCTATATAAATAAGTATAGAAATTGAATTGAAAAAAACGGTATTAACTGTATATAAACTAAAAATTGATATTAATTAAAAGAAAACATATAAATAAATATAAATACAAATGAATATATTTTATACTCTTCCTTTAGTTTTATGTAAAATAAAACTATTATTAAAAAATATAGTAATACATTTAAAAGAACGGATATATATTAAATTTAAACAATTAAAAGACAATTAATTACCTATTTTATTAACTTTAATTATAATAATTATTGTAGCAAATGTGTTTAGACAACCTATTTTTATTATTTTAGGTAAAAACATATTTAATAGTTTTCCTTTATATATGTATGTAATGTTTAGTAGTATATTTCCTACCATGTATATAGTTACAATATTAATTAATTGATTAAAAACAAGAAATTTAGATTTCTCTTTCAGATTAACAGATTTAAAAGATAAGATAACGATTTTATCTATATTATTGTTAGCTATATCTTTATATGTTTCATATTTTTATATATGACCTTTAATAGGTTGTAGTATAATATATAATATTCAATCTAAAACTACATTTATAGATTGAATATTAAATCCTAAAAATATAAAAGGTTTACGTCCTCCAAAATTAATGATGTTACCCGGTTTATCAGTTACACAAGTATTTGGACATTTTGAGAGCTCATATACTAAAGATGAAATATTATCTACAATAGAAAATTATGAACCTAATACTAATAACGCTAATCCTTCTAATGAACTTTCAAAATATTATAATAACAAATGAATAAGTAAATAAGCTTTTACAGAAAATATGGAAGCTAATGCTGAATATTCAAGAAAATATATAAAAACTCCTTATGTACCTGTTGAATTTTTTGGATATTTCTGAGATAATTATGGTATTAATAAAGCAATTAAATATCAGGGTATTGTTGATGAAAATATACTTACTAATATATTACAATATTACTTTAAAGTATACAATGATTTTTATTATAATTTTGGAGGACCTGGACAAATAGCCGATGTAAAAACAACTAATGGTGGAGTTAAACATTGTATGTTGACTATACAGAGTAATGAACCTTTATCTGAAATATTAAAAAAAGTGTGTATTAACGCTTCACAATTAACTCATTACCATGATGATCCAAGTACATTCATTATTATATGTCATAAAAAACGTATTGCATTTGCAACGTATAAACCTAGTCATATTTTATAACACAATTATCCTTTTAAAAAAGGACGTACTTTATATAATAATATTGATGATCTAATTATAGTTAGAGATACTCCTAATTTCTGTGGTATTATAAGTTTAGTTGCAACTACATGAGGTGTTGAAACAATACCTCACCAAAATGTATATAGACCACAATTGGCTTTTTATGATATTACTAATGAAAAACATATTTTTGCTATACACATGATATTTAAATATCTATCTGTAAATCACTTTGCACCAAATTTAGACAATAACTTTAATCAGATAAATTATGATACGGGAATAGGTCTTACTAATATAACAACAAGGTTACCTCAATTAGATAAATTATATATTAAAATGCAGCCAAATGGTATATTACTAAGATAAATAAAATATATAATATATTTTATTATAATTGAATTTTGTATAATTGCAAAATTTTTCTAGTGAAAAAATTTTTTTTATAACACTATAAAAAAAAGCTCAGAAAGCTCAATTGGTTGAGCAGAAAACTGAAGATTTTTGGGTTGTAAGTTCAAGTCTTACTCTGGGCAATAAATAACATAAAAATTATTTAATAGATGTGTTGAAATTGGTATACAAACTTCATTTAGGCTGAAGTGGCGAAAGCCATTATGAGTTCGATTCTCATCATCTATAGATTTATCTAGAGTCATAATTTAGTATTGTGTTGAATAGAAGAAAATTAAAAAAGCAATATTACAAGTAATAAATTAGATCCTAATTGAGTGACAGGTTTTACAGATGCTGAAGGTTGCTTTATGATTAATATTACTAAATGTGAAACTAATAGAATGAAATGACAAATACGTCCTTGTTTTCAAATAAAACTACATTATAGATAAACTATTAATAAAAATAAAATCTTTTTTTAACGAAATAGGGTCTATTTAATTTAGTAATGATAATGGAGTAATGTATAGAGTTAATAAGCTAAATAATATAATAAATATAATAATTCCACATTTTGATAAATATTCATTAATTATTCAAAAGCAAAGTGATTATAAAACTTTTAAAAATATTGTGGAATTAATTAATAAAGGTGAACATTTAAATAAAAATGGTATAATAAAAATTATTAATTTAAAAGCAGTATTAAATAAAGGACTTTCAGAAAAACTAAGAATAAATTTTCCAGGTATAATTAATACAGAAAAACTGAAAGCCAATACCCTTATAAATATAGATTATAATTGAATAGCAGGATTTTTTAGTGGTGATGGTTGTTTTTCTATAAGTATTTATAAGTCTAATAAATATAAAATAGGTTATGGTATAACATTTCAAATTGCATTTAGTCAACATTCAAGAGATGAAGTTTTGTTTAATAGTATTAAAAGAGTATTAGGATGTGGAAATATAATTAAATATCCAAAGAGAAGTGCTATAGTATTAAAAATTTATAATTTTAAAGATACTTATTATAAATTGATTCCCTTGTTTAACAAACATAAAATAATAGGAATAAAATCATTAGATTATTTAGATTTTTGTAAAGTAATATAATTAGTAAATAAAAAAGCTCATCTAACACTAGAAGGAATAAAAGAAATTAGAAAAATAAAATAAAGAATTAATAGAAATAAATATTATTTACATAATAAGAATAGATTATGTAAAACAAGATAATTTATTATTCGGAGTAGACTAATAGGTAAGTCATAGGCCTTTGATACCTAAAATTGGGTGTTCGAACCGCCCCTCCGAAATAGATCAACCATGGTTTAGAAAATCAAAATTTAATTTCATGAATTAAATATAGTAATTCGAGATTATTTAATATATAATATATGTTTATTTGCTCTAACATAATACTAACGCCCTAGTTTAATGGTTAGAACCCTGTGCTACGGACATAGTGATACGAGTTCGAATCTTGTGGGCGTTAATAATGGCCTTTATAGCTTAATGGTAGAGCAAAATACTGTTAATATTTGTATAGATGTTCAAATCATCTTAAGGGCGTTTTTAACTAAAGTAGAGTATAATTTAGGTGGATATAGTTTAAAGGTAGAACTACTGTATGTGGCATAGTATATCCTTGTTCGAATCAAGGTATCCTCCCTTATAATTAGTAATATAATAATTAATTCGAATATTATATAAGTTAGATTTACAAATTAAAATTTACTTATTTAATAAAACGAAGTATAAGCAAATATAAAGAAATATTTAGATTAAATTAAATACATAAAATTTAATAGATATTTTAACAATGTTAAAACGATTATAAATAATTCTATCCGCTTAATAATAAAATAAATTTTGAAACAATGATAAAAGGATTTACTAAAATAACTATGTGAAAAGAAAGATGATTTCTTTCATCTAATGCTAAAGATATTGGAACATTATATTTAATGTTTGCTTTATTTTCAGGATTAATTGGTACAGCATTTTCTGTTCTTATACGGATAGAATTAGCAGGACCCGGAGTACAATATATAGCAGATAATCAATTATATAATAGCATAATAACAGCACATGCTATTTTAATGATATTTTTTATGGTTATGCCAGCTATGATAGGAGGATTTGGTAATTTTCTATTACCTTTAATGGTAGGGGGTCCAGATATGGCATTCCCTAGATTAAATAATATAAGTTTTTGATTATTAATACCAAGTTTAATCTTATTTTTATTTGCAGCTATGATAGAAAATGGAGCAGGTACAGGTTGAACTCTTTACCCACCTTTAGCTGGATTACAAAGTCATAGTGGACCTAGTGTAGATTTAGCTATATTTGCCTTGCATTTAGCAGGTATAAGTAGTTTATTAGGTGCTATTAATTTTATCACTACTATATTAAATATGAGAAGTCCAGGTATAAGATTACATAAATTAGCTTTATTTGGATGAGCTGTAGTAGTTACAGCTGTATTATTATTATTATCTTTACCAGTATTAGCTGGTGCAATTACTATGATATTAACTGATAGAAATTTTAATACATCTTTCTTTGAATTAGCTGGAGGAGGTGATCCTATATTATATCAACATCTTTTCTGATTTTTTGGACACCCAGAGGTTTATATATTAATTATACCAGGATTTGGTATTATAAGTACTACAATATCAGCTAGCTCTAATAAAAATGTATTTGGTTATTTAGGAATGGTGTATGCTATGATGTCTATAGGAGTTTTAGGATTTGTAGTATGAAGTCATCATATGTATAGTGTAGGATTGGATGTAGATACACGTGCTTATTTTACAGCTGCCACTTTAATTATAGCTGTACCAACTGGTATTAAAATATTTAGTTGATTAGCAACTACTTATGGAGGATCATTACATTTAACACCTTCAATGTTATTTGCATTAGGTTTTGTAGTTATGTTTACTATAGGTGGATTAAGTGGAGTTATTTTAGCTAATGCATCTCTTGATATAGCTTTCCATGATACCTATTATGTTGTAGCTCACTTTCATTATGTATTGTCTTTGGGTGCTGTTTTTGCATTATTTAGTGCATGATATTTTTGAATACCTAAAATAACAGGTCTTAATTATAATATGATGCTAGGTAAAGTTCATTTCTTAATATTATTTATCGGAGTTAATGTAACATTTTTTCCTCAACATTTTCTTGGTTTACAAGCTATGCCTAGAAGAATTAGTGACTATCCTGATGCATTTGCTGGCTGAAATTTAATAAGTAGTTTTGGTTCTATTATAAGTTTAGTAGCTACATGATTATTTTTATATATTTTATATATACAATTAATAGAAGGTGAAGCTACATCAAGATATCCTTGATTAACACCTCAATATTTTAGTGATTTATTTCAAAGTTTATTTAGCAGAAATTATAATTCACTTGAATGAAGTTTAAATAGTCCACCTAAACCACATGCTTTTGTAAGTTTACCTTTACAAAGTAATATTATTTAATAATTATATATTATTAAAAAAAATGGATTTAAGTACTTTATTTTATAAAACTAAAATATTGGAAGTGCAAACCTTCTGTCCATTACTATATGTAAAAAAAGAACGTTTATTCTTAGTTTTTGGTAATAAAAAAAAATTTTTTTATGATACAAGCAGCTAAAATAATAGGAACAGGATTAGCTACAACAGGTTTAATAGGAGCAGGTGTAGGAATAGGTGTAGTGTTTGGAGCACTTATAATAGGTGTATCAAGAAATCCTTCTTTAAGAGGACAATTATTTTCTTATGCTATTTTAGGTTTTGCATTTGCAGAAGCAACAGGATTATTTGCATTAATGATGGCTTTCTTATTATTATATGTTGCTTAATTAATTAGCCTTTAACAAATAATTAATAGAAAAAAATATAATAAAATATAAATGCAAAGTTTATTTTTTTGAAATCCGAGTCCTTTAGATCAATTTACTATAAGAGATTTATTTAGTATAAAAGGAGACTTATTAGCTGATATACAATTATCATTAACTAATATAGGATTATATTTACTAATTACAACATTTATTGTATTTATGTATTATTTATTAGCAACAAATTATAATATATTAATACCTAATTCTTGATCAATAAGTCAAGAATCTATATATTCTACTGTTTATAGTATAGTAGTAAATCAAATTAATGCAAATAAAGGTCAAATGTTTTTTCCTTTTATTTCTGCATTATTTATATATATATTAATAAATAATTTAGTAGGTATGGTACCTTATAGTTTTGCTCCTACTTCACATTTTATATTGACATTCTCTATAAGTTTTACTGTTGTTATAGGAGCCACAATATTAGGATTTCAGGTACATGGTTTAAAATTTTTCTCATTATTAGTACCTTCAGGTTGTCCATTGGGTCTATTACCACTTTTAGTACTAATAGAATTTATTTCCTATTTAGCTAGAAATGTATCACTAGGATTAAGATTAGCAGCTAATGTTTTAAGTGGTCATATGTTATTAAATATATTAGGAGGTTTTACTTATAATATAATGACTAGTGGTATAGTTTATTTTTTTTTAGGTTTAATGCCTCTTTTATTCATAGTAGCATTTTCAGGACTAGAAATAGGTATTGCATTTATACAAGCACAAGTATTTGTTGTATTATCTTCTTCTTATATAAAAGATGCTTTAGATTTACACTAATGTATTAATAAATACATCTACTATTAATTACAAGAGTATAGTGATATATATTGTATGATATTATTAATATTAAAATAGGAAAGTCAAGAGCTAATTTAGTATGTGTTTATATAATACGTATTTATAAAACAAAGGTAAAAATTTTAAAATCTAACAGAAAATAATAGCTTTTTATAATAAATGTGTAAAAAACATTTTATAGAAAATTATGAAAATGGCGTTTCATATTTAGCTTTTAAAAGTACACGTACAGTTTTTACAATAACTAGCTTAAATATATCCAAAAAATTATAAATGAATACTATATATAGTGGTAGTAACCACTAAAATTAAAGTTGAGTTTGATGATGGCTCTGAATGAACGCTGTCCAAATACTTGACACATGCTAATCGAACGTTTCAGCAGTTATAGCTGCTGAGAAGTGGTGAACAGGTGAGTAAATGATAACCTAACTACCTTAAAGTAAGGTATAAATCCCTTATAATAATAAAGAAAAAGAAAATTTCGCTTTAAGATGTTGGCGTATATTCTGGAGGAGTATTAGTATAATCTAGCTCATGTTCCGGTAGTCGAGACTGAGAGGTCGATCGACCACATTGGGTCTGAAAAAAGCCCACGGCAGATTGTACAGCAGTGAGGTATATTGGTCAATAGCCTAACGGCTGAACCAGTAACTTGGAAGAACGTATAACGAATAAGTCGTATAAAGTTCTAGATAAAAAAATGATTATGACAACTTTTTATCTATAAGTCTTGACCAAATTACGTGCCAGCAGTCGCGGTAATACGTAAAAGACTAGTGTTATTCATCTTTATTAGGTTTAAAGGGTACCTAGACGGAAAATCAAGCTATAATAAGAACTAATTTTCTAGAGTTTTATGTGAGAAGAGGCGAATTTCCGGAGAAAAGTTGATATTTTATGATACTGGATGGACGGGTAACAGCGAAGGCAATCTTCTATATAAAAACTGACGTTGAGGGACGAAGCCTTGGGTAACGATAAGGATTAGATACCCTAATAGTCCTTGGAGAAAATTATGAATGTCATAGGTCTTTTATTTAGTAAATCAGACCTATAAATGAAAGTGAAAGCATTCCACCTCATGAGTAAAGCGGCAACGCCGAAATTGAAATCATTAGACCGTTTCTGAAACCAGTAGTGAAGTATGTTTATTTAATTCGATAATCCGCGAATAACCTTACCACATTATGCATTGAATATTATTCAATTATTACAAGCGCTGCACGGCTGTCTTCAGTTAATGTCGTGAGATTATGGTTAGTTCCATAAATTAACGAAAACCCTTGCTTTATTTGTTTTTATAGAGTAGTTCTCCATTATAAAGGATAAGTTAAAAGGGACTAAGACAAGTCATCATGGCCTTAATAGCGTGGGCTATAGACGTGCCACATATGCCTTTACAAAGGGATGCTATATTGCGAAGTAGAGCTAATCCTTAAAACTGGATATAACTATTTGTGAATTGTAGTCTGAAACTCGACTACATGAATAAGAAATTACTAGTAATCGTGAATCACCACGTCACGGTGAAGTTTGTCTCAGATGGGTACTAACTACTCGTCAGGCGCTGAAAGGAATATGTGCAATAAGTTTGATTAGATACTTACTTTATTATATTTAATTAATTTTATAATCGTTTTTATGTAATTTTCGTATGTGTGATTCTGATTGGTGTTAAGTCGAAATATGGTTCGTGTAATGGAAATTGCACGGGATTAATTATCTTTAAAAATTTGTATAAAACATAATATTTATGTTTTATTATATAGTAATAATAATTAACTATTATTATTATATATTATCTTAAGAGGTTAAACAAACTTAAGTTTGTTTTGGTTCAATTCCAAGAAGATAATTAAATAAGTATTCATTTTGATTTTATATCTTTAGAAATTTTTAAAGAAAAGATTCAATAATAACTTTATGTTAAATCTATATGTTTTATATGAAATGTCTTTTGGTTATTCAACAAGTTTTCTAGATGTATTTGCGATGCTTTCAATACTATTAGGAATATTTATTATTGTAACTAAAAATCCTATAATATCAGTTTTATATTTGATATTATTATTTTCAAGTGTATCTTGTTATTTAATATTTATAGGTATAAAATTTATAGGTATATCTTATTTATTAGTTTATGTAGGAGCTGTATCAATATTATTTTTATTTATATTAATGTTAATTAATATAAGAGTATCAGAACTTATTAGTGATACAAATAATAATTTACCTTTAGCCTTAATAACTATAATAGCATTTTTTATTCCATTTACCAACTTATTACCAGATGCTAAAAGTAAATTAAATATTATAGGTTTTGAATTAAATAAATTATTACAAGATATAATTAATACTAAACAAGTATCATATGTAACGTCTAAAAACTGAGATGGAAATATATTAGATAGTACAGATATTATGAGTATAGGTAATATAATGTATACAAGTTATTCTATTTGATTATTAATAACTTCTATTATACTTTTATTAGCTATGGTAGGATCAATTGTAATAACAATTAAGCAAATAAAAAAGAGACTTTAGTTTAATAGGCAAAACATGTGACTTTTAATCGCTAAAATACGGGTTCAAATCCCATAGGTCTTAAGGAAAGTACCTTTATTGGCAAGAAGGGTTGAGCTGTAAACTCAATAGTAATATACTTTTAAGAGTTCGAATCTCTTCTTTCCTATTTTATTATTTTTAGCTCAATATACAAATAAAATACTATAATTAATAAATGATTTATTAAAAAACAATGATAAACTTTTCGAGTATTAGCATTAGAAAATTCAAGTTCGGTCGGCCTTATGTTTATATAAACCTTTTATATTCTCATTATTAATTTACTTTTTTATTTATATTTAATCCTTTAACTTAATATAATAGAAAAATGAAAACTGCATACAATTTACTAAAAATAGACTCTATCGGGTTTATGACTTGTATTACTTTAGATGGTTATAGAAGAGCTGTTATCAGTGTTAGTAAAGTTAAATAATCTAATTGTTTATTACAAGATACAGTTAAAAATTATAAATCTGCTGTTAAACAAGTTGAAGAAAGACAAGATTTAATAGCTTCTAATAATACAGAAGTAGTGGCTAGTTTAGGTAGAATAAAGCAAAACTTAGAATTAATTGATCGTAATACTCATAATTTAGCTAATCAAATTTCTATTAATAATAATCAAGGTTTAGATTATAGTTCTAAAGTACTTATTAAGTTTACTAGTAATATTATAAATGAAATTAATAAACTAGTAGATAAAGTTAATGGATCATAATTTAATAATAATTCTTTAAAGAAGATTTTTCTTATTATACTACAGTTGAATCAGGAGCTATAAGTCATATATTTGCCTGCATTTTTGGTTGTTTATTTTATATTGCTATTGCTTATTATGGTGATTATTTATTACAAATTGGAATAAAAGTATCCTAGATTAGCTAAATGAATTAAGTTAAGAAGAAAATTTCAACATTATTATATAGGTTTAAATATATTACTCATTTCTGTTACATTGCTATTCGTATTATATGTTAATTATACTATTTTAAAAGATAAATAATACTTCATTCTTATTAGCTCAATGGTAGAGCAAGATACTTCTAATATTTTGATCCAAGTTCGAATCCTGGATAAGAATTATACCAGGATAGTTTAATAGGGTAGAACATTAATTTCATGCATTAATAATGAGAATTCAAATTTCTCTCCTGGTTTAAAGTATTACATAAATAAATATTCTAATTGACAGCGGCTATAAGTTAATGGTAAACTAATCGTCTTCCAAATGAAAATTATCGATTCGATTTCGATTAGCCGTATTTTAGTATAACTATTTTTTGTATCAATAAATATTTAATTCTATTTATTACTAAAATCTTAGTTTAATTTGTAAAACATGCAATTTTTTGTAATTATATTATGAGTTTATTTAGTAACCTTAGTTTAAACTATATATAATATTGTATTATTTATATATTATATATAAATAATATGGAAATTTTATGATTTTTCTTTTTTAATTTAAAATAAATTATAGTGTGATTTAATTATATTTCTATTAAAAAGAGTTAGTAACTTAATAGGTAAAGGATCTTCTTGTCGAGGAGATAGATGCCGGATCGTAGCCGGTTTAACTCGCCAATAAATGGGAAAAGTTACCATTGGTAAGGTAAGATATTTGCTAAATATTATGTATTTTTACATTTAGATGTTCAATTCATCTCTTTTCCGGTTATATATATATATACATATAGAAGAGTATAGTTTAAAGGTAAAATAAGAAGCTTCAAACTTCGTGTTTTCAGTTCAAGTCTGAGTGCTCTTGATAGTTACTTTTATATACATAAATTTAACAACAAGCGATTTATTGTTAAGGTTCTTTAACTTAATTGGTAAAGTGTATTCTTGATAAGAATAAGTTTAGTGTTCGAGTCACTGAAGAATCAATCCTTTATTTAAAATGATTTTATATAAGATAATTAAAATACAGGAAATATTAAATTATTAAAATTAACTCATAAAAAGTTTATTTAGAACTTTTTTACTTTAAATATCTAATATTATCTTAAAAATTTTATTAAAAATAAATATGAAAGCAAATAAAATTAACTATATGTATTTTATATAATTTATGTTGTAATAAATGGTTTTCAATATATAGTAAAATTTTTGTTAATCTTACTAATACAAATTATAACTATAAATATTATAATGTTCTAACTTATAATCTACAGTTAGAGTAAAACTTACTATAAATAAATTAAATATGATAAAATTGCTTTATTACATTAAAAATATTATGATTAGATTATTATTAGATGTATATATAGTTTTTATTACTAGAAGTAAAAATGGAAGATTAGGATTAACTTAATAATTATTTCATTCAGGTTATTTATATTTTGTATTTATATTAGCTCATTATTGTCTTATATGTCCTATTTTTACAAAAAAATCTAGCTTTGTAAGATCTAGATTTAAAACATAAATAATTATTATATCTATGCTATGTATGACATAATTATATTCTGGTTATTATTTTAATAAAGCAAAAAATATAAAACCTTTTATATATTTTGATATTACACTTATAAAATTGGTCCATTGAATTATAATGGTATAGGTTTGTTATTTTGTACTGATTCATTTGAAATATAAAAAGTTGTTATATTAATAAATGTATTAATAATAAAATATAATATATTTACAGAATATTATACTATCTTTATGCATAAATCTATATTATATAAACTAGGTTTAAAAATAAAAAGAAAGTTGGCTGAGTGGTTTAAAGCGACTAGCTTGAAACTAGTTAAGAATATTATTCTTCATGTGTTCGAATCACATACTTTCTGAATTATAAATATAAATTTATTTATAAATAATCCGTTCAAATCGGATATTTTTTGTTTACGGGTTAGAGCCAGGTTGGTTAGGCACCTCATTTGGGTTGAGGAATTGTTATGTTCGAATCATAATAACCCGATTTCACATTTTGGATTTGCCGGCAGATGTGTTAGGCGTTACATATAGACGAAAATTATAAACATACTTAGGTATGTTTTTATTACTTTTAGCTTTAATACCTTTAATAGCTATATTTATTTTATTAGGTGCTTTAACCTATAATATAACAGAACAAAATATAAAACTATTAAAAATTACAGCTTTAGTTGCAACAATTATAGATTTAATAATATCTTTAATAATATATATATTATTTGATTGTAGTAGTAAACAATTTCAATTTGTTCAAGAACATTATCAAGTAAATTACTTTGATTTTTATTTAGGTATAGATGGTCTGTCCATATATTTTGTGTTATTAACAACTATAATTATGCCTATATCTATAATATCTAACTGAAAATCAATAAAAGAAAATACAATTATTTTCTTAATAATAATGTTATTATTAGAAACATCTTTATTAATGGTTTTTTTAGTATTAGATATTTTATTATTTTATATTTTTTTTGAAAGTATATTGGCTCCTTTATTTGTATTGATAGGACTTTATGGTTCAAATGAAAAAGTAAGAGCTAGTTTTTATTTTTTTCTTTATACTTTTTTAGGTTCATTGTTTATGCTATTATCTGTGATAACAATGTTATCTTTAATAGGTTCTACTGATTTTGATGTTTTATCAAAAGCAAATTTTATATATTCTACTCAACTTTTTTTATTTTATGGAATATTTATAGCTTTTGCTGTTAAAACTCCAATTATTTACTTAAACAGTTGATTATTAAAAGCTCATGTTGAATCACCTTTATCTGGTAGTATAATTTTGGCAGGTATTGTTTTAAAATTAAGCTTATATGGTATTCTGAGATTAATTTTACCTTTATTACCAAAGGCCTTTATGTATTATACATATATAATTTTTTTAATTGGAGTTTTAACTATTATATATGCTAGTTTAAGTACACTTAGAACCATAGATATTAAAGAATTAATTGCATATTCATCTGTATCTCATGCAGCTGTATATCTTATAGGTGTATTTAGTAATACTTTACAAGGTATAGAAGGAGGTATTACCTTAGGATTAGCTCATGGATTTGTTTCATCTGGTTTATTTATATGTGCTGGGGGTATACTTTATGATAGATCTTCAACAAGATTAATAACATATTATAGAGGTATTGCTCAAATAATGCCTATATTTTCTATATTATTTTTTATATTATCGTTGGCAAATTGTGGTGTACCCTTAACATTAAATTTTTTAGGTGAATTTATGTCTTTATATGGTGTTTTTGAAAGATTGCCTTTAGCGGGAGCATTAGCATCTCTTTCAATTATATTTTCTGCTGCTTATACTATATTTATGTTTAATAGAATAGCTTTTGCTGGTTCATTCTTTACTTATTTCTGAAAAAATTATATACCTGACTTAAATAAACGGGAATTTAACATTATTTTAGCTTTAGTCTTATTTACTGTTATATTAGGTATATATCCTGTTGTAATACTTGATGGTTTACACTATTATATTTATTCTGTGTTGTTTAAATTTGATACTGTAATTTAAATTGAATTTTAAAAAACAGTATTAACTGTTTATAATAAACTAAAAATTAAGATTAATTAAAAGAAAACATATATATATATAAATAAATCTAAATAAAATGATATTAACTTTTATTCTACTTTTATTATTTTCAAATGGTCTTACTATAAGACCTGACACATCAATTTTATATTCTAGAATAGGTTTATTAATAGTATTTTATAGTATCATAAGTACAATGCTTAGCTTCCATATAACTTATTTGCAAACAGGAATAGGTTTGTATGGTGGATTATTCCACGTAACGCCTATAACACATGGTTTTCAAATATTTATATTGCTACTTTGTGGAATAATTTTATTAATGACAGGATTTTATCCGAGAAAAAAACATAAAGGTGTTTCAATGTCTTTATGAAATAAGGTAAAAGAATATACAAGTATTATAAATAAAACATCAGAACAGTTTACTATTATAGAATATGCATTAATTATAATATTTGTAATATCAGGAGCAACACTTTTATTAACGTCGAGCGATTTAGGATCTATATATTTATGCATAGAATTACAAAGTTTTAGTTTGTATATAATATCAGCTATACATAGAAATTCTGAGTCATCCACAGGTTCTGCTCTTACTTATTTTTTATTAGGAGGATTGTCTTCATGTTTTATATTATTAGGTTTAGCATTAATATATGCTAATGCAGGTCTAACTAACTTAGATGGTATTTATTCTATAATTTCGGATTCTGAAAAATATTTAAATTTTTCTACATGATATATTCATAATTATATTTTTTATGCTCTTATTCTTATATCCGTGGGGTTTTTATTTAAAATAGCTGCTGCTCCTTTTCATTGATGATCTCCTGATGTATATGATGGAGTACCTACAATTGTTACAACTTTTATAGCAATTTTAGGTAAAATTGCTATTTTAGTTATTTTTTTAGAATTATCTTACTATACAAGTACACTTATTTATTCAATGATACAATATTATTCATGAACTGTGAGTTTATTTATAAGTTGTCTTCTTTCACTTATAGTTGGTACTGTATTAGGACTAACACAAATAAGAATAAAAAGATTATTAGCTTATAGTACAATATCTCATATTGGTTTTATATTATTAGCTTTAATAGCTTATAGTATTGAATCATATCAAGCCTATATTTTTTATATAATACAATATATTTTAACAAATTTAAATGCATTTGTTGTAATAATTGGTATTGGTTTTAGTTTATATTTATATTATACAAATATATCTGAAAATAATAATATATCAGAAAAAAATAATTCTCCAATACAATTAATCAGTCAATTAAAAGGTTATTTTTCTATAAATCCTGCATTAGCTTTGTGTCTAATTATTACTATATTTTCATTTATAGGTTTACCTCCTTTGGCTGGATTTTTTGGTAAACAAATGGTATTAACCAGTGCTTTAAATAATAATCATACCATATTAGTTATTGTTGCAATTTTAACAAGTGTTATAGGTGCTGTTTATTATTTAAGTATTATTAAAACTATATATTTTAATACAAAAGAATACATAAAATCTTATAAAATCGTTCAAATGTCATTATCAAATTATTTATCTATTAGTTTAGCAATATTAACATTAATTATATCGGTTTTTATATTGATTCCTAATGAACCAATAAATTTATCTAATTTATTAGCTAATTCTTTGGCTGATACTGCAAGTATGGATTTTGAAGAAAAAGAATTATATAAATTTTTTTCTGATACTTGAAATCATAAATACAGTAAATATGATATATTAATAAGTAATTTACCATTATTTATTATAATAAGTATGTGCATAGGATTAGGTATAATTATTTTAATTTCTAAAAGTGAAATAGCAACTATTACTATTACAACTACAGATACAAACAAAGATACAATACAAAAACCAGAAGTAACAGTAACAGATAAACCTGCAACAAAAGAAGATCGTACTGTAGTTGATGTTGGTTATACTACTGCATGAGTAGGTAATCGTTTATATAGAGTTCTTTATGATAAGAATCAAGAATCAGGTGAGAATTTATTAACTTTATATAATTCTCCTAGATTCATTGCTTCTAACCCTACAAGAATAACAGTACTAGGTAGACAATTTGTGGGTATTAGATTTAGTAATTCTAATCTAACTGGATATATACAAACAGATTCACGGCGTAGACAACTTAGTTTTCATTATACATTTTACGACGGACATAGTGGTATTTGAGTACCTAAACCTACTAATGCTACAGGTAGAATTATAGGTTTAATTGGTTCACGTGGGGAATTAATATTAGCTAATGGTAGACCAGCTTTAGTAGGTCGTACTGGTAATACTTTTTTTATAAGAGGTGGTCTTAATAGTACATAATAAAAATTTTAAATTTAAAATAATTAAAAGTGTAACTAATAATTAAGACAAAAAATATGACTAATTTAACTAGAAATAAATTTCAAGCACATCCTTTTCACTTAGTATCCCCTTCACTTTGACCTTTAAATACAAGTCTGTGTTTATTAGCAACAACTTTTAGTGCAGTATTAAGTTTTCATGGTTTTACAAAAGGTGTTAATTTATTAACTGTGGCTATTATAAGCGTTGTTTATTCTATGTCTCTATGATTTAGAGATGTTATATCAGAGGGTACTTTTTTAGGAAATCATACATTAGCAGTACAACGTGGTTTAAGCATGGGAGTAGGTTTATTTATAGTTTCAGAAGCATTATTTTTTCTTGCTATATTTTGAGCCTTTTTCCATAGTGCTTTATCACCTACTATAGAACTAGGAGCAAAATGACCACCTATGGGTATACAAGCAATTAATCCTTTTGAATTACCTTTACTTAATACAATAATTTTATTATCATCTGGTGTTACTGTTACTTATTCACACCATTCTTTGATACAAGGTAATAGAAATGGAGCATTATATGGCTTAATTTATACAATAATATTAGCTATAGTATTTACAGCTTTACAAGGTATAGAATATACAGTATCATCATTTACTATAGCTGATGGTACTTATACATCTTGTTTTTATTTTGGTACTGGTTTCCACGGGTTACATGTTATGATAGGTACTGCTTTTTTGACAGTAGGTTTTTGACGTCTATTAGCTTACCATATAACTGAGAATCATCATCTAGGTTTCGAATCTGCAATATTATATTGACATTTTGTAGATGTAGTGTGATTGTTTTTATATATTTCTGTTTATTATTGAGGATCATAAATAAATAGAAATATATAAAACCAATATTGAAATTTAATTCTCATTTTTACTTTTTGATTTACATTTAATTAAAAGTGTAATTGATAAATTTAGTTAAATATTAATATAATGATAACTAAGTTAAAATATTTTATAATAAAATATTTTCCAGCTATAATATTCTTCATTGTTAAAAACTATATCGGCTTAGATTTTATAAATGATTTTAATCCCTTTACATCTGAAACTAAAGAATTTTTTAATGGAAATAATGGTAATGAAGGCGAAGGATCTAACAGACAAAATAATCCTCAGGATTCAAGTATAAATCCTCCTCCTCCTTCTTCTGAAGAAGGAGTAGGAGGAGTTGTTGTGTCCGGAGAAGAACTTGAACAAGTAAAGGCATTGTATGAAAACAATTCTGAATTTTTTGGACGAATGGATACAGTGTCAGATGCAATAGTTAAAGGTGATGCTGAGCAAAAACGATTAATAGAGGAAGGAGTTCGAATAATAGAAGAACGAAAAGCAGAAATGAAACAACGAATTATAGACTTTGAAGGTTTGAAAAACCAAGGCCAATCAGAAGAAAGTCTGAGTGATATAAAACGTGAACTTGTTGAAGATGCTAAAGCTTTATATGAGGATTATAAAAAATTAAGTGATAAAGCACACACACATAAAGCAGAGGTAAATAAATTGTGCTTAGAATTAATATCAAAATCCGCCCAAAAAATGAAAGATAGTATAAATAAAAGTAATAGTAAATAGATATTTTAATTAAAAAATATATTATTTTTTTAATAATAAGTATTATTATTTTATCTATCTGTTGGCTTACCATTTAACTGATAATTGAGGATATTAAAATTTAATTTACATATTATTATAATAATAATATATATACATTTATAAATAAACAAAACATTATAAGTAATTATATGATAAATAATACCTATAATACCATTAATAAATATATTTTTAATTATTTTTTAAATAATAATTTTACTACAAATTATGATTCTCCTGAACCTTGAGGATTATTTTTTCAAGATAATGCTACACCACAAATGGAAGCATTAGAAGAATTACATAATAATATAATGTTTTATTTAGCAATAATAATGTTTGCTGTAACCTGAATATTTGCATCTATAGTAATAAATTATACTAATTCTCGTATATCTAATAAATATATGAATCATGGTACATTAGTAGAATTAATATGAACTATTACACCAGCTTTAATTTTAATATTAATAGCTTTTCCTTCCTTTAAATTATTATATTTAATGGATGAAGTTATAGACCCATCATTAGTTATATATGGTGAAGGTCATCAATGATATTGAAGCTATCAATATCCAGATTTTACTAATAATGACGATGAATTTGTAGAATATGATTCCTACATAATACCTGAAAATGACTTGGAAATAGGAAAGCTTAGAATGTTAGAAGTAGATAATCGTGTAATAATTCCAGAATTAACACATACACGTTTTGTAGTTGGAGCAGCAGATGTAATACATTCATATGCATGCCCTGCTTTAGGAATAAAATGTGATGCTTATCCAGGAAGATTGAATCAATCATCAGTTTATTTAAATAGAGAAGGTACTTATTTTGGTCAATGTTCAGAAATATGTGGAATATTACATAGTTCTATGCCTATAGCTATACAATCAGTTAAATTAAGTAAATTCTTATATTGATTATATGATCAACTAGGATCATAATTTACTATATATGTATAAAAATGTAAAAAAGTAGATTACAAGCTATTAAACAAAAGTTAATAATCACACATATACATTATAATATTTATAAATTTAATTAATAAACATGTTAAATATACAATCATTAATCGCAATTATAGAAGTTATAATTGTAATAGTACCAGCTTTATTAACGGTAGCTTTTGTAACAATAGCAGAAAGAAAAACTATGGCAAGTATGCAACGTAGATTGGGTCCTAATATTGTAGGATATTGAGGTACTCTTCAAGCATTTGCTGATGCTCTTAAATTGTTATTAAAAGAATACGTAGGACCTACACAAGCTAATTTAATTTTATTTTTTTTAGGACCAATAATAACTTTAATATTTTCATTATTAGGTTATGCAGTAATACCTTATGGACCAGGTCTTACTATAGCTGATTTAAATTTAGGTATATTATATATGCTAGCTGTTTCTTCTTTATCTACTTATGGTATATTATTAGCAGGTTGATCCGCTAATTCAAAATATGCTTTTTTAGGTTCATTGAGAAGTACTGCTCAATTAATTAGCTATGAATTAATCTTAAGCTCTGCTATATTATTAGTTGTTTTATTAACAGGTAATTTAAATATGACTATTAATATTGAAGCACAAAAAATCATTTTTTTTGCCATACCTTTATTACCTATATTTATTGTATTTTTTATAGGATGTATAGCAGAAACAAATAGAGCTCCATTTGATTTAGCTGAAGCTGAATCTGAATTAGTTAGTGGTTTTATGACAGAACACTCAGCTGTAATATTTGTATTTTTCTTCTTAGCTGAGTATGCAAGTATTGTTTTAATATGTATATTCACTAGTATTTTATTTTTAGGAGGTTATTTAAGTATAATTTCATTAGATTTTTTATTAAACATAATTTATATTTTTAATCTAAACATAAATATATTTTATATTTTAATTAATGAAACTAATGTTAATTTTTTTAACCTATTAATTGATGGATTAGTTTCTAGTTTAATGTTAGGATTAAAATCTAGTTTATTAATTTTTGTTTTTATTTGAGCTAGAGCTTCTTTACCTAGAATCCGGTTTGATCAGTTAATGTCTTACTGTTGAACTATATTATTACCATTTATTATTGCATTTATAATATTAATACCTTGTATAGTTTACAGTTTATGCTTAATTCCTACAAATTTTTATTTAATTTAATTTAAATATAATGAACCGATTTATATCCCATTTAGGGTATCAATATTTTTATGAAATTATTATTATAAATATAAATATATGCCTCAATTAATACCATTTTTTTTTGTTAATCAAGTAATATTTAATTTTGCTTTACTTACATTAATTATATATATGTTTACTAAATATATGTTACCAAGATTTGTACGTTTATTTAAAGCTCGTTTACATTTAAATAATATGTAAAATAAAAATTTGAGTTAAATTATAAAATAAATATAATTTAACTTAAAGGAATAAGTAGTAAATGGTTTGCCATTGGACTGCAAATCCTTATGAAGGGGTTCGATTCCTCCTTATTCCTTTTTAATTTAAATTCTATTTAATATGATTTAAAGTTTTATTATAGTCATAAATTAATCTATAATATATATAATGAAATTTTCACTAATATTGTTTTTAATAGGGATATTAGGCTTTGTTTTAAACAGAAAAAATATAATATTAATGCTTATTTCAATTGAAATAATGCTATTATCTATAACACTTTTAATATTGATAAGTTCATTAAGCTTTGATGATATATTAGGTCAAACTTTTTCTATATATATAATAGCTATAGCTGGAGCAGAATCTGCAATAGGTTTAGGTATATTAGTAGCTTTTTATAGATTAAGAGGTAGTATAGCAATAGAATATAAATAATGTATTTAGCTTTGATAGTACTACCAATATTAGGTTCAACAGTATCCGGCTTTTTTGGAAGAAAAATTGGAGTTAGCGGATCACAATTAATAACATGTACTTGTATAATAATAACAACATTTTTATCTATAATAGCTTTTATAGAAGTAGGTTTAAATAATATACCTGTTACAATAAATCTTTTTAGATGAGTAGATGCAGAAACTCTTAATATATCTTGAGGATTTAATTTTGATTCATTAACAGTTTCAATGTTAATACCTGTATTAATAGTATCTTCTTTAGTACATGTATATTCTATAGGATATATGAGTCATGATCCACATAATCAAAGATTTTTTAGTTATTTAAGCTTATTTACATTTATGATGATTATACTTGTAACTGCTAATAATTTTTTACTAATGTTTGTTGGTTGAGAAGGTGTAGGAATATGTTCTTATCTTTTAGTGAGTTTTTGATTTACTAGAATAGCAGCGAATCAAAGTTCTATGGTCGCATTTTTAATGAATAGAGTAGGTGATTGTTTTTTAACAATAGGTATATTTGCTGTTTTATGATCGTTTGGAAATATAGATTATTATACAGTATTCTCTTTATCTCCTTTTTTTAATGATAATATTATTACTATCATTGGTATATGTTTATTAATAGGTGCTATGGCTAAAAGTTCTCAAATAGGTTTACATCTTTGATTACCTATGGCTATGGAAGGTCCTACACCAGTTTCTGCATTAATTCATGCAGCTACTATGGTAACTGCAGGTGTATATTTATTAATGCGTACATCACCTATAATAGAATATAGTTCTACTGTTTTATTACTTTGTTTATGAACAGGTGCTATTACTACAGTGTTTAGTTCACTTATAGGTTTATTTCAACAAGATATAAAAAAAGTTATAGCCTATTCTACTATGAGTCAATTAGGTATGATGGTAATAGCTATAGGTTTGTCTTCTTATAATATAGCATTATTTCATTTAATTAATCATGCTTTTTATAAAGGTTTACTTTTTTTAGGTGCAGGTGCAGTTATACATGCAGTTGCTGATAATCAAGATTTTAGAAAATATGGTGGATTAATAGCTTTTTTACCATTAACATATTCAGTTATGTTAATAGCTTCTCTTAGTTTAGTAGCAATACCTTTTATGACAGGATTTTATTCAAAGGATTTTATACTTGAATCAGCTTATGGTCAATATTATTTATCTAGTATAATAGTTTATTTTATAGCTACTATAGGTGCAATGTTTACTACATTATATTCGGTTAAGGTTTTATATTTAACTTTTTTAACTAATCCTAATGGATCATTAATAAATTATAAACAATATAATGCTGCTCATGATAGTGATATTTTTATGAGTATGCCCTTAATAATACTAGCAATATTTTCTATATTTTTTGGTTATATAACTAAAGATATATTTTTAGGATTAGGTTCTGGATTTTTCTCAGATAATAGTATATTTATTCATCCTCTACATGAAATTATGTTAGATACTGAATTTGCAGTACCTGTTTTATTTAAATTACTGCCTTTCTTTTTCACTATAACATTAAGTTTAATATCAATATTATTTACAGAATTTTATCCTAAATTACTTATTAAATTTAAGTTTTCTAATATTGGTTACAATATATTTAGTTTTTTTAATCAAAGATTTTTAATGGAACTTTTTTATAATAAATACATTTCCAATATTATACTTAAATTAGGAGGCCAAACTACAAAAGTAATGGATAAAGGTTCAATTGAACTTTTCGGACCATATGGTTTAGAAAAGAAATTAACAAATTTAAGTAAATTTGTAGGTAATTTAAGTACAGGTGTTGTGACTTCATATGCTTTATACATTTTAATAGGTTTAATATTTTATATATCTATATTATATTATGGTATAAGACCTGATATTTATTTAGAATTATTATTAATATTATTTGGCTTTATACATTTAAAACAAGTTGATAAAATAATATAAACTAAAAATTTAGATTAATTAAAAGAAAACATATATATATAAATATAAATATAAATGAGGATATTTAAAAGTCATCCTTTATTAAAAATAATAAATTCTTATGTAATAGATTCACCAACACCTTCCAATATAAGTTATTTGTGAAATTTTGGTTCATTATTAGGGTTATGTTTAGTAATACAAATAATAACAGGTGTAACATTAGGTATGCATTATACACCTAATGTTATAGAAGCATTTGATTCAGTAGAACATATAATGAGAGATGTAAATAATGGATGATTAATACGTTATTTGCATTCAAACACTGCTTCAGCTTTTTTTTTCTTAGTATATTTACATATAGGTAGAGGATTATATTATGGATCGTATAGAACACCAAGAACATTAGTATGAACAATTGGAACTATTATATTTATTTTAATGATGGCTACGGCTTTCTTAGGTTATGTATTACCTTACGGTCAAATGTCTTTATGAGGTGCAACTGTTATCACTAATTTAATGAGTGCAATACCTTGAGTAGGACAAGATATAGTAGAATTTATTTGAGGAGGATTTAGTGTTAATAATGCTACTTTAAACAGATTTTTTTCTTTACACTTTGTTTTACCTTTTGTTTTAGCAGCTTTAGCTGCAATGCATTTAATTGTATTACATGAATCATCAGGATCTGGTAATCCTTTAGGTATATCAGCTAATTACGATAGATTACCTTTTGCACCATATTTTTTATTTAAAGATTTAATAACGATATTTATATTTATAATAATTTTATCAATATTTGTATTTTTTATGCCTAATATTTTAGGTGATAGTGAAAATTATGTTATGGCTAATCCTATGCAAACACCACCTGCAATAGTACCGGAGTGATATCTTTTACCTTTTTATGCTATACTAAGATCTATACCTAATAAACTTCTAGGTGTTATAGCAATGTTTTCTGCTATATTAGCATTATTAACAATGCCATTTACTGATTTATCTAGATTAAGAGGTATACAATTTAAACCTTTAAGTAAAATAGCCTTTTTTATATTTGCAGCTAATTTTTTAATTTTAATGCAATTAGGAGCTAAACATGTGGAATCTCCATTTATAGAACTAGGTCAAATATCTACTGCTTTATACTTTTCACATTTTTTAATTATTGTACCTATTATTACGTTGGTGGAAAATAGTTTAATAGATTTAACTACAAATGCAAAATATTAATAAAATCACAACTTTTAAATTCTCATTATTACTTTCAGATTTACATTTAATAATCCGATAATATATAATATGACAAGTTTAACATTTTTTTTTATATTAATACCTATATTAGCATTAATATTATTAACAATTAATATAATATTATCACCTCATAATCCTTATCAGGAAAAAAATAGTGCATTTGAATGTGGATTTCATTCATTTTTAGGTCAAAATAGAACACAATTTAGTATTTCTTTTTTTATATTTGCATTATTATTTCTACTATTTGATTTAGAAATTTTATTAATATATCCCTATATAGTAAGTGCATATTCTAATGGAATATATGGTTTAATAATTATGTTAATATTCTTCTTTATATTAACATTAGGTTTTGTATTTGAACTAGGTAAAAATGCATTAAAAATAGATAGTAGACAAATAGATAATTTTCAAATAAAAAATTGAAAACAAATTGTGTTTATAAATAATTAGTAATATACATATTATTACTATATTAAAAAAGATATTTTTTCATACAAAAAAATATAACCGGAAACGGTATTTCCTGTATTCACACATAGGATAAGGAATAAGATATTTCTTAATATATATTAATATATATTAAGGCAAGTATAAAAAGAAACTATTATGAATAAATTGCTATAAACCAAAGTTTAATTACACTAAACTAAACTAAGAGAAATCTTGTAATAAACAAAGTGAACTGAAATATCTAAGTAACTTTAGGAAAATAAATCAAACGAGATTCTATTATTAATGTGAACTAAAGTAGAACAGCTTTTAAGTAAAATGGTATATCTGTTTGAATAAAGGGGAACCTTCCTCTAAAGCTAAATATGGTATTATAAGCAATAGTGAATAGTAACCGTGAGGGAATTTATTTAATAGTAGTTTTATAAGCAGCTTAAGTAAAATTTAAATAAATAATAAAAGCGTACCTTTTGCATAATGGGTCAGCAAGTTAATATTAGATGCAAGCAGTAAAAAACTGCCTAGATAAACCGATTATGAAATAATGAATAAGTATCTAAAATTAGACCCGAAGACTAGTGATCTTACTATTATCAGGATTATAAAAGTCCGAACGGGTTATCGTTGTATAGATATCCGAAGAATAATAGTAAGTAAGTGAAAGACAAAACTGACTAGTTTAGCTGGTTTTCCGCGAAACCTATATAAGTAGGTAATTTAATTAATATCTTAGCAGGTACAGAACTGTGATCTCGAATAATTTGTTATATTTTGTATACATCGGGGGATCGTAAAGATTTTATCGGAGAGTATTTGCACTCGAAAGGGTTAAGATAAATATTAAATAATCGGACATAGGACGATAAGGTTGTATGTCTAAAGGGAAACAGCCCTAAACAAGAGTTAATAAGGTTCCAAAATTATTGTTAAGTGAAATAAAGGATGTTCCTCCAAATACAATCAGGAAATAGGCTTAGAAGCGGCCACTTTTTAATGATCTCGTAACAGAGCACTGATTTATATAATAGGAGATTACACCGAAAATTTAACGGATCTAAACAATATACCGAAACCTTGTCCATATATATATATATATTAATATATATGGGGTAGCGGAACATTGAATAAATCTCAGACTTAGATTATGTAATCTATGAATTAGATAATTCAAGTGATAATGCTGATATGAGTAACGAAAAAGAAATTAATAATTGCTCGCCTAAAGCTTATGGTATTTGATAAAATCAACGGCCTCTAAGAAAAAGTTAAAACAAATTTCGATGAGTAAATTTAAAAGTCGACAAAACCAAGTCAAAGTGGGCTTGGTTCTGGAAAATCGATTAAAAATAAAAAAACCGTACCTAAATACTACCACAAGTAAGCTAGTAGAGAATACGAAGGCGTTTGAGTAATCAATCATTAAGGAACTCGGCAAATTAACTCACGTAACTTCGGGATAAGGTGGGCCATTTTTATTTTTAATTAATTTAAAAAGAGGAAGCATAAAATAGTGTTGTACGACTGTTTAATTAAAACAAAGCACTCTGCTAAGATACTAATCGATATATTGAGTGTGATGTCTGCCCTGTGTCGGCTGGGTAACGAATTTATTTAACTATTACAAGTTAGATTTTGAAGGAAACCCCGATAAACGGCGGCCTTACCTATAAGGGTCCTAAGGTAGCGGAATACCCTGGCCGTTAAATGCGGTCTTGCATGAATGATGTAACGATACAACAGCTGTCTTGATGATTGGCTCAGTGAAATTGGAATAACTGTGCAGATACAGTTTACCTCTAGATAGACGA
>Ga0209152_10000192_pt1 | contig 31551 bp, 36 predicted proteins | sample GraSoiAngelo_107_FD_185873 | JGI IMG/M metagenome (GOLD analysis project Ga0209152, IMG submission 185873) | Grasslands soil microbial communities from the Angelo Coastal Reserve, California, USA - 14_0903_09_30cm (SPAdes) (version 2) | ecosystem: Environmental > Terrestrial > Soil > Grasslands...
TAGACTTGAAGCTGACCGAATTGTCACCATTCGCCAGGGAACTGGCCGCAGCATCCGGGGCGAGGGCTGAGATTCACCGGGGCATCGCATATGGAAATCCACCGCGCTGGAAAGAATGCGCACAGCCTCGCGGCGGAGTTCTGAATAATCTCTTGATGACAACCAGTATTTTTCTGTCTTCCCAAGCACTTCTTTTGAGCACGCTGCCGGAAATCCCAAATTCCGACCCAAATCCACCACCGGAAAATCCTAGCGAAATCGGCGGACCAAAAGGCTGTGCCGTTCAGATCGGTAGAAGCCCAGAACGCACATGATCGCTTTCCCTCTAGTGGAATAGATAACCTGACGAATGCGGAGCAGCGGCTCCCGGCAAGGGATCCCGAGGAGATTGGCGATCCGGCGATCGGCAGCCGTGGCGTCAATTTCCTCATCCGCGTGGCCGATATCCACTTTATACTTCCGTTCTAGGAAAACGAAAAGTGACTCGCGCTCGAGCGGGGCCGAAAGAAGATCCGGGAATTCGGCTGCGCGGAAATAGCACGTTTCGAGGGCGAACGGCTCGCCGGCATTATGGCGCAGTCGTTCGAGCTTGATGACGCTGCTCCTTGGGGGCAAGGAGAGGTGCGCCGTGGCTTCCTCTTCGTTTTCAATGATTTTCGAGGACAGGACTTTGGATCCCGCGGTCAGGCCGCGACCGGCCATCTGCTCTGTATAGCTCATCAGTTTGTTGAAGTGGATCTTTGGAGCCGCAACGAATGTGCCGATGCCCTGGCGGCGTTCGACGATGCCTTCGCGCTCGAGCGAGGTGAGCGCATGGCGTGCTGTCATCAGGCTTACCTGGTGAATCCTTGCCAAGTCTCTTTCCGAAGCAACTACGTCCCCCGAGAGCAGCTCCCCAGACTCGATGCGCTCGCGGAGGTCGCTTTGGATCCTCTGGTAAGCAGGCAAACCGTTTCGATTCTTAGATGGCATCTTCTCTCCCGAATCTGTCGGTCAGCGTGGGCCGCTTGTCATGGTACACAGACCATGCGGCGAACAGAAGTTTTCCCACTTGACAACCACTATTTGCAGCTATATAGCTATTGCCCATTCGGCCATCCTTCTGGCCAAGTGTGCTGTTTTTCCGCCGGGGAACCAATAGGAATGTAAACCGATGGACGACCGGCGGTTTGGAACTGAGCGGCATGACGAAGTGCCCGTAACTGCGGGTTCGTTTCGAGTTGGTGCGTTTTCTTTTTTTAGTAATTTCTCAGTCGAGGGTAACCGGGTTGCAATGCATTCGGGTTGCAATGCATTGAAGATGCTTAAAGGAGGGATGATGAGTAAGGCGAGGTCGTTCATTTTTGGACTTGTTACCCTAGCTGTCCTGAGCGTTCAAACCGTCTTGTTCGTGCCTGCGCTGAAGGCGCAAGTTTTGTACGGCTCGGTAACTGGTACGGTGACGGACCAGAGCGGCGCGGGAGTGCCCAAGGCACACGCAGTTGTCACGAACCGTGCGACGGGCGTCGCGCGTGAAGCGGACGCCGACGACAACGGTCATTACACAATTACGGACGTAGCACCTGGGGAGTACGACCTCAAGGTCACAGCCAGCGGCTTCAAGCCCCTTACTCAAACAAGTCTTACTGTCGGGGCCAACACTGTCACCAACGGCGACACAAAGTTGCAAGTGGGCGCGGTGTCCGAACAGGTCACCGTCGAGGCATCTGTAGTGAATCTGCAGACCGAAAAGAGCGACGTCCACACGGACCTCAGCGAAAAAGCCATCCTGAACATGCCGCTCAACCAGTACCGGAATTTCCAGACGCTGATCAATCTTGTGCCCGGCGCGACTCCCGGGAAATTTCAGAATGCCATCGCCGACACGCCGGAACGCGCTTTGAGCACGAACATTAACGGCACGAATCGCAATAATAACAACACGCGCGTGGACGGCGCCGCGGACGTGTTCGTCTGGCTGCCTCACCATGCCGTTTATATCCCGCCGGCAGAGACCGTTCAGGAAGTCAATATTTCTACCAATAATTTCGATCCCGAGCAGGGGATGACGGGCGGCGCGGCCATCACCGTCATTACCAAGTCAGGCACCAATCAGTTCCATGGAGTTGGTTTTGAGTACTTTCAGAACCAGGCTCTGCGGGCAAAGCAATTCTTTGAGACTGGCCCCAAGGGGGACAGTAAGCTCAATGATTTTGGCGGCACTTTCGGTGGCCCCATCAAGAAGGACAAGCTGTTCTTCTTCGGAAGCTACGACGGCACCTATGAACGCGACAATCGCAACACCGGGCTTGTCACATTGCCGACTGCCGCCATTCGCGCCGGAGACTTTAGTGGCATTCTCGGCGACTATGTTTGCACTGACGGCACGACATCTGCCGCTCCCTGCGCAGGCACCAAAACTCCAGTTATGGTGACGGATACCAATAACGTGTCCCAGCAAGACCGCGTGGGAATGATCTTTTCACCTTCCACTGGCACTGGGGCTGGTACTGGGCGCAGACAATACGCGGGCAACATGCTTCCGACGATTGACCCCATCGCGGCGAAGATCATAGCGCTTATTCCGACCCTGGCTTCCGGAGCACCCAACACCGACAACTATTCCAAGTCGGCTACACAGAAACTGAATCGGAATAACTTTGACGCCAAGGTGGATTGGAACCGGACGTCCAGGCACGGCATCTTTGCCAAGTACAGCGCCATGAAGTCCGTGTTTCATGGTGAGCCAAGCCTGGGCCAGGCCATTGGAGACTGTGCCTGTGACGGCGGCTTGGGAGACTTCCACTCTTTTGTGCAGCTCGTGACGGTAGGCCATACTCTGACTCTCTCTCCCACCCTAGTGGTCGACGGCAACGTTGGCTTCACGCGCATGAGCGAGTACGGCCAAACTCCGGACTACGGGACAAACATTGGATCGGACGTCCTGGGGATTCCGGGCACCAACAACGGTTCCGACCTGCGCAGCAGCGGTTTCCCCTTATTCGCTATCACGGGCTATGCCAACCTAGGTAACCCCGAGGGGTGGAACCCCGCTTTCCGAAATGATTGGAGCTTTACCACTTCGCACAACGTGCGGTGGTCTCACGGTAAGCATCAAGTCAGCGCGGGAACGGACATTATCCACCACCACCTGAACCACTGGCAGCCGGAACTTGGATCTGGCCCGCGCGGAGAGTTTGACTTCGGCGGCAGCACAACGGCTCTCAATGGGGGGGCCTCCCCGAACCTGTTTAACGCCTTCGCGCAGTTTGAGCTCGGACTCTTCGACGGGACGGGCAAGAGCGAGCAATTTATCAAAGCAACGGCCAAGGAATGGCAGTTTGGATGGTTTGTTGGGGACCGCTATCGCATCACCAACAAGCTCACCGTCACACTGGGCCTTCGGTATGAATACTATCCGCTCATGACGCGCGATGGGGCTTTCAAGTTCGATCGCTATGACTTCACAACGGGCAATGTGTTGCTTGGCGGGATAGGTGGCAACTCCGCACACCTGGGAGTCACCACCAGCAAGAAGCTCTTCGCCCCTCGAGTTGGATTTGCGTATCAGATTAACAGCGGCACGGTGGTGCGAGCGGGCTTTGGCATATCAGTCGATCCGCTGCCTCTCGCAAGGCCACTCCGCGGCTTCTACCCGCTCACGGTGGGCTCGAACTTTGCCGGGGTAAACGGCTTTGTTCCGGCGGGGTCACTCTCGCCGCTAGCTGCGCCGCTTCCGGGCGGACCTCTTCCCGTCGGTATACCGTCCATATGCTGTCCCGACATCAGCAGCGGGACCATTCCTCTTCCGCCCCAGGCACTGGAGCGGAGCGTTGGCCCCGGCTTGCTAAAGAGGGGCTACATCGAGTCCTGGAACCTCGTCGTGGAGCGGAAACTTCCAGCGAACTTCTTCTTCTCCGTGGGCTATGTGGGTACGCAGACAGTTCACCAGTTCGGTGACCTCGACCTCAACGCGTCTCTCCCTGGCACGGGTCAGGCGGGGCAGCCTTACAACAAACCCCAGTTCGGGAACCGCACGGCCAGCACTTTGTTTTGGCAGGGCTTCCTGAGCTCCAACTACCACTCCCTCCAGGCTGCCATCACGCGGCAGTTCTCAAAGGGTCTCATGGTTAAGGGCGCCTACACGTACTCGAAAGCCATCAATTGGACGGATGATGACGGGTGGGCCGGCCTTAACTGGAACGATCCCAACATCCTGCGGCGCAACCGCGCCCAGGCGGGTTTCAATACCCCGCAGATCTTCCAATTGGCATACGTCTACGAATTGCCATTGGGTAAGAACAAGCAGTGGGCGAATGGTGGCGGCGCGGCTACGAAGATCCTCAGCGGCTGGCAGACCAGCGGCATTTTCAGCGCCGTGTCCGGCCAACCCTTTGGTCTTACGGCCTCAGGGGCTTCATTGAACGCAGTAGGTCAGACCCAAACGCCCGACCAGGTCGGGCCCGCCAAGAAACTTGGCGGAGTCGGTCCCGGCAATCCCTACTATGGCCCTGCGGCCTTTGCGCCCGTGACTCGCGTTGGTTATGGCAACGTAGGGCGCAATTCTCTGCTGGGACCTGGCGCCGTGAACCTGGACTTTAGCCTGTTCCGCACCGTCAAGATTACCGAACGCTTCGATTTGCAACTCCGTGTCGACGCCGCAAATCTTTTCAATTCACCACATTTCAACAACCCCAATCCCGACCTTACCAGCGGGAGCTTTATGGAAATCAATAGCGCCAAGTTCGACGAGCGGCAGTTCCGCCTCGGCGTACGTTTCGCGTTCTAATCTGTAGAACTTTAGCCCGGGGCACGGCACGTTACAGCGTGCCCCGGTATTCCGTCTCGCTTCGCCAGCCCGAAGCATGACAGTGTTTTTTTCCGTGACCGCTAAAACCCGTAGCCAAGCAGAAGCGGAGGATTTGTCGTGAAAAGATGTGCTGGCATAATCGCCGTGGCGCTATTCCTAGGGTTCGGTGCATTGGCTCAGGCTCCTCGCGAAGGCGGCTGGGTTCCTATCTTCAATGGGAAAGACTTGACCGGTTGGAAGAAGAATGGCGACGAAACGTGGCTCGCGGAGCAAGGGACCATCCTCTGCGAAAGCACCGCCAACAAGTACGGGTATCTAACCACCGAGAAGACCTATCGCGATTTCACCTTGCGCCTCAAGTTCAAGGGCGAGGCGGCAGGCAACAGTGGTGTATTCGTTCACGCCAAGATTACCGGCATTGACCCGCAGCATGGGCCCGACATTGAGGGAATGCAAGTAGAGGTCGACCCCAATGTGGGAAAACATACGGGCGGTCTGTACGAAAGCGGCGGGCGCGGCTGGGTGGCGATGCCCACGGCAGAGGGCGAGCAGGCGCTGAAGCCTGGCGAGTGGAATGACCTGGAAGTTTCGGTGCATGGCGCGCATCTCGTTACACAGCTCAACGGCACAAAAATTGTGGACTTTACGGATTCGTCGCCCAAATTCGTAGACGGTGTAATCGGTTTGCAGATTCATACCGGCGGCGGTGTGAGAGTGCGGTGGAAGGACATTTATATTCAGGAGCAGTAGAATGCGCTGGGTGATTTTGATCAGCGGCGCGGAATGTGCCGCCAACCGGGTAAACCATGAATAGACAGAATCGTCGCGCTTTTTTGCAAGCTTCTGCGGCGACAGCCTTGACCGCTCCTTTCGGCAGGAGGTTTGCAGCTAAGAAAGATGCGGTGGTTGCGGGCAACCCCGCAATTGAGTCCCTCAGCCCTGCTCAAAGCGCGCCCCGTGTAGCTGCCAACGAAGGCAAGAAGCCGTTGCGCCTTGGCCTGATCATCGGGATCGGCAAAGATCCGGATGCCGCCATGGCCAAGGATCGCGATCTCGGTCTACCCACAAGCCAGGTGTTTGTGGCGAGTTCGACATGGATCTTGTCGGCCGCCTTCGTCAAGCGCTCGAGAAGCACCAGATTGAGGCCACCTCTCTGGTCGTCGGAGGACCAGGAAAAGAAGTTTGGGACTTTTATCAAGGGCCGCTTACGATTGGCCTGGTTCCGCGCGAGACGCGCGCTGCGCGAATCGCCCACATCAAAAAAGCCTCAGATTTTGCCAAACAATGTGGCATCCAGGCCGTGCAGACGCATTGCGGATTCATACCGGAGAATCCCAATGATCCGGTCTACAAGGAAACGATCGCAGCGTTGCGAGAGGTGGTTGGCTATTGCAGAAACAATGGGCAGAACTTCCGCTACGAGACCGGCCAGGAGACACCCATCACGTCGTGCGCGCGATTCAGGACGTAGGGCTCGACAATCAGGGCGTGAACTTCGATCTCGCGAACCTGATTCTCTACGGCAAGGAAATCCCGTCGACGCCATTGAACTCCTCGGCTCGTATGTCCAGGGAATCCACGCGAAGGATGGGATGTGGCCGGCGAACCCGAGGGAACTTGGCAAGGAGGTCCCCATCGGCAAGGGCAAAGTGGATTTTCCGCGAATTATCGAACGGCTGAGGCAGCTCAACTATCGCGGCGCGGTCACCATTGAGCGGGAGATTTCCGGACCGCAGCAAGTGGCGGACGTTCGCGATGCGAAGACGACATACTTGGAAAACCTGATCGGGTAGTACCGGGCGACGGGAGGAAACATGACAGGCGAAGCGAAGCGACCAAACTTCTCGAGTGAACTGGACCGCCGGAAATTCATCGGCGTGGCGGCGGCGACGGCAGGCGCAATACTCATCAGACCGAAGTTGGTACGCGGCACGGCTGCAAATTCCGCCATCCGCGTCGGTTTGCTGGGCTGTGGAGGCCGCGGTACGGAGGATGCGTCCAACCTTGTCGACACGGGAAACGCGCGCGTGGTTGCGCTGGCTGACATGTTCCAGGATCAACTGGACAATGCCCGCAAACACTTCGACGAAGTGCAGCAGGCCAAGGGCTATTCAGCAATTGATGCTTCGCAGACCTTCGTTGGTCCCAAAGCCTTCGAACAGATGGCGGCCTCCAAGGAGGTAGACGCCGTGGTGATCGCAACGCCTCCTTATTATCATCCTCAGCACCTGGAAGCCGTCGTCGCTGGGGGAAAGCATGTCTATCTTGAAAAGCCCGTGGCGGTGGACGTGCCCGGAGCCTTGAAGGTGATCGAGATCGGCAAGCGTGCGGAAGGAAAACTCAGTCTCGACGTGGGATTCCAGATCCGCGATTGTCCGCCGTTTGTTGATCTGGTCAAGCGCATCCATAACGGAGCCTTGGGCACGATTGCTTGCGGCGAAGCGCATTATCTGGCTGGCTACATCGACAGGCCGGCCTGGCCCGATGCATCTCCTGTTGAGAAGCGCCTGCGCAACTGGGTCTACGACCGCGTCCTTTCGGGCGACATCATCGTGGAACAAAATATTCATGTCATTGACATCTGCAACTGGGTTCTCAAGAACCACCCATTGAAAGCTTCCGCGACGGGAGGACGTCTCGGCCGCCCGGCGAACGATGGTGACGTCTACGGGAATTACAACGTCGTCTTCCATTATCCCGACAATGTAGATGTGACCTTTAGTTCTACGCAGTTTGCGAAGGGCTGGTGGGACGTGACCGAGCGCTTCTTCGGCACGAAGGGCACTTCGCAATCTCCCTACACAGGCCCGCTCGGGATCTGGGGCGACGAACCATGGCAGGCGCCTCAGACGCTCAAGCCTGGCGCCGAACCGCAGGCATTTTCCGTAGCGGGAAATTTCACGTCCAATTTGGAATTCGCGGATCGCGAAAAGAAGAAAGCTTTCGTGGAAAGCATCACCAGCGGGAATTTCCATAACCAGGCCGCGAAGGGCTCTGAATCGGCGCTTTCCTGCATGATGGCCCGCAGCGCCGCATACACGGGACACGAGGTGAGCTGGGAAGAAACCATGAAGTCTAAAGAAGTATGGGATTCAAAGATTGACTTGAACAAACTGCGCTGAGGTGTGACGATGCGTCTTCCATCCCGTCGCGAGTTTCTGAAATCTTCGGTCCGTGTTGCCTGCACGGCAGGTCTTAGCGGCCGCGCTCTGGCTGACTCGCTGGCGGTCAACGTACCCTCTGAGACTCTATTATTTCCGCCAACACTTTCCATCAAGAAAGGCGTTTGGTTTGAAATGTTGCCTGCGAAGCTTAGCATCGCCGATCGCTTCAAAATGGCGCGAGACGCCGGGTTTGAAGTTGTACAGGCGCCGACAGAACCGGACGAACACAAAGCTGAGGAGATCAAGAAAGCCGCCGAGGCAGCCAATATCCGCATCGATTCGGTGATGAACATGGATCATTGGAAGTATCCATTGTCATCAAACGACCCCGCGGTTGTGGAGAAGAGTCTTGCGGGAATGCGGACCTCTTTGCATAACGCCAAGGTCTGGGGAGCAGATGCCGTTTTGCTCGTCCCGGCGGTGGTGAATCCGCAAACGTCCTACCGTGACGCTTGGACGCGTTCGCAAAAGGAAATCCGCACGCTGCTTCCGCTCGCGGAAGAATTAAAAGTGATGATCGCCATCGAAGAAGTTTGGAACAAATTCCTCCTGAGCCCGCTTGAGATGGCCAAATATATTAGTGAGTTTCAAAGTCCTTGGATAAAAGCCTGGTTCGACGTGGGGAACGTGCTCCTTTACGGTTATCCGCAGGACTGGATTCACACCTTGGGAAACAGCATCGTCAAGGTTCACGTCAAGGATTTCAAGCGCAAGGAAGATGGATACGCGTGGGTCAACCTGGGTGACGGGGACGTGGACTGGGCCGCAGTGCGGCAGGCCTTTGCCGACATAGGTTATTCTGGCAGTGCCATCACCGAGCTTGAGGGAGGTGATGAAGCCTATCTCCGTGACGTAGTCCGCCGCTTTGATCGGTTTGTCCTTGGCCGTGGTTGACCCTATGCGAAAAGTCCCGCACGATTTTGGACCGAGCGCCGAACCTCGCGCCCAGATTTAGCTGTGTTCCGCCCATCATTGATGGTTTCGCGACGGAATTTCATAGCAGGCGCCGGGGCTTTGCTCCTTCCGCGGCTGCCGGAAAAGAGAGCTGATTTAAAGCCTTCTTCCGCACTTTCCCCAATTCGTTTCAGTGAAGTTGCCCGGCGAGCCCGCCTGGATTTCGTCCTTCAAAACAACCCTACAGCCCGCAAGCATATGATCGAAACGATGCCCGGAGGCGTCGCGGCTTTTGATTACAACAACAACGGGCGGGTGGACATCTTTTTCACAAATGGGGCTTCGATTCCCTCCCTGGAAAAGGACTCGCCAAGGTTTTTCAATAGGCTTTACCGAAACGACGGCGGAATGAAATTCACAGACGTCACGTCGGAGGCCGGAGTCGCGGGCGACGGCTATTCGATGGGCGTGGCCGCAGCGGACTACGACAACGACGGCTATACGGATTTGTTTGTCGCTGGTGTCTACCGCAACATTCTTTACCGCAATCTGGGCAACGGAAAGTTCGAGGACGTGACGGAGAAAGCGGCGATTAAGAGCGACAAGTGGTCCGTTGCTGCGGGTTGGTTTGACTACGATAACGACGGCTGGTTAGACCTCTTCGTCGTCAATTATGCGCACTGGACTCCCGATTTTGACCGGTACTGCGGCGATCGTGAGCGCAACCTGCGCGTGTACTGCCACCCAAAATATTTTGAGGGTTTGCCGAATACGCTCTATCGGAACCGGCGCGATGGAACTTTCGAAGATGTCACCGCAAAGGCAGGCATTGCCGCGCACATCGGCCGCGGGATGAGTGTGGCTTTTGCCGACTATGATAATGACGGCTTCACGGACATCTTTGTCACGAACGACAATTTGCCCAACTTCTTGTTCCACAATCTTGGCAACGGAACGTTTGAAGAAGTTGCCCTCCAGGCTGGTGTGGCCCTGACAAATAATGGGTTGCCTATCGCCAGTATGGGAGCGGATTTTCGTGATTTTGACAATGACGGTCTTTGTGACCTCAACGTTACGGCTCTGGCGGGCGAAACATTTCCCCTATTTAAGAATCTTGGCAAAGGCTCATTCCAGGACGTAACCCACAAGACCCGGCTGGCAACGCTTTCTACCGCGCGCAGCGGCTGGGGCAACGGCCTCTTCGATTTCAACAACGATGGCTGGAAGGACCTGTTCACCGCCAATTCCGACGTCAATGATTTGATTGATCTTTTCGGATCCACACACTACAAACAACCGAACAGTCTGTTCGCCAATCTCGGGGACGGAACCTTCCGCGATGTTTCCCTAGAAGCGGGGTTTGATCTAGCGCGAGCCCATCGCGGTAGCGCTTTTGCGGATTTTGACAACGATGGAAAAATCGATGTGGTCGTCAGTGCCCTCGGTGAGCCCGCCGAACTTTGGCACAACGTCAGCCCCGACACGAATCACTGGCTCATCGTGAAACTGACCGGCACTCGAAGCAACCGCGACGGCATTGGCGCCAAGATCCGACTGGGTAATCAGTCCAATCACGTGACCACCGCCGTGGGCTACGCTTCTTCCAGCCCGTCAACTGTGCATTTCGGAACGGGGAGGCTGGAGAAGATAGACCGAGTTGAGATTCGCTGGCCAAGCGGCACAGTCCAAATGCTGCGAAATGTCGCAACCAACCAAGTCCTCGAAGTTCACGAGCCCGCAAAATAGCTTGCGCGTTCTTCGACTCCTTTAGGGAGCGGTGATCTCCGTCTCTCGCTTCGCCGCCTCGCGTGCTGCGGCAGCCGAACGCTGGATCGTCTCGTATTCGGCTAGCGTCTTTGTGGCCAGCCCGTGCTGGCCACTTGCCTGATAGGCTTGCGCGAGCTGGTAGTGCAGGCTGCCATCATCATCGGTAGGCAGCGCTGCTTTCAGATGAGGAATCGCATCCATGACTCTTCCCGCGGCGAGGTCAGCGCGAGCCAAGGATTTGTGGACGGCCAGAGATTTAGGATCGTGAATCGCCGCACGCTTGAGCAAAGGGATTGCCTCTTCTGCGCGTTGCAAAGCGAGCAACGTGTCACCTGTCAGATAATTCAACTCGGCCGACGCAGGCTGTTGCCGGAGGAGGTTTTTAAACAACTCCAGAGCTGCACTGTAGTCATGGCCAAGCTTTAGGCTGATGGCGAGCTGTCTTTGGAGTTCTGCGTCACCGGGCGAAAGCTTCAGCGCTTCATGCCACTCGCCGGCAGCTTCACTGTATTTCTTTTGATTGTTGAAAATGTTGGCCTTTAGTTGGTGCAGCTCCACGGAAGGTGGCAACTCGCCGAGCTGAGCAAACGCCTGGAGTGCCAACTCGTTGTACCCTCGCGACCGCCAGTAAAAGGACTCAGAGGTGCTGACTCCTTTTGCCGCGGCGACCAGCTCACTGTACCGTCCCGCTATGTAATCACACTCCGGCGTTTGCTTGGCGCAGTCGGGCGAAGGAAGTTGCGATTCCTTCTCCTCTTCCACGGCTGCCCAACCCGGATGTTCGGTTTGCCGATAAATCTCCGCCAGCGCCCTGTGTAAGCCGCGCAACGTTGGCTTCTCCTCTAGCGCGCGACGGTAAAGATAAAACGCACTTGAAAATTGTTGGTCCCGCAGGCGCGTTTCCGCTAGTAAGGCTAATGAATAAGAAGATTGAGGAGCAACCTCTTGTAGCTTGTCGAAAGCGCGACCAGAGAGCGATTCGTAGGAGCGCCCCAGCCCGTACCAAGCTGGCGGATTTTCGGGATCAGCCTCAGTGAGCTTGTGGTATTGCTGCGCTGCTTCTTCCACACGGCCCAGAGAGAACAGTGCGCCTGCGAGCATTTGCGAGGCCTCACGGTTTTCCGGCTGCAAGTTCAGGACTACTTGAAGAGCCTTAACGGCCAAGGTCGTCTCGCCCAAACTCAGACGAGCACTCCCGAGGAAAAGCCACCCGGGCGCGAGGTCCGGCTTGAGCTTAACCGCCGCCTCCAACTCAGGGATGGCCTCCCGCTGCCTGCCAGCCATATCTAGGGCCATGCCGAGGTTGAGCTTTAGGCCGGGGTTGTTGGGAATGGCCCGATCTAGTTCCCGGTAGAGAGGAATGGCCTGAGCGAATTTCCCTTCTGCCATCAGCTCCTTAGCTCGCTGGGACTTAAGTGCCAAGCGATCTTCCCGGGGCCAACGGGCCGCCTGTGCCGGGATCAACGCCAGGAAAAAAAGAAACAGTCTTGCAGTCTTCACAAATAGCCCCGAAGAGAAAGCTCGGAACAAAGTATAGGCCGTCTCAGTCCTCACCTTATCTACGTATTATCTACGTACTGCTACCTGATGCTACAAGGCGATACAGATGAATCGCTACGATTCGTTCACCTATCCGCAAGCCGGATTCCAGTTGCATGGTCGTTTGTCGCTCTCGAAAATTGGCGACATCAAGGTAAAGTTGCATCGCCCCATCCAGAGTCTAATCGCCACACACCAGGAAGGATGTCCTCCGCGGCCTTGCACAGGCTTGGCTGCACCAAACACTTCGTATTGATTGCAAATGCCAATGTTCTTTGCTGATCTCGCAAAGACGAAGGGAATACCACCACAGCCGCGGTCGGTTTCTCTATTCGACTCACAAGAAATTTGATTCGGTAAGCGACTCAGCAAATCAAACTCGAACCATTCTTGAATCGAAACTGACGCTAACCGGTACCAAGCCGTCCACTCAGTAACGTTAATGCGTCGCAAGTTCCCCTCGTGCATCGTTATGTCCAGAGTGAGTTCCGTAAGTTCGACAAACCCGAGACGGGCAATTCCATTCACAATTTGCGCTTCGTAAGTTTTCTCCACCCCATCGCGGCTCTCCACCCAAAACTCCTTGCCTGAACGCGTTCTCCACGCAGCGATTTCACGCTCGGCATCCGCCGTCGTACGTATTACCTGGGCCGACTTGACTAGTGCAGTGGCTGACGCGTGGACATGGCTAAGGTATGCTGCGATTCCCAGTCCGAATAAACCGATCCCCGCAACCAGCGCCACGAGTCCTGTCCACAACCAATGACGAGTCAATCGGCCCAATTGCCCCCGATGCTTGCAGTATCTGCCCGAGGATTAGACACCACAGCGGACCGCTCGGCCTGCGAGGGTCATTAATCGCGCCGTACCGGGTTATAATGATCGGCAGGGGATTGCAGATGGCCAATCAGTACGTTGAACAGCGCGACGGCTGCTACTATGTATCCGGGACTCGGGTTTCGCTCGATTCTGTCGTGTACGCATTTCTGCGTGGTGTGGCTGGCGAATTGTTATTTCGCCCATGATTCCTCAGGATTCCCCGGCTTGCGTGTCCCTCGCCAAAACTCAGAGCGCTTTTAAAATGAGTGACATACGAGGTGGCCTTGAAACATGTTACATGGATGAACATTCGGGCTTGGCGTCGTTCCGGCGAACGCGTGACTGGCCAAATAGCAATTCGCCATAGACAGGAAGACATGTCCCTGCTCCGGCTAGAGCCCATTGGAACGAACCGGGCCGCAACCGTGGCCAGCATCGCGGATGAGGACAAGTTCCGGGCTCTCGACCACTGCGCTGGATGCGAACGATGCCACCAGGTGCTAGTCGGACCTCGTAAAGTATGACGTTTTCGTGACAGTTTTTGCGGCCCATAGAAAGAAGTCAAATTCGCATCGGTAACGTGTTGATTTTGCAAGATGAAAAAATACTTGTGAGAACTGCTCATGCTAGAGCGTCTGGTATTACCCAGACGGTCGGGGTGAAGCTCACTTTGATTAAATCCTTTAGATTCAAGGAGTGGCGCGCCCAAGGGGACGATTTTCGAACTTTCCTCAACGATTTCGCGGCGTGTTGGGTGCAAATCAAGTTGCCAGCTGGATTGCGCCTGTGATCGGAGCTCTGGGGAGGGTTTGTCTGTAACACGTGCCCCACCGTCCCGTCTGAGACCCACTAACGCTTGACTGCACGTGGGATACGTGCTACACGTATAATACGTGTAACGGAGGAAATTATGGCCAGTACCAAGAGAAACGGGAAGCAAAATGTAACGATCAGTCTTGACCGAAAAACAATTCAGAAGGCCAAGATCTGCGCCGCTCGGCGTTCAACTTCCATCAGCGGCCTCCTGGCTCACCAGATTGAGATACTCGTAGGCGAGGAAGAAGCCTACGAACGCGCCGAGCGCCAGGCAATGACCTTGCTCGATCAGGGCTTTCACCTGGGCGGCGTAATTCGAGTGGGACGAGATGAACTCCATGAGCGCTAAGACGTTCATCGATACGAATGTTTTGATCTATGCGCATGACAAAGACGCAGGCGCGAAGCACCAAATTGCAAAGACGGTTCTCCGTGACCTTTGGAGCGAGCGAACGGGCCTTCTTAGCGTGCAGGTACTTCAGGAATTCTATGTCAACGTCACACGAAAGATTTCCTCTCCCTTGTCAAAGGATTTGGCACGCCTTGTGGTGAGCAGCTATGCAATCTGGTGCACAGAAACCACTCCAGCTGAAATAGCCTCGGCATTTCGGATCGAGGATGAGTCGCGAATCGGTTTCTGGGATGCCCTGATTGTTTCATCTGCCTCAAAGAACGGCGCGACTCGGATTCTGTCGGAAGATTTAAACGCTGGCCAAAGGATTGCTGGCATTGTCATCGAGAATCCGTTTGTGGGCATCCGCTGAGGCCTCCAGAGAACGGGTGCTGCTTTGGAAGTAATCCTGTATCCACAGGAAGAAGTGGCGCGCCCTGAGAGATTCGAACTCCCGACCTTCTGGTTCGTAGCCGTTCGAACTACTTTGCCAAATCTTGCCAGAGGAGTGGCTAATCGAACGGAATCAGCAACTTGGGGCAAATTCCCGCAACCTACTTTCTCCTTCCTTTGTTGCCGTTTGCCACATTTTTGCCGCCGCCTTCCGCACTTTGCGTTACATTTTCGTGACAGTGCTAGATTCCGATTGCAAAGGCGAATAGCAGCTGTAATTCGCCAAATCGTTGTGCCCTAGATTAAAAGGATTTCTTCCTACTTCGCGCAAGCTCTTCGGTTTTGGGATTGCAGGCTGATTCTGAGTTCTGTCGTCGTGGACAGCGGCGTGAGGAAGACGGTGGTGCCTGTGCGAGGATGCCTGAAACCAGCGCGATTCCCGACATCCTTAATATATGTGATCTTGAGCCTATCGCCGGCGCCCCTCTACTAACGGACTGACCTTAGCTTTCGGTCTTGCGTCGCGTACGTGCAGAATCTCTATCAAGTAGAAATTGCAAGAGTTTCGCGTCGAGGTAGAACCCAAATGCTTGCAACCGCGGAAGTACAGTGCGCATGTCCACCAGCCCTGCCTCTGCCGCATCGTCCAAGACCCGCACAGTTCCAATCACACGTAACTTTCGACGCTCCGCTTCGCGGCGCCCCATCTTCTCGTCGATAATCAATGCGTCGGCCCGAAGCGTTTCTGCCAGCGCGATGGCTTCACGTTCGCCTAGGTCAAGTTCCGCTAGCGCCGGGTCTGGAGGTACTGCGATCTGCCGTATTTGCAGCCATTCTGGTGGGCTCGTGATCCATTGCCGCACGACTGCGGGCGTTTTCTGCGCTTGCAACTCGCGGACAACGGCTTCCGGGATGATTACACGACCGTAGAGGTGTTGTAGAACTTCAGCGCGCTCAAGAAGGATTAGATAATGGAGTGGGCTTGTGTCGGCGATGACGATCATCGCCCTTGTAATTCCTTACTTCGTGTTTCTCGAAGATATCGGCTGGTTTCCCCATCGTGTTCGAAGTCATCCATGGTGTAATCAAAAGGGACTCCGGCGCGCTTCATGAATTCATCGACTTCCACACCCGTCTCGAACCCAAGCATCCGTCTGACCTGCGAACGACTCAGGACCCGCGCACGATAGCCCTCAATCGCGAGCGCCTCAAGCGCGTGCCTAGGCAGGTTACCCCACTGCGTTTCCAAGTGGTGCTCAATATCCTCGGGAATTTCAATTCTCACTGCCATGATGATTTCTCCTGGACGCAAGGCGTCCCGCCACTCGGCTGCCGCCTGCTTAACCAGAACAGACTTTGAACATACAAGACCGCTTGCTTAGGGTCAACATCGTGACGACCACCTTCACGCTGCGAACAGAGGGCTCCCTTACGGCAGCCGAGAGATCAGATCCTGCGTGCCATCTAAGTTCATACATCACAGCAGCTTGCAAGGCATCGCCCACTTATTTGTCAGGATGATCGGCCGGTGCTAGAGTCCGCGTCGAAATGAGCATCGCACTCCAAGTCAGAGCTAACCCCGAATGGTCAAAAAACTCGTACTGGTCGCAGCCCCGAGCCAGAAATCATTGCCCAGCGCACGTTGCTGATAAATCATGCCCGGGAGGTCTTTTGCCGGGGGAATTCCCCGGCATCCTTAATATAATATGTGCTGATTGTGAGCTGTGCCTGGCGAATTGCTATTTCACCAGCCACCAGGGCAGGTAACGTTGTTGCATTCTGATCGCCTGGTTCGCGTGGCCTCAATTTCATCTTCTTGAAAGTCGCTGATTTCAAAGGCATTCGCCACAGATAGCATTTTGGCGAGGGACAGGCGCAAGACTTGCCGTCAACAGCTTCGTCCGACACCGAAACGTCATATAATTGATGCTGGCGGCGTTCCCCTCGCCACTAAGACGGTTTTCGATGGCGCGTTCGCCGAACAAAACAAAGGAATCCATGTGACAAAACTCTATGTAGGAAATCTCTCGTATGGCATGACGGATGAAAGCCTGCTCCAGTTGTTCAGCGAGAAAGGCTACAAGGCAGTCTCTGCCCGAATTATTACGGACAGGGAGACGGGCCGGTCACGTGGATTCGGCTTCGTCGAACTTGGCCCTGGTGATGACGCGACCCGGGCCATCGGAGAATTTAACGGTTTGAACGTCGACGGTCGTGCACTCATGGTTAATGAAGCACGCCAAGAATCCGGCGGTGGCAGAGACCGTCCTGGTGCTGGACGGGGATTCTCTGGAGGACGTGGTGGGCGTGGTGGCGGCGCTGGTCGCCGGAGCTACTAGTTGCTCTCTTGGTCCATGATTTTGGCTTGCACGTTTCGCGCTGACGCCGGAATTCGTAAATACAGGAGCGAGGCGTGAGTGTGAAGGTTGTCGCCGCGATAAACGGCATGAACAAGCTCGGACATGATGCACATTTATGCAAGCACCAGGGCAAAGTGTGGGTGGAGATTGACCAGTGTATGCTCGCATCATTCGAAGAAATCGAAGAATTAGTCGATGGGGTACATTCATTCAAAGAGGTAGCTGAACTTTTCAAGCAGAGGCATGCAAAGGAACTCGGGCGCCCCTGACGCCCCTGACCCCTCGAAGTAGGAACTTAGGCAGCCGTTTTCCAGAATTGCGCGATTGCGGTAGCTCCCCGTAATTTTCGACATAACTGGTCCAATCTGTGCACGCGCTCCCAGATAGCGCGCCAAGAACAACTTAAGCCTGCGCGGGCATCAGGATGGCCAGTTATGTCGGCGATCCTTCGGTAACCCGATAAGGTGAGGTTTGCCCGTGACTCGGGACAAAAGACGGTCAGGAGTTCCCAGCACTCCTAGACCTGCCCGTCGAACCGTGGAAGGCCGACCAAATCGGATACGCAGCACACAGAGCAACTCCGGTAAGCAGGACTCCTGATAGCACAAAGGGTGGTCGCGCAGCACGTTCGATCGCGTTGGCGTCGGACCTCGTAAAGTATGACGTTTTCGTGACAGTTTTTGCGGCCCATAGAAAGAAGTCAAATTCGCATCGGTAACGTGTTGATTTTGCAAGATGAAAAAATACTTGTGAGAACTGCTCATGCTAGAGCGTCTGGTGTTACCCAGACGGTCGGGGTGAAGCTCACTTTGATTAAATCCTTTAGATTCAAGGAGTGGCGCGCCCTGAGAGATTCGAACTCCCGACCTTCTGGTTCGTAGCCACATAACCAATTTAACCAAAACTTGCCGGAGTGAGCGCAAACCAGAGGAATGTCAGTGAGTTGTGACTAACTGTGCGCAGCTGCCTGTTCCTTCTTTCATCGCCGATAATTGTCAGCGATCACACAGGAACGTAGTTTTTTGAACATTCGCCGCACGCTATCCTTACCGCCGGACCTCGGCATCGGGGATCAACAAACCGGCCTTTGGCGATGAGAAACAACACGATAGAAGGAGCCGGGGTGCGCACTCAGGATCATGGGTTCGCACCGGCAGACCGTTGTACTTCTCCCGGCGAAGTGATCAGAGGGCAACCATGATCCGTCACGGATGCCCGGCCACGCGATCGTTCCGGGTGTCCTTGAGCGCAGATGATGATCTTATCTCTCTTTATCCCCGGCGGGGGTGCAGAAAAATACGGATTCAGATGATCGATGACAGCTGAGCGGCTGGAACGTTATTAGTGAACCTGTTTTCAGTCAAATCGGGTGCCGCAACGGGCGCCGTCCTCCAGGGGGATTACTCACCTGCGCGTTCCCGGACTCCGCATCCCGGCCAACCAGGCGAGGTAGCTATCGCTGCCGAGACCGCTTAGTAATCCTGAAAATCATATCGGACCACTCGGAAACAGACGCTACCAGAGCCGCCGACAGGCGGTCGCCGACGCCGCGACGCTTACTTTTAGGATATCCGGCGAGGTACTCCTCGATCGCATAGCCAGCATGCTCGGCGGGAAAATCCGGAGCCCACTCAAGCATGCCGCCAGACTTTTGTCGGCTGGCGTGAAATAACCCGAGAACTATGCCCGCGCAGACGGATTCGGCACCCTCATAGAGGCCGAGATCCATCCGCCGTTTCATGTCATCGAGATGACCGGCGACCGCCTCCTCCAACAGGTCCTGGGCGGCTTGCGCCGGTTCCACGTATCCCCCGGAGCGCTTCCCGGCGCGTCCGTGGAGGTCATCCATATCTAGGCGCGTAACACGGGCACACACGTCATCCGCGATGTCTCCGACCGGTACAGAGGAAACTAACTCGGCTGCAATTTCCTGCGCCTCCCGCGTGAGATTCGGGTGCCGGTCCAGCAGGATCCGTAGGACGCTTGCAACCTCGCCGGGTGCCAACCGATTCAACACGCCGCTGGCCACGGTCATGCCGTTCCGCGCCGCCGTTGTGGCGGTCCCTTTCTTACGTGATTTGTTTGTCGACATCACATGCCGCTTGCCTCTCAAAAAATGAGAATGGCTCGTTGACTGCTGAAAATCCGAAGTGTTGATATTCGCTGATCCGGTCCTGGTTAACTCCTGAAGAGGTCACGATTTTGGCAGGACTTGGAGTTTTGCCGGGGTCGCAACTCTCCGCGCAACCGACAGCATCTTGCCTCGTCCGTAGTCATAATGCTTTTTCAGGATCGCGTCAACTCGTTGCACGTACTCGCCGGGATCGGCCGTCGCGGAGAGAATCCTGAACCAGGCTGGCAGCACCTCTCCCAGTCGATTCCAAGCACCCATGAGCCGCCTTCGTCAGCGAAGAAAAGGATGTCGTCATCGCCTGCGTCTATCTGGTCAAGAAGGCTGAAAATGATCAGTCAACAACGCAAAAGATTTGGAATACTGTGAGAAGGTGCTCGTGAACCGCACCCAAGTCAAGTGAGGTGCTTCATGCTACACTCGCTCGCGCTGTTCGTGCTTGCGTTCCAACCCTCTTTGGCAGCCCGCGGCGGTGTCACTCGCCACGTGCGGATGATCTTACGGTCAAGCTCAACCAACACGTTTATAACTACAATCTTGGGACGTTTAACTTTGTCGACGCTTTCATTGGTGTGCTCGCGATTGCGGCCATCTGGCTACCCGGTCTGGCCCAAGCCGAGTCGAAACGGATTGCCGGTCTGCCCCGCAATGGCGTACCAGCCGGTCGCTCCGATATGCAAAAAGCGTTTGTAGGAAAAACCGAACCCCGTGTTTAGTTCGCTCGTTGCTGCGATAACGCCCAGTCCGTCCGGAATGGTTTGCGCAGGCCTACCCAAGCCGATGAATGGCTGTCCCCCGCCCACGTGTTGTCCCTTGCCCAGATTGTTCTGCGCAACTCGAATGTTGTCGAGCAGGATTCGCGCCGTATCTACGTCCCCGTTAAAGCCATCAATGTCGCGGTTTCTCGGTAAACGTCGGGTGAGCAAGGCGGCCGCTAAATGTCCTGTTCCTTCCAGCCATACCGCGCTGGGACTCGGCTGATTGGAAAATGGGTCCGAGGGCGCCATGAAGCAAGCGCTTTCCGCATTTTCGTTCTCCGCTAGCGGGGGCCGCATGCTCTGCGTGGCGAAGGTGACCCCCGAAACGCGAATGTTGCCGGTGAGATTGTTGTTGTTCAGCATGGGAACCAGGTCGCTGTTGTAGGTCTGAGGTGTGTCGGTCACCGCAAGATTGGTTTTGCACCAGTCGATAGACGCGGCATGGTCACTGTTCAAAAACGCTTGGAAAGACCAATCCTGCACGTCCTCGGGAATGTTGTCTTGGCTCAGGTTGGGATTAATGCTGACCCCGTCAGGTCCAGTGCCCGTGAAGAAAAATCCTCCCGGGGCGTAGAACATGGCATCCACAAAGATGCGTGCGTGGTCGGCCCGACCAGTCCACGTCGCCGAGTCGCCAGTCAAACGAGCCAGCATGGTGAAAAGTGCGTACACATCAATATTGTGCTCCGTGGATTTCACCTGGTTGGCTCCGACGGTAAAGTTGTAGCCGCCTGCGCCTCGCGTATCAAATGTGTTGGTGAAAATCCAATTGCCCAACCGGACAGCGCCGTCCAGATAGGCTTCAATTCGCGTGCGATTCGCCAGTTGCGCGAGCGCCATTCCCGTCCATGCCAAATCTCCCGTAGCGCTGCCCTGGAAGAAGAAGGGGAAACCGGAGGGAACGATAAACGCTCCAGTCGAGTCTGGATGGTCCACGAAATAGGCTTGGCGCACCCGTCCGTCCGCCGCAGGATCGATCTGCTGCGCGTACAGCAAGCCGTTTCCCAGCACCTCGGCGCGAGCCAGGTCCTGTCCGAGACCGCGCAGCAGGCGGGCCATGATTTCAACGGCATTGTCGTAAACGAAAGCGGTGCTCTCCAATCCGATGTCATCCGAATAGCTTTGGGACAACCGTGTCGTCGATCCTTGAGCATAGGCGTCCATCATTGTGTCCAGGAACAAATATGCGTTTTGCAGCGAGGTTCGGAAGCTGTCCGCGTCGCCTTGAAACAGAGACTCAGGTTTGGCTTGTTCCTCTTGGGCCGCTCGGGCGAGTGCTGCTACCGGAACCGCCGTTACTCCAGCTGCTGCTGCCGCCCCTGTTTGGAGAAGTCTACGCCTCGAAAATTGGTTGAGAGTCATTGGAACACTCCTGTTCGACTCACGCCGCGACCCTTCGCGCGGCCAGACTGAGGCTCGGCTACGTGGGCCACTAAAGCGGAGAGATTATTCTGTCTCCGGCATCTCCTGTCAACCTCAGTCGCAGTAATCCCGAGGGCGTCAAGCGGTACCACACGCAGATTTATACCGCGAGGAAGGACGGATTGTTCTTGTCGGGGCCGGACGGGAAAACGCCCGTTGTTCTGAACAACTGCTGGCCCTCAATGACCGCTGGCGGCAGATGCCTTCGCTTTCTGCCCCAACCCCGAGGGAACTGAATCGCGAACTATGTAGGTGTGCTGCAGGGGAACGGCGAGCGCCGTCCCAGCCAACTCTGCAATTTCAAGGATTCGCAGAAGTAGCTGCTCCTGGATCGCTAAGAACTCTTCGTAGCTGGGAGCAAAGACGTAAGCAAAGACTTCCACGTCCTGCGAAACGCTGCCAATACTAATGAATCTTGCTCGCGCGGTTTCCGATTCTACGTGAGAGTCTTTATCCAACAGATCACGGATATTCCGAAGAACGGTTTCCATCGGTTGATAGTTGTTTCGCGCCTCAGCGAGATTATTGGGTGAAACCAGAACTTGTCGCGGAGCGTGAAATTCTCCAAGTTCATCGTGGAGACTTGCGCGTTGGGAATTGTAACGATTGTTCGATCGAATGTGCGGATGCGTGTCGAGCGGAGCCCGATGTCTTTGACCGTCCCAAAGACGTCTCCAAACTTGCAGATGTCCCCGATCCGCATCGGTCGATCCGAAATAATACTGATCCCACCGAACAGATTCTCCAGCGTCTTTTGCGAGGAGAATGCCAACGCCAGACCGCCGATCCCGAGACTGGCGAGAGCTGCGGTCAATTTTAAACCGGCCAAATAGCCAACTGTCAAAGCCCCGGTGATAAAAACGGCGATCTTAAGGACCCGCCCCAGCAATCCTACCAGCGCGATCTTCTCCAACGCGCGGGTTCGACTCAGCTTCCTTAGGTATAGGTTACATGCGATGCCAACCACTCTCATCGACAACAACGTAGCCGCGAAAATGATCAGGACGTAGCCGACGTCGTTCCAAAAGTGCCGCCTCAGGAGCGTGTAGGCGTAGCCCGAGCCGATGAACACCAAGATCCCCAACAAGACAATTCGTAGGGGTCCGACGAGGCCCTGCACCGCGTCAATTTCCGTGGTTCCCAGAAATCGGTTCGCCACTGCGTTTAGAAGTGGTTTCAGAAGGCGACTGAATAAGGAGCCTAGCACCAACACCAATGGGATCGAGATCAGAGCTATGCACCATAGCCAGAGCAGCCGCGAAAGAAGCTTGGCATTCAGCCATCCCGGCAGGCGTCGCTCAATTTCCGGGCCGCTAGCCATGTTCTCGTAGAATTCCGGCACGTACCGCAAAGTGTCCTGAGAAAAAAGCCAGACGGGTGGGTTGTCTCCGCGCTGCACGCGCTCCACCCAGAGTACCACGCTCCCTGATGGGGTCTGCGCAACACCCACCAGATCGCGATTGGGACGCCGATTGTGCAGCGGGTTTGGTACTCAGATTATGGAGGTCAACGGAGGCCTCACGGTTGAGGATGGCTTGGAGCTGTTGGGCTAGTTCTCGGGCGAGATCGCCTTGCAGCTGGGTATCCAAGTAGCTGACGGCCAGTTCGTAGTCTTCTGCTTCTGCGGCTCTGATGAAGCCTTCGACAGTGCCGCGCGGAGTGCTGCGTCCGAATGGATCATCGCTGGACTCCTCGCGGACTCCGGGAGTTTTCTGTGGAGCAGGGGGAAGTTGTGCATCGAGTTCCGGCGCAAGAAACACAGCCAGGAGCAGCACACGCTTCAGCTGACGCCTATGCATCGGTCATGCCTCCCCGATAGCGATGCTGGGCAGCTGATCATCTGCTCAAGCAGAGGTGGCAGGTACTGTCAAGAATGACAACTACTCAGACGCACTTGGACGGTTGGGACAACTAACGGGAAAGCCGGTATTAGCGTCCGCTTGAACAGTTAGAAACTCGATCCAGGCTTGAGTGAATTCTCCGGACCTTCTATCTTCGCCGCGCTCGGACTCGCGGCGAATGCCGGCGCGCCAGCCGTCGGTTGCGAGAGTGTCTCGGCGCCTTCCAGTTTTCCCGCCAAAGCGGCCGCCGAGGCCGCACCCGCAGCGGTCGTAAGAAATGTCCTGCGACTCAGGTTTTTGCGTTCCTCAGGGGCACCGGATGGATCTGCTGCCATGGAACCCTCCACGGCTGTCCTACTTACCACGAATCGGGGAAATCCGTAACGGATCTGCCCCAGGTCATCATGCCAACCCTGCAAACAATGTATTGGATGTGGTATAACAGTTATACCAAAATGCGCTTCCACTTCGACGAGCGGAAGAGCAAACGGTTAAAGGCGAACCCCAAGCGAGGGATCGGGTTTGAGGAAGCGCAGGAGATCTTTTCGCATCCCCTACTACCTTGACGTGCGTTCTGACATGCCAGACCAGTAAAGAGCTATCGGCTGGGTGAGGCAAAGATGGTGCGCGCTTATTTTTGAGGTGCGGGAAGATAAGGAGGGAGAGTACTACCACCTCGTGACCCTGTGGAAAGCAACCAAGCAGGAGCAACAACTTTATGAAGAGCACTCGTAAACGGAAGAAGCCTGTGGCGGCAGAAACTATTGCGCGTCTCGCCGACAAGGGCAAAGATGTCTCGCGTTTTTTCACGAACTCAGGCCACATGATGAGTCCGATCCAACGGGTGAATGTAGACTTCACGTCGCCAATGCTCGACGAACTGGACAACGCGGCAAAAGAACTGAACATCAGCCGCCAGGCAGTAATAAAGACCCTGATCCGACAGGCGCTTGACCAGCATTATCTGGCAACCGCACGTCAGCCTGCTGCCAAAGAGCGGTAGCTCAGACATCCCTTTGGCCGACCAGCGCGAAGCATTCTGCTGCTTACTCTGGTGAACCGTGATCCCCTGATCTTGTGGAAGCAAGGTGAATACACCGCGCCGCTTCAGCCGCTTTGACCTGCGCCTCGTGCATCCAGGTCAGTCCTCATTCTGCTTGACAGAGAACTTAGCAATTTGCTAAGATTTCTGGGTGCAGATAATCGGCAAGCATTTGATAGAAGCTGCACAAAAGAAGCACTCGACGTGGAAAGGCTCCCTGGGTTCATGGGTGAGAATCGTCGAAGGCGTAAACCCACCGTGGAACAATTTTCCCGCTGTCAGGCGGACTCGCAAGGATGCCGATTCGGTTGGGGATTGCGTTGTCTTCAACATTAAGGATAACGACGCTAGGCTAATAACCTACATAAACTACGAGATGGGGACCGTGACCGTATTAGCTGTGCTGACCCACAAAGAATACGACAGAGGAGGGTGGAAAAATGCCTGCAATTGCTGAACGACTGCCAGCAAAATATCTTATTAAAGATGAGGCTCCAAAGACCATTTCTTCAAGCCAGCAACACGAAGCATATATCTCCAGGCTTCTGGAGCTGCAACGCAAAGCACATCGAACGGCAGAGGAAACGGAAACTGCCAAGCTGCTGATCGTTCTGATCGCGGACTACGAAGCGAAGCATTTCACCGTCGAAAAGGCCTCTGGCGTCGAGGTGCTCAAGGAATTGATGAATACAAATGGACTTCGACAAAAGGATCTTGCGGAGGATTTGGGGGGCGAAAGTATCGTTTCCCTGATCCTGAGAGAAAAGCGCCAGCTGAACAGACAACAGATGGAAAAACTCAGCCAGCGCTTTCACGTCTCACCGGCAGTTTTCTTCTAACGCCCTTTTTGTTCAGGAATCCGAGCGCTGTCCCTACCGAATACTTGGTCTGGCCCATCGCAGCTCCTGCAGAATCATGTAACGCGACCTGCATTGCTTACCCTCGCATCATCTAACTCCGACCTGGATGTTGCTAAATCTTAGGCTCCTCGGCTGCGATGACATTCTCGAGAGCCACAGGTGGCGATTGTCGAAGCCGCAAAAGGCGCGACCGACGAGCAGGTTCTGGAGCGCGCTCTGAATGAGAAGCGTGTACGCATCACGGAGGATCGGGACTTTGGCCAATTGGTGTATGCGCGCGGTCGGTCGTCAGCTGGCGCGATTCTGGTCAGGTTTGACAGCCGCGCGCGTCGCGCCAAGCCCGCGACCGTGGTCGAGGCGGTGACGAAACTAGGGTCCCGGCTGCGAGATGCGTTTACCAGATGCGCCGTAAGCCTCCGTTCTTGAGAACGGCGATATAAGGCGCAGGTTTTGCTTTAGTTCTTCGAAACTGAGAAGAACGTGGCGGGTGTAGCAGCTCTTACATCATCGTTAGGTCGATGTCGATAGTCCCGACTTCCACGCGATTTGTGCTCACTACAAAGTGGGCACGTGTTTATGAACACGCGCGTGTTGTGCCATGCGGTAGGCACCAGTCTGTGTATATGTCAAAGATTGACATCCTTGGATTTTGTGGATAACTTCAGAGAAGAGGGTTCTCAGGAGCAGAGACACCGTCCATGGACCAAATGAATGTCTCGATTACCAGCCAGCTTGCGAGTTATGTTCGTAGGAAAGTGCGGAGCGGACGTTACAATAACGCCAGCGAAGTCGTCCGCGAGGCGTTGCGGCGCATGGAAGATGACGACGCCCGCGTGCTCCGGCTGGCGAAGCCTACTGCAGAGGATGTCCTGGCCGATCTAACAGAGGATCAACTCGATGGCATTCGGCAGCGCGTGCGTGCCAGCATCGAATCCATCGGGGCGGGTAGATTTGTTGAATACGAAGGGCGCCAAGGGTTAAGGAAACTTGCAGATCGAACTAAAGCGAGGGGCCGTAAACTCCTCGCGCGCTAGGCATCTGGCCAATAATGCGCTACCGCATATCGGAAGATGCTGAGAGGGATCTGGACGAGATTTTTGTTTATTGGGCTGATCGAGCAGGTCTGGAGGTTGCAGACCGGATAACTGACAGGATCACGGAGCGGTTTTGGCTGCTCGGAGAACACCCAAATGCCGGCAGGCCAGCAGACCACATCGCTCGCAGAGTGAAGTGCTTCCCTGCTGGAAAATATCTAATCTATTATCGCAGCACGCGCCGGGGCACAGATATTCTGCACATTTTTCACGGTGCGCGGGATCAAAGACGCGCTCTCAAAGCGGCAAAGAAACGTCGTTGAACTTTATTTCCAAACACCGACAGAGCCAGTCTGATGCGTGCCGAGGCATATAACGGCGGGCAGAGGTGCAGAAAAATTAGACAAGGGGAGCCTGGCAGCTAAGCGACTTGGGACGTGGCGGCAACCCACTAACCAATCAACGAGAATCCTACGTAAGTCGTCTTCGGCAAAAGGCACGTTTCCGGTAACCGCGTACCAGCCGTACCTCGCAAGTTGTATGAGCTCTTCAAGAGCTTCGGGTCCTTTGAGCAACCGCTTTCCCGGATTCTAAGAAGGATGCCCACGGCCGTCGCGAGGCGACAACGGCGGCACCAAGAACCCTACCGAATTGCCTTGTGGACCGCAGCGTTAGCATCGACGAGCCCGAAGTTGAAAAGCGCATTGTAGCCACCCTTGCCGATATCCTGTGCAGTCTGTTGCATGATCGTTGCGGATCTGCGCAGGGCTAAGTCCCGAATTGGCCGACTTCACCAGTGCGGCAACCCCCGCGGCGATCGGTGTCGATGCGCTCGTGCCTGTTGCTTGAACATACCAGGCGTGTTGTGCCAACCCGGCGAAGCCGAAGCAGCCAAAACTCGTACCTGCCGGTGGCCCACCAACGCCGAACGTCGTGGACGGGTCAGGCGGAACTGTTCCGACCAAGCCGGAGCTGCACCCACCGCGAACGAAACCCGTTGGCAGACAAGGACTCCCGCTGAAGGCGCATCCCCCGCCGGGCAAATCTCCGCCCGGGGCCGAAAGACCACCCAGCTTCGTTCCGAAGTCGCTGTAAGACGCCAGGCAGTCAGCGCCAACCGTACAAGGCTGCCGCGCCGGGGGAGTAGGTGGGAAGAGCGCCGGATTTGTTGTGGCGATTACCGGGATGACCCCAGAAGCCTCGGCCGGGAGTTCGACGAATGCCCGAATTTGGTCAAGGTTGAGTGCCGCGTTGCCTGCCGCCGCAAATACGATAGTGCCGTGGCTCGTTGCGAAATTGCTGACGCGGTTGAAAGCGCTCCAGAGCGCTGCGCCAGCTCCGCCGTGCAGGTTGCGCGGCACGAAACCGCCCAGCGACATCGAGATGACGTCCGCACCCTCGAGGGTCGCCACTACCATTCCTTCGAGCACCCAAGAGAAAAACCCGCTTCCGTTTCGCAGCAAGCAGCGGTTGTACGGCGTGTCAGGCAGGTTGTTCGCGTTGAGCTGCGCAGGCGTGGCAGCGAGGTTGCGCAGCACTTTGATGTTCAGAATCTTCGCCTGGGGTGCAACGCCAATCAGCAGACCGCCGCCAATTTCCCCGGCAGCCAGTGAGGATGTCCAAGTGCCGTGACCATTTTGGTCCGCGGGCAGGTCGAAGGGCGGATTGGAGGCATCCGGCACTTCGCAATTGGGCGTGCCGAACCCTGCGGAGTACGACGTCAGGGCAAGGTTAAACACTAGGTTATCCTTCACATCGGGATGAACCGGATTCACGCCAGTGTCCAAGATAGCGATTTTCGCGCCGGCGCCGAATGTCACGTCCCACGCGCCTGAGGTGGGAGCGCCAGGCGGGGTAGCAATTCCACCGCCAGCGGCGCCAATGCGCTTGGCCGGCCACTGTTGAGGCGTCGACGCGTAGAAGAAATCCGGCGGAAGAGCGGTGGAAAACGTCGGCAGCGGGTGAGGCATCATTTCCGGCGAAACGTCAGCGGCATCGTCAGCGGCCATTTGCGTAGGCGCTATGAGCCCTACCATTCGGTCGTAGTCGGCGTCGAGAATGGCCGGGTCATTGCGCAGGTTGCGGAGCAAGGTCGCGCCATCGGCCGTGGAAGGAGCTGCGACGGCGACTCCGACGCCAGCCATCCTGCGAATAATCTGCCCGCCGGCTGCGGCAATGCGGGCGGCTGCATCATCAGGCAGTGGCTTTCGTTGAAGAGCACAAGGATTCGATCGGGGACGATAGGTGCTTCCGTGACGGTTGCATTTTGCTGCGCTCGCGCGGATTGCGATCCGATGGTTTCCATCAGTGCGGCACCGCCTCCAACTGTGGGAATAAGAAGAAGCAGCACTTTGCCAAGCTTCCACAAGCAGGAGGTCGAGGAGTTCGTAGTGGCCTTGAGCGGGAAGAAGCTCAGCGTGCGGGAGATTGAACAACTGGCGCACGGCTACTTTCGCGGGCCCGCTTCGTTCCGCCAAGCCATCCGGGAAGGACATCCCGGACTGGTGTTGGAGACCATGCGGCAGGTGCCCGAGGATCCGGACGGATGCAACGAGTTTGAACGGGTGCTGCTGAAGGACCTGGAGCTCACCGCGAAGTACATGCAGCGGGTGATGGGCAAGAGCGAGGACCGCAGGCTGAAGACTCCGGCCTTTCACGCCCAGGCGAATTTGCTGACGGCCGGGATCTTGAGCCAGCAGCGAGCTTTTTTCGACAGCGTGAGGAAACTCCATGATCGAAGCGGACAAGCGCAAAGCGGTGTTTCTGCTCCACCAGGAGGGCATGAGCATACGCGAGATGGCGCGCCGTCTGCAGCTCAGCCGCAACACAGTGCGCACGATCCTCAAGCAACAGGGGGAGATGCCCACCTATCGCCGCAAGCACAAGGTCCGCATTGAGGCCGAACTGCTCGAGCGGCTGTATCGGGACTGCCATGGCTGGGCGCAGCGCGTGCACGAGAAGTTGGTCGAAGAAGAAGGCATCCAGATTCCCTACTCGACCTTGACGCGTCTGTTGCGCGAGATGGGCCTGAGCAAACAGCAACCGAGCCGCTGCGATCGCGTGCCCGATACTCCTGGCGCCGAGATGCAACACGATACCAGCCCCTACTGGATCCGGCTGGGCGACACGCCGACCAAGCTGATTGCCAGCTTGCTGTACTTGCGTTACTCGAAGCGGCGGTATTTGGAATTTTTCCGGGTGTTCAACCGTTTCCGCATGAAATGCTTTTTGCACAAAGCCCTCATGTTTTGGCGCTACGCCGGAGCAGTCTGCATCATCGACAACACCAACCTGGCTCGCCTGAGGGGCACCGGGCGGAATGCAGTGATCGTGCCGGAGATGGAGGCCTTCGCCAAGGAGCACGGCTTCCGTTTCGTGTGCCATGAAAAGGGGCATGCCAACCGCAAGGCCGGCGAGGAACGCAGCTTTTGGACGGTGGAGACGAACTTCCTCCCCGGGCGCCACTTTTCCAGCCTGGAAGACCTGAATCAGCAAGCCTTCGAATGGGCCACGGTGCGCATGGAACATCGCCCGGTGGCCAAGACCGGCCTGATTCCCGCGCAAGCCTTCGAGCAGGAACACACTGCGCTGGTGACCCTGCCCGCCCATCTTCCCGCTCCCTACCTGTGCCATGAGCGGAAGACCGACCAGTACGGCTATGTGCCTTTCGACGGCAACTACTACTGGATTCCGAGGGAGCCAGAAAACCAGGACGGGGAGCGGAGAAGCCAGAGCCGGGACGTCAAGGTGCTGGAATACAGCGACCGCTTGCAGATCTACCAAAACCGCCAATGTGTGGCGGAGTATGCCTTGCCCCCCGACGGGGTGAAGAACCGGTTGTTCAGCCCGGAAGGGATGCCGAAGCCCGAGCACCAGCCGAAGGATCGCAAGAAGCCCACGGAAGAGGAGGAGAAGCGGCTGCGTGCCCTGTCGTCCACGGTAGGGAACTATCTGGATTTCGTCTTGCCGTCGCGCAGCGGCATCGAGCGGCACCATTTTCTGCGCGAACTTTTTGTCTGGGCCGAGCGTCTGACGCCGGCGCTGTTCCTCTCCGTGGTGGAGCGTGCGCTGCGCTATGGGATCACCGATCTGGCCACCATCGAGCGCATCGCACGCCTCTTGCTCCGCCAGGGCGGCGAGATGCCGCTGCCGGGTGCCGAAGTGGATGAGAGCTTCCAGGACCGCGAGGCCTACCAGCAAGGCCGACTGACCGACGCGCCGGATTTTTCCAGCTACGACCAGATGCTGGAGGAGCCGGAGGAGGAAGAAAACGATGGATGAGGAGTTGACCAAGACTTTGAAGTCTCTGCGGCTGTGGGGTCTGCTGGCTCATTGGGACGAGTACTTGACGCTGGCCGAGCAGAAAGATTTTTCACACGTGCGACTGCTGCGACATGTGCTGGCCGAGGAATCGAAGATCCACGCCGCGAACGCCCGCAAGCTGCGGCTCGCTCGCGCGCAGATTCCTGAGCCGTGGCGGATGGAGACGTTTCCCTTTGACCGGCAGCCCAAGCTCGACAAGAAAAAAATCCTGTCTCTCTACGATGCCTTCGACTTCATAACCAAGAAGCAGAACATCATCTGGGTCGGCCCAACCGGCTCGGGGAAAACAAGCTTAGCCACCGGCTTCCTGATCGAGGCCATCGAGCGGGGCCTCACCGGCCGCTTCGTCACTTTTCCCAAGCTGGTGGCGGAGCTGTTCCGCTCGGTCGCCGATCACTCCGACGAGAAAGTGCTGAAGAAGTATCTCTCCTACGATTGCTTGGTCATTGACAAATGGTGAGACATCAGAAATGTGAAGATCCGTCGTTGGATCTGGGAAAATCTGGTGTCTTTCCCTGAATCACTCCACATTACTTTTCGTAGGATCTGCCTGCTTGTTAGGTTTGTTTCTCCTGAAGATGTTGGCTGGAGGAGAAACGTATGCTCCCGAGACGGAGGTGTCCTTTCTGTCGTCATTGGTATCACCCTCACCCGCGGCTCAAGCGACGGCAACAGACGTGTGGTCGGCCCGAATGTCGCCGCCAGCAGAAGCAGAAATCCAATCAGCAATGGCGAGCCAAGAATCCAGATTACTTCCGCGGTACCTATGCGCGGCAAAGGGAAAAGTACGGAACGCGCGCTGACTACATGCGCCTCTACCGCCAGCAGCATCCCGACTACGTGCGACGCAACACAGTTTCCGTCCAAAAATGGCGCCAGAAACTGAGACAGGCGCCGGTAAGTCACACAAGTTTTGATCTGAACCTAACTGTTGGGCCCGAAAAGACTTCCAAACAACTATCGCAGTAAGTCACACAAGCCTCGATATCGTCGTAACCCATTCTCCTGCAAAGGATTACGAGAAAGTATTCCTGTAAGTCACACAAGATTCGATGGCTTTTCCCGGTCTTTTACCCCCATTTCAGAGGTCTTAGCAAACAGCCACCTTCTCGCGCGTTTTAAGAAAATTTCTTGTGGGTCCTACTGGACATGGTAGCGGATCTACGAATCGCGAAATCGACTATGCTGCCCGGCACCTATGCGAGGAC